>Ga0187893_10006718_pt1 | contig 19460 bp, 20 predicted proteins | sample MA1701074metaG_FD_139574 | JGI IMG/M metagenome (GOLD analysis project Ga0187893, IMG submission 139574) | White microbial mat communities from a basaltic lava cave in the Kipuka Kanohina Cave System on the Island of Hawaii, USA - MA170107-4 metaG ... | reverse complement strand
GTGAACGGCAGCATCGACCCCGCGGCCTGCAGCGCCAGGCGGCGCTCGATCTCGGCGCTCATCACCTCGGGCGCCGGGATCGTGGTGTACCAGAGCTTCCACAGCTCGCCGTCCTTCACCGCGTCGGCCAGCGCGCCTGCGTGCTCGGCTGCCAGCGGCAGCAGACGCGCATGGCGGCCGTTCAGTTCGATCGGGGCGGGCCAGCTCATCTGCGGTCTTCGTCCTCGGTTCGCGCGGACATTGTGCCGGTAAGCTCGGCACCGTGATCGACGAGGACGCTCACCGATTGCTGCTGGCCGCGCACGCGCATGCGCGGCTCGACGTGTTCGAGCATGCAGAGCGGGCCGACATGATCGAAGCCGACAAGCGAGCCGCGGATCTGCTGGTGCAGTTGCGCCTGGCCAAGTATCCCGATCCCGGACGCACCCAGCTCGAGCTGACGAACGCCGGTCGCTTCTGGGCGTTGCACGGCGGCTACATGGCCTTCCTGAAGGAGAACCCGCCGGGAGCCGGCGCGCGCCAGCGCGACCCCGAGCTGGAGAGCATTCGCCTGTCCTACATGCGGCTGCGGCTCAACACCTTCTGGTGGAGTTTCGGGCTCTCGATCGCCAGCTTCGTGATCTCGCTGGTTTCGCTCGCGGTCGCCTTGTTCTACGGCGAGCGGCTGTTTCGCTGAGCCTGCACCGCAACCGACGATCGGTTCCCGATCATCGGTTGTGCCGCTGCATGAAGACGAGCTTCTCGAACAAGGTCACGTCCTGCTCGTTCTTCAGCAGCGCGCCGACGAGCGGCGGCACCGCGACCTTGTCGTCCTTGCTCTGCAGCGCTTCGAGCGGGATGTCCTCGGCGACGAGCAGCTTCAGCCAGTCGAGCAGCTCCGAGGTCGACGGCTTCTTCTTCAGGCCGGGCAGGCCGCGCACGTCGTAGAAGGTCTTCATCGCCGCGCCGAGCAGCTCGCGCTTCAAGCTCGGGAAGTGCACCGCGACGATCGAGCGCATCGTGTCGGCGTCGGGGAACTTGATGTAGTGGAAGAAGCAGCGGCGCAGGAACGCGTCGGGCAGCTCCTTCTCGTTGTTCGACGTGATGAACACGATCGGCCGGTGCCGCGCCTGGACCAGCTCGCGCGTCTCGTAGACGAAGAACTCCATGCGGTCGAGCTCGCGCAGCAAGTCGTTCGGAAACTCGATGTCGGCCTTGTCGATCTCGTCGATCAGGAGCGCGGTCGGCTGCTCCGACGCGAAGGCCTGCCACAGCACGCCCTTGACGATGTAGTTGTGGATGTCCTTGACGCGTTCGTCGCCGAGCTGGCTGTCGCGCAGCCGGCTCACCGCGTCGTATTCGTAGAGGCCTTGCTGCGCCTTGGTCGTCGACTTGATGTGCCACTGCTGCAGCGGCACGCCGATCGCGGCGGCCACTTCCTCGGCCAGCATCGTCTTGCCGGTGCCCGGCTCGCCCTTCACGAGCAGCGGACGCTTCAAGGTGATCGCCGCGTTGACCGCGAGCATCAGATCCTGGGTGGCGACGTAGTTCTTGCTGCCTTGGAACTTCATGAAGCGCGATCGCGAAGAGGCGGGCAGTATAAGAGCCCCCCTATAATCCCGCGCGCTCTTGCACGGCTCACCCGAGGACCAATGAAACGACTGCTCTGTTCGATGCTTGCATGGGCCGCGCTCGCGCCGCTCGCCGAGGCGCAGGACGGCAAAGCCGGCGAAGCCAAGGCCGCGATGTGCATCGGCTGCCACGGCATCCCCGGGTATCAATCGAGCTTTCCCGAAGTGCACAAGGTGCCGATGATCTCGGGGCAGAACGCGAAGTACATCGCCGCGGCGCTCGGCGCGTACAAGAAGGGCGAGCGCAAGCATCCGACGATGCGTGCGGTCGCCGCGTCGCTCACCGATCAGGACATCGCCGACCTCGCCGAGTTCTACCAGGCGCACGGCACCGAGGCCGACAGGCCGCCGGCAAAGCTCGCCGCCGAGCCGCCGCCGCAGGTGGCCGAGATCCTGAAGAAGGCGGCGTGCGCGAGCTGCCACGGCGAGAACATGAACACGCCGATCGATCCGAGCTACCCCAAGATCGCGGGCCAGTACGCGGACTACCTGTACGCGGCGATGAAGGCGTACAAGACCGACAACAACGCGCTGATCGGGCGCAACAACGCGATCATGGCCGGCATGGTGAAGCCGTTCTCGCCCGCCGAGCTGAAGACGCTGGCGCGCTACATCGGATCGCTGCCCGGCGAGCTCGAGACCGTGCGCCAGTCGCCGTTCAAGTAGCCCCCCTCTCGGCGCCGCGCGGGTGACCCGGCTCAGGGGATATCCCCTGTCGCCTCCTGTCGCGTTGCCTACACTCGGGCCCTTCCTTGACAGGAGGCCCGCATGAAATCGCTCCTCATCGCCACCACGTTGGCCGCGCTCGCGTGCGCGCACGCCGCCTCGGCCCAGACCTTGCGCTGGGCCGGCCAGGGCGACCCGCAGACGATGGACCCGCACTCGCAGAACGAGTCGATGACGAACATGATGAACGGCCAGGTCTACGAGCGGCTCACGTCGCGCGACAAGCAGCTGGCGATCATTCCCGGCCTCGCCGTCTCGTGGGAGCAGACGACGCCGCTGCAGTGGCGCTTCAAGCTGCGGCCCAACGTCAAGTTCCACGACGGCACGCCGTTCAGCGCCGACGACGTCGTGTTCTCGATCGAGCGCGGCCAGGCGGCGACTTCGCAGATCGCCAACTACGCGAACGCGGTCGGCAAGGCGCGCAAGGTCGACGACCAGACGGTCGAGTTCAACCTGAGCGCGGTGAACCCGATCTTCCTGCAGCACCTCGACACCTTGTGGATCATGAGCAAGTCGTGGTGCGAGAAGCACAAGGTCACCGCGCCGCTCGATTTCAAGAACAAGGAAGAGACCCACGCGTCGCAGAACGCAAACGGCACCGGTCCCTACATGCTGGTGAGCCGCGCCCCCGCCATCAAGACGACCTACAAGCGCAACCCGGCGTGGTGGGGCAAGCACGAGGGCAACGTGCAGGAGATCGTCTACAACCCGATCCAGAACGACGCGACGCGCAGCGCGGCGCTGATCTCGGGCGAGATCGACTTCGTGCTCGATCCGCCGACGCGCGATATCGACAAGCTGCGCAGCACCTCGGGCGTCAAGGTGATCGACGGCATCGAGAACCGCGTCGTCTTCATCGGCATGGACCAGATGCGCGACGAGCTGCTGTACAGCAACGTGAAGGGCAAGAACCCGTTCAAGGACGTGCGCGTGCGCAAGGCGCTGTACCACGCGATCGACATCGAGACGATGCGCGCGAAGCTGATGAGCGGCCAGAGCTTCCCGACCGGCGGGCTGACGCCGTCGCCGCTCGGCTCGTACAACGACCCCGAGATCGAGAAGCGCTATCCCTACGACATGGCGCTCGCGAAGAAGCTGATGGCCGAGGCCGGCTATGCCGACGGCTTCGACGTCACGCTCGACTGCCCGAACAACCGCTACATCAACGACGAGCGCATCTGCATCGCGCTGGCCGGCATGTGGGCGCAGCTGAAGGTGAAGGTGAGCGTCAACGGCATGCCGCGCGCGACCTACTTTCCCAAGCTCGAGAAGCACGACACCAGCATGTACATGCTCGGCTGGGGCGGCGCGATCACCGACGCCGAGACGACCCTGACGCCGGTGCTGCGCAACCCGGGCGAGAAGGGCGTCGGCTTCTACAACTACGGGCGCTCGAGGAACGACAAATTCGACGCGCTCGCCGCGCAGTCGAGCGTCGAGGCCGACACGAGGAAGCGCGAGCAGCTCGTCAAGGCCGCGCTGAAGGAGTTCAAGGAGAGCGTGCACACCTTGCCGCTGCACCGGCAGGTGATCCCGTGGGCCGCGCGCTCGAACGTCAACGTCGTGCACCGCGCCGACAACTGGTTCGAGGTGCAGTGGGTGACGGTCGGCGACAACAAGTGATCAGGAGCCGCGCGTCGCGCGCCGGCGCACGCACTCGAGGTACGCCGCGCCGTCCGGCGCGCGGCCGCTGTGCTGCGATTTCCACAGCGTTTCGCCCAGGCACTCCATCGCCGCGTGCTGCGCGTCGTGCAGCGAGCCGAGCCGCGCGGCAAGCAGCTCGACCGCCTGCTTGATGCCGGGCGGCTGGTCGATCGACAGCTGCTCGCTGATCGACAGGTGCATCGAAAGGTGCAGGAACGGGTTGGTGCGCCCCGATTCGGGCGCGTAGTCGGCGCCGAGCGCGCGCTCGACGTCGGCCAGCTCGGCGCGGTACTCGGGATGCGCCTCGATCCATTCGGCGGCGAGCGCCTCGATCGGCGTGAGCGGCGCGCGCTCGCGCAGCTTCCTCGCGGCTTCGCAGAAGAAGCGCCGCACGTCGGATTGCGAAGGCGAGAACACGGCGCTCGCTCGGTCAACGCGACGGCTCGTCGCGCGCCTGGTCCCAGCCCAGGCGCTGCCCGCCGTGGTGCGCCTGCCGCTCGCGCTCGAACTGCTCTTCGAGCTGCTGGCGCCCCTGCTTCGCGAGCGCGATCAGCTTGTCCTCGTCGCCGTGGTGCGCGCGCATCCCTTCGACCTGCGCGATGTTGCGCTCGCGAAAGCGCAGCGCCACGGTGCGCGCCTGGTGGCGCTCGAAACCGAGCCGTTCGAGCACGCTGCGGCCGCTCATCAGCGCGGCGTCGAGCGTTTCGCGCTCGACGTGCTCGATGCCGAGGTTGCGCAGCTCGTAGTAGTGCGTGACGTTGCGCGCCCGCGCGACGATGGCGAGCCGCGGGAAGTGCTCGGAAACGAGCCGCGCCACCTGCACGCTCTGCGCGACGTCGTCGATCGCGAGCACGAACACGCGCGCCTCGGCGGCGCCCGCCATGCGCAGCAGGTCGAGCCGCGTCGCGTCGCCGTAGTACACCTTCCAGCCGAAGCGGCGCACCGCCTCCACCTGCTCGGCGTCGTGCTCGAGCACGGTCGCCGCGTAGCCGTTCGCGTAGAGCAGGCGGCCGACGATCTGCCCGTAGCGGCCGAAGCCGGCGATGATCACCGGCGCGTGCTGCGGCACGTCGATCTCGGGCAGCGCCGGCCGTTCCGTGCCGGCGAGTCGCGGGATGCACCAGCGGTCGGCCGCGTACAGCACGAGCGGGGTGAGCAGCATCGAGATCGCCACCGCGGCGACGAGCAGCGACGACACCGGCGCCTCGATCGCGCCCGCCTGCGCCGCGCTCTGGAACACGACGAAGCCGAACTCGCCGCCCTGCGCGAGCAGGATCACGAACACCGGCCGCTCGCCCTTCGGGATCGGCAGCGCGCGCGCCATCGCCCACAGCACGAGCCCCTTGACGAGCAGGAACACGAGCACGACCGCGAGGACGGTGCCCGGGTTGCGCAGCACGACCGCGAAGTCGATCGACATGCCGACCGCGATGAAGAACAGCCCGAGCAGCAGGCTCTTGAACGGCTCGAGGTCGGTCTCGAGCTCGCGGCGGTACTCGCTCTCCGCGAGCAGCACGCCGGCGAGGAACGCGCCGAGCGCCATCGACAGGCCCGCGGCCTGCATCAGCGCGGCGGTCGCGACGACGAGCAGCAACGCCGCGGCGGTGAAGATCTCGGGCGTCTTGCTGCCCGCGATCCAGCGCAGCGCCGGGCGCAGCAGGAGCCGCCCGCCGAGCACGATCAGCGCGATCACGCCGACCGCGCGCGCCGCGGTCCACCACACGCTCACCTCGGCCGCGCTGCTCGCCGCGCCGGCGACGGCGAGCGGCACGAGCGCGAGGATCGGGATCGCGGCCACGTCCTGCAGCAGCGCGACCGACAGCACGCTCTGCCCGGACGTGGTCGGCATCAGGTTGCGTTCGGCGAGCGCGGAAAGCGCGATCGCGGTCGACGACATGCCGAGCCCGAGCGCGGCGACGAGCGCGAGCGGCCAATCGAATCCGGCCGCGACGGCGAGCGCGGCGAGGAGCAGCGCCGAGCCGAACAACTGCACGCTGCCCCAGCCGAAGATCGGACGCCTGAGCGCCCACAGGCGCCGCGGCTCGAGTTCGAGGCCGACCAGGAACAGCATCAGCACCACGCCGAACTCGGCGAAGTGCAGGATGTCCTCGGTGTCCTCGACCAGCCCGAGCACGAACGGGCCGATCGCGATCCCGGCGGCAAGGTAGCCGATGATCGAGCCGAGCCCGGCGAGCCGCGCGAGCGGCACCGCGAGCACCGCCGCGGCCAGGTAGACCAGGCTGCCCGAGAGCCAGTTGCCGTGTTCCATCGCGCGATCTCGCCTACGCGCGGGTGTCCGGTCGCGCGTCGGCCGGCACCGCGCACGCCTCGGGAACCTCGAGTTCGGCGAGTTCGGGCCAGTGCGGCCACGACAAGAGGCGCGACGCGTAGAGACGGCCGTGGGCTTCGATCTGCGCGTCGCTCGCGCGGAGCGCGCCATGCAGCACGAGCGGCGGAACGAAGCGCATCGCGCACAGCATCGCGGTCTGCTCGTAGGGCGGCAGGTACGCGTCGAAGAAGTAGCGGTTGTAGCTGTCGGGCCGGTACGACTCTTCCGGCCCGCCGGTGCTCGCGGCGAGCCACAGATCCTTGCCGCGCAGCGCGCTACCGCCCGGCCCGTACGCCCAGCCGAACGCGAGCACCTCGTCGATCCACAGCTTCATCAGCGAGGGCATGCTGTACCAGTGAATCGGGTGCTGCCACACGATCAGCTTCGAGCGCGCGAGCGCGGCCTGCTCGGCGGCGACGTCGATCAGATAGTCGGGGTAGAGCGAGTACAGCTCGCGCAGCTCGACGTGGCGGGCAGGCAGCGCGCGCGTCTCGGCGATGAGGCGGCTATTGACGCGCGACTGCTCGAGATGCGGATGCGCTGCGATGACGAGCACGTCGGCCATGTGTTGTGCCCCGGGCGGACGCCGGTACCATACCCGGAAAACAACGGAGACGGGCATGCCGGTCATCGTGGTGGGCAATCCGAAGGGCGGTGTCGGAAAGAGCACGCTATCGACCAACCTGGCGGGCTTCTTCGCGCACCGCGGGCACGCGGTGATGCTCGGCGACGTCGATCGCCAGCAGTCGTCGCTGCGCTGGCTGGCGCTGCGCCCGCGCGGGCTGCCGTCGATCCGCAGTTGGGATGCGAGCGACGGCTATACGCTGCGCCCGCCGCGGGGCACGACGCACGCCGTGCTCGACACGCCGGCGGGGATGCACGGCGTGCGGCTCGAGCAGGTGATGAATGTCGCCGACAAGCTGCTCGTGCCGTTGCTGCCGAGCCTGTTCGACATCCAGTCGACGCACGATTTCCTGAAGGACGTGCTGGCGCGGCGCCGCGGCGCGCAGGTGCAGGTCGGCGTGCTCGGCATGCGGCTGCGCGAGCACACGATCGCGGGCGACCAGTTGCGCAGCTTTCTCGGTGCGCTCGAGGTGCCGGTCATCGGCATGCTGCGCGACACACAGAACTACGTGCACCTCGCCGCGCGCGGGCTGACGCTGTGGGACGTGGCGCCGAGCCGGGTCGAGCGCGATATCGAGCAGTGGCGGCCGATCCTCGACTGGGTGCAGCGATGAGGCGCTTCGCCAAGCTCGTCGAGCTCGAGGCGCTGATCGGGCAGGACATCGGCGCGAGCGAGTGGATCACGGTCGACCAGCGCCGCATCGACCTGTTCGCCGCGGCGACCAACGACCACCAGTGGATCCACATCGACCCCGAGCGCGCGAAGAAGGGGCCGTTCGGCACCACGATCGCGCACGGCTTCCTGACCCTCAGCCTGCTGCCCGAACTGTTCGCGAGCGCGTTCGAGATCGGCGACACGCGCATGGGCGTCAACTACGGGCTCAACAAGGTGCGCTTCCCCGCGCCGGTGCCGTCGGGCAGCAGGGTGCGCGGCCGCTTCCGGCTGCTCGCGTTCGAGTCGATCGACGAGGGCGCGCAGTTGACGATCGAGGTCACGATCGAGCGCGACAACGGCACCAAGCCGGTGTGCGTGGCCGAATCGGTGGTGCGCCGCTACGTGTCGGCGCCACCTGCGACGCCCTGAGCGCGGCGGCGATGAAAGTTCTCCTCATCGACGACCATCCGCTGATCCTGGCTGCGTTGCAGAACGTGATCCAGGGTCTGGCCGACGACGTCACGGTGGTCGGCGTCGACGGCGCGAACGGCGCGCGGCGGGCGCTCGAAAAGGACGCGACCTTCGACCTGGTGCTGCTCGACCTGCAGCTCGGCGACGCCGACGGCTTCGACCTCCTGCCCGAGCTGCGCAGGACGTACCCGGCGGTGCCGGTCGTCGTCGTCTCGGCGTCGGACCGCGCGAGCGACGTGATCCGCGCCATCGACCTCGGCGCGATGGGCTTCGTGCCGAAGCGTGCCAGCAACAATCTCTTGTTCGAGGCGCTGCACCAGGTGATGTCGGGCGGCATCTTCGTGCCGCCGATGACGCTCGGCTTGGGCGGCGCCGAGTCGCCCCACGCGCCGCTCGAAGACGACACCGCACCCGGCGTGATGCGACGCGAAGCGGCCGAAAGCGGCTACCAGACGGCCCCGCAGCTCGGGGCGCTCGGCCTCACGCCGCGCCAGACCGACGTGCTGGCGCTGCTGTTGCAGGGCAAGCCGAACAAGATGATCGCGCGCGAGCTCCAGCTTTCGGTCGAGACGGTGAAGGACCACGTGCAGTCGGTGCTGCGCGCGCTCGGCGTCAATTCGCGCACGCAGGCCGTGCTCGCGGTGAGCCAGATCGCGCGCGAGCAGGGCGCCTTTCCGGCATGGCGGCGCTCGAAGCCGTAGCCGGCGCGGCGCCGGCGGCGACCGAGCCGTCCGACGACCTGACTGCCGACCACGTGCGCACGCTCTACGAGCAGACGCCGGTCACGCTCGCGTCGCACGCGGTCGTGCTCGCCGTCATCACGCTGATGTTCCACGCCGTCGCGCCCGGCCGTCTGCTGTGGCCGTGGGCAGGCGCGGTCGCGGTGCTGCTCGCGCTGCGCGTCTGGTGCTGGAGCGCGTTTCCGCGCGGCGATGCGGTGCCGGTGGCGCGCCTTCTCGCGTGGCGCGCGCGCTGGAACGCGGTGGCGCTCGCGACGGCCGTGGGTTGGGGCAGCGCGGCGTGGCTGTTCTACCGCGACGGCACCCACTTCCACCTCGTCGCGCTGATCGTCATCGTCTACAGCTACATGCTGGGCGGGGTGCAGTTCTTCGCGTCGCAGCCGCGCGTCTATCTGGCCTTCGTCTGCCTCGGCATGCTGCCGATCATCGCGCGCATCGCGACCGACGGCCACGAGCTGTTCCACCTCGAACTCGCGGGTATCCTGCTGCTGCTGTTCGGGCTCACGGTGATGTTGTCGGCGATGTACCGGCGCGCGTTCGAATCGACGCTCGAACTCAAGGTCGCGACCGAGCGCATGGCGCGCCAGTTGAAGCTCGAGAAGGCGGCCGCCGACGCGGCGCGGCGCGCCGCCGAGGTCGCCAACCGCGCCAAGACGCAGTTCTTCGCCGCCGCCAGCCACGACCTGCGCCAGCCGCTGCACGCGCTCGGCCTCTTCGCCGAGGCGCTGCGCGCGCGCAGCCACGACGAGCAGGCGGTGCAGCTCGTCAACAGCATCAACCACTCGGTCGACGCGCTGGAGGGCCTGTTCGGCGAGCTGCTCGACATCACCAAGATCGACAGCGGCGGGGTCGAGCCGCAGCCGGCGCACTTCGCCGCGGGCGGCTTGTTCCGCAAGCTGCGCCTGCACTTCGAGCCGATCGCGTTCGAGAAAGGGCTCGCGCTGCGCTTCCGGGGCGGCGCGCACGCGATCTACGCCGACCCGGTGCTCGTCGAGCGCATCGCGCGCAACCTGCTCTCGAACGCGATCCGCTACACCGAAGACGGCGGCGTCCTGGTGTGCTGCCGGCGCCGCGGCGAGCGCGTGCTGCTCCAGGTGTGGGACACCGGAGTCGGCCTCGCGCCGCGCGAGCAGGAGCGTGTCTTCGACGAGTTCTATCAGGTCGTGCCCGGCGCGGCGCTCGAGCCGCACCAGCGCAAGGGGCTCGGGCTCGGGCTGGCGATCGTGAAGCGGCTCGCCGCGCTGATCGACGCGCCGCTCGCGCTGCGCTCCGATGCGGGCCGCGGCAGCGTGTTCACGCTCGAGCTTCCGCTCGGCCGCGTCGTGCCCCAGCCGGCAGAGCTGCCGCCCGCGCGCCAGGTGCTCGGACTGCGGCTCGAGCGTCGCCTGGTGCTCGTCGTCGAGGACGAGCCGTCGGTGCGCGCCGGCCTCGAGGTGCTGCTGAAGAGCTGGGGCGCGAGCGTCGTCTCGTTCGACAGCGTCGCGCGCTGCGCGGATTGGCTGCGCCAGTCGGCCGACGGCGCGAAGCCGCCCGACCTGCTGATCGCCGACTACCGGATGGAAAGCGGCCGCACCGGCGTCGAGGCGATCCGCGCCGTGCGCGCGCGCTTCGGCGATCGCGTTCCGGCGATCATCGTCACCGGCAGCACGATGACCGCGCACGAAGGCGAAGCGCAAGCTGCCGACTTCCACGTGCTGATCAAGCCCGTGGTGCCGAGCAAGCTGCGCGCGATGATCGCGTTCAAGCTCGGCGTGCGCTGAGTCGGCCCGACCGAGAGCGCGCCAACTGCGCGCACCCTACCCGCACAAGCCGAGGATGCGTTCCTGCTGCGAGCACGCCGCGACCGCCTTCGCCTTCGGCTTGCCTGCCAGGCAGGCCTTGATCTCGCGCGCCATCGGCGGGTAATAGAGCCATCCGCGGCCGAGTTCGGGCAGCGCGAGCTCGACCTCGCGCCACTTCGGATGACCCTCGGCCTGCAGGCTCGCGAAGTTCTGGCACATCGCGCGTGCGAAGCGCGACAGGTTGCCGATGGTCGTGTTGCGCGTGTAGTCGTAGGTGACGAGAAACGCCTTCACCGCGAGGCTCGGCAGGTCCTCGGCGAGCAGGTTCGGATAGCTGGTGGCGCGCACCGTGGCGGGAAAGTAGGTCTTCAGCGCGGCCTTGCCCGCCGCATGGTTCGGGTCGAATTTCAGGAGCTTGATCAGCTGCCGCGCCTCGGGCTTCATGTCGGCAAGCAGCTTGGTCGGCTGGCCGGCGACGACGACGACGACGTCGAGGCTCTTGTCGCCGGTCAGCTTGACGAGCGCCTCCTCGTTGGACAGGAAGGTCGTGGTGGCGTCCGGCATCGGCGCACCGAACATCTGCCGATACAAGGTGGTCGACGACAACGCGGTGCCGCTCTTCAGCGCGCCGGCGTTGATCTTGCGGTCGCGGATCTCGTGCACGTAGTCGAACGGCGCGTCGGCGCGGGCGATGAAGTAGATCTCCTCGTTGTAGAGCGGCATGATCACGCGCAGCGGCCGGATCATCGCGCCCGCGCCGGCGTTGCCCGCAGCCGCCTGGTCGAGAAACGCCTGATAGACGTCGGACTGCACCATCGCGAACTTGACCCCCGGCTCGTAGCGCAGCCGCTGCACGTTCTCCGCCGAGCCGGCCGACGGCAGCACCTCGAGCGCAATGTCGGCGCCCGGGGCCACCAGCTTCGCGATGTCGCGCCCGATCTGGATGTAGGTGCCGCGCTCGGACGCGGTGACGATCTTGTACTCGGTGGCTGCGCCGGCGACGCCAGCCAATACGCAGACGACGGCGCCGGCGAGCGCGCGGATGCGACGTTTCATTCGATGCTCCTGTTGCCCGTCTGGTGACCCTTGCCGGTGACTGGCGCGTCGCACAGAGCCAGCGCCGCCACAATTTCGGTGCACACGATCGCGGCAGGCACCTGCCGTTCGATCGTCGGGCTCTGCGTGGGTGGCTGCGTGCGCGCCGCGCTGGCGGCGGGCCGTGCCTTCTGCGGCTCGACGGTTGGCGCCGGTGCCGCGGGCGCTGGCGGCAAGGCAAGGATCGAACCGGCAGAGTCCGGCGGAGACACGATCGCAGCCGGCAGCGCGGCGGCCGGCATGGCGGCTGGCGGCGCGGCGGCCGGCAGCGCGGCGGCTGGCATCGCAGCCGGCGGCGCGGCGGCCGGCAGCGCGGCGGCTGCGTGCGCGGCGGCCGGCATGGCGATGGCGGGCACGATGGCTGCGGGCTGCGGCACGTCTGCCTGGTGCTGGGCGGGCGTCGTCGATCCCTGGCTGTTCGGGCCAAGCGCCCAGGCATGCGCGAGCGATGGAGGCTGCATGTAGAGGCGTACGCCGGCCGCCGCGGCCAGCAGGAGCGCGGCGCCCGCCAACGCGACCGAGGAGCGGACCAGTGCGGCGGACGGAGCGCTGCGCGGCGCACCGGCCCGGGCGCTGCGCGGTGCCGCGGCTTGCCATTCGTCGCCGGCAACGATGTGGGCGGTGGCCTGCGTCTCGTCCGCTGCTGCTGCGCGCACGCTGCCTGCTGCGCCGACCAGGGCCGGCGCGTCGTTGCGCCCGAGCTCTCGATCGATGATCTGCAAGCTGTAGCGCGACCCGGCCGCCTGCTCGGGATCGAAACCGACGTAGTAGCTGACGGGGCGGCTCGGCCGGCCGAGCGACAGGTCGCTGCCGCATTCGCAGCAGGCTGTTGCTGCCGCATCGTTGGCCGCCTGGCAGCGCGGACACACCGCCGAGTCGAGCCAGGGCAGACGCTCGCTCGTCTCCGACCGGAAGAGCGCGGGTTCGCGCCGCAAATGCAGGGCGCGTGCGCTGGCCAGCTGCAAGTTCACTCCCGCCTCCTTCGCTGCCGAGTCCGCTTCGGCCAGTGGCGCCCGAGCGGCTGAACCTCGTTGTTACACCGGGCCGGGTGCGCTGGCAATCGGCATTGCGCCCGAGCGGGGTTGTCCTAAGACGGGTGGTACGCGAGGCGCAGGTAGATCGGCGCAAAGGCCTCGGCCTGCGTCACTTCGAGCAGGCTTTCGCGCGCCAACTCGAGCAGCGCGATGAAGGTCACCACCACCACCGGCCTGGCCGCCGCCGTCTCGAACAACTCGGCGAACTCGACGAAGCGGCGCCCCTGCAGGCGGCGCAGCACCAGGCTCATGTGCTCGCGCACCGAGAGCTGCTCGCGCTGGATGTGGTGGTGCTCGACCAGCCGCGCGCGGCGCAGGATGTCACGCCACGCCTCGCGCAGGTCGAGCGGCGTGACGGCGGGCAGGCGCACCGCACCTGCCGGCGGAGGCGCGACCCGCGCGCGCTGGAATTCGCGGTCGACGAGCGGCAGCGCGTCGAGGCGCTGCGCGGCGAGCTTCATCTGCTCGTACTCGAGCAGCCGGCGCACCAGCTCGGCGCGCGGATCCGCGGGCTCCTTGCCGTCGTCGGTGCGGCGCGCGGGCAGCAGCATGCGGCTCTTGATCTCGATCAGCATCGCCGCCATCAGCAGGTACTCGCTCGCCAGCTCGAGGTTGCGCTTGCGGATCTGCTCGACGTAGGCCAGGTACTGCCGCGTCACGTCGGCGAGCGGGATGTCGAGGATGTTGAAGTTCTGCCTGCGGATCAGGTACAGCAGCAGGTCGAGCGGGCCCTCGAAGGCTTCGAGGAACACCTCGAGCGCGTCGGGCGGGATGTAGAGGTCGTCGGGCAGAGCGAACAGCGGTTCGCCGTAGAGGCGTGCCACCGCGATCGTCGCGCCTTCCGCGAGGCCGGCCGGCACGAGCGCCATGTCGGGCGCTTCGCGCACCTGGGGTTCAGCGTGCATGTCCGGAAGACCTCAGGTCTTCGTCTGGTAGACGTAGGGTTGTTGCGGCACGCGCGACTCGCGCTCGCGGCGCAGGGCTTCGGGATCGAGCGGCTTGTCCCACAGCAACGCGCGCCCGGCGCGCTGCTCCTCTTCGAGGCTCGGCTTCTTCGCCTTCAGCTCCTCGATGAACTGCGTGATGTCGGACTTGTACGGCTTCCAGAACAGCGGCATGACGGCACACGAATCGAGTCGCGGCATTCTAGGCGCGGCGAGGGAGCTGCCCGTGGCTGCCGCCGGCGCCGCGCACCCTCACGTCGGCACGCGACGGGAGCCTGCGCCGGGAAACGCCTCCGGCGACTGTCACATTCGCAGCCGCTTGCGATGCCAAGATGCGCCCCGGTGGAGGAGATCGAACTCAAGTTCCAGGTGCCCGACGCGGCGCGGGCCGCGCTGCGCAAGGCGGTCGCGACCGCGCGCGCGCGCCGCACGCGGCTTGAGGCCGCGTACTTCGACACCGCGGACCGGCGCCTCGCGCGAGCCGGCGTGGCGCTCAGGCTGCGCAAGGAAGGCCGCCGCTGGGTGCAGGCGCTGAAAGCCGGCGGCGCGCACGCGATGCAGCGGCTCGAGCACGAAGTGCCCGTTGCAGCGTCCTCCGGGCGGATGCCCGAGCTCGATCTCGACCGGCACGCCGGCACGCCGGCCGCCGGGCAGCTCGGGCGTGCGCTGGCGCACGCCGATGGCGAGCAGCCGCTGCACGAACGCTACCGAACCGACGTGATGCGTACCTGCCGTGCGCTGCGCCCGCGCGGCGCCAAGGTCGAGGTGGCGTTCTACGAGGGGCGCATCGTCGCCGGCGCAGAGACGATGCCGATCGCCGAGCTCGAGTTCGAGCTGCTCGCGGGCACGAGCCGCGCACTGATCGACTCGGCGCGCCGCTGGGTCCAACGCCATGCCGTCTGGCTCGACGTGCGCAGCAAGGCCGAGCGCGGCGATCTGCTCTCGCAAGGCCTCGCGCGGGCGCCCGCGCGCAAGGCCGGCGCGTCGTCGCTGCAGCGCGGCTGCAGCGTGCATGCGGCGCTGCGCGCCGGGGTGCGCGACTGCCTGGCGCAGATGCTGCCGAACGCGAGCCAGATCGCCGGCGGCGCATACGACGACGAGCACGTGCACCAGTTGCGCGTCGGCCTGCGGCGGCTGCGCTCGCTGCTGCGCTTCTTCGAAGGCGCCTGGCCGCCGGAAGCCGCAGCGTGGGAGCCGCGACTGAAAGCGCTGTTCCAGCAGCTCGGCGCGACGCGCGACCGCGACGTGCTCATCGCGACGCTCGTCCCGGCCCTGCTGGCAGCCGGTGCGCCGCCGGTCGAGCTGCCCGCGCCACCGCCCGGCGCCGACCTCGCGCAGGCGCTGCGCGCGCCCGACGTCACACTGCTGTGGCTCGACCTGCTCGCGTTCGCGAGCGAGGCGCCCGAGGCGGATCGCGACCGACCGCAAGCGCTGGAAGCGATCGCCAGCGAACGGCTGGACGGCTGGCACCAAGGCATCGTCAAGAAGCGCAAGCGGTTCGATGCGCTCGACGAAGAGGCGCGCCACACGTTGCGCAAGCACGCGAAGCGCCTGCGGTACGCGGCCGAGTTCGTCGCGCCGCTGTACGCGGCGCAGAAGGCCGAGCGCTATCTGGCGAAGCTGCCGCGCCTTCAGGAGAGCCTCGGCGCCTACAACGACCTCTGCGTCGCGAGCGAGGCGTACCGCGCCGCGCTGAGCGGCGACGCGCGCGCCTGGTTCGCGCTCGGCTGGATCGCCGCGCGGCGTGCGGCCGCGGTCGAGGCGTGCGGCCGCGCGCTCGGCAAGTTCGCGAAGGCGAAGCCGTTCTGGGACCGATCGCGGATAGGTTCTTAGTGCGGCACCAGCTTCGCGCCCGGCTTGTTGGTCGCTTCCTGCCAATCCTGATGATCGATCGGCCACGTGCTCTTGATGTAGGTCAGCGCGGCGACGATGTCGAGTTCGGACAACAGCTTCCCGAACGCCGGCATGTTGCTCTGGTATCCGGCGGGCCGATCGACGCCGGGAGTGAAGCCGTCGCGCGTGATGCGGATCAGATAGGCGTCGGGGTGGTGCCACGTGTGGCCGCTGGCGTCGTGCGGCGGTGCCGGCATGCGGCCGTCGGGCCCGAGGCGCTTCCATTCGGGCTGCCCCTCGAGGTTGACGCCGTGGCAGGCAGCGCAGTGCTGCGCGTACACGGTCTTGCCGGACGCTATCCGCTTCGCGTCGGCGACGTCGAGCTTCGGTCGCGGCGGGGCCGGCGGCGCCTCGCCGCGCTGGCACGCCAGAAGCAGCGCCGCTGCCAGCGCCGCGGCGCAGGCCAGGCTTCTCATCGGCAGCGGCGAGACGAATAATGATGCCGGTCCACCCCGGAGCATCGCGATGACCTCCACGACTCGACGCACGATGATAGTGGCGCTGCCTGTGGCGCTGCTCGGCTGTCAGCCGGTGCCGCCGCCGAGCGCCGAGGCCATCGCCGATGCCGAGCGGCTGCAAAAGCGCGCTGCCGCCGACGCGGCGCGTTCGCAGGCGTTCTTCTCCGCCAGCTTCAAGGACTTCGAGCGCCGGATGCAGCCGCTCGCGCAGTACCAGGGCAAGACGGTGGTCGCCTATTTCTGGGCCACCTGGTGCAAGCCGTGCGTGGCCGAGGTGCCGATGCTCAAGGACCTCCAGGCTCGCTGGCGCGGGCGTGGCGTCGTGCTGGTCGGCATCGCGATCGACAACGCCGACAAGGTGCAGGCGTTCGTGCGCGAGCACGGCATCGAGTACCCGGTGCTGATCGGCGGCAACGACGCCTACGAGCTGTCGATGACGCTCGGCAACCTCGTCAAGGCGGTGCCGTTCTTCGCGCTCTTCGACCGCAACGGCCGCTTCAGCACGCGCTTTGTCGGCGAGGTGAAGGGCGAGGATCTGGAGCGCGCGCTGGCGGCCGCCGCCGGCGCTGCATCGTGACGGCGCCGCGGTGGGCGCGGATGTTCCTTGGCCGAGCGACGTGAAGCCGCGCAGGGTGCGCCAGCATCGCCAGCAGTCGCGCCGCCCGCGCGCGTCACTTGACGAGCCGCGTTCACGGATTCGCCGCATACCAGCCGAACCAGAACGCGCGGTGCGCCGGTAGGCGCTCGCGCACCTTGCCGCCCGGGCCGACGAGGCGACCTTCCTCGACTCGCCACTTGCCGCCTTCGCGATCGCGCGCGCCGCCGCCCGGCGCATCGCGGAAGCGCACGCCCCGCCGCCGGTCCGCCAGCCAGCACGCACACCAGGAAGATCATTGCGACCATCGCACGCACGACTTGCTCCTCCTCACACCGATTGAACCTCACCCCGGCTGCGCGGCCGGCAGCGCGAAACGAAAGGTCGTTCCCCTGCCCGATTCGCTCGCCACCGACATGCGGGTGCCATGCAGCGCGAGGATGCGCCCGGCGATCTGCAGCCCGAGCCCGGTGCCGGATCGCCCCGGGGGCCTGCGCAACGGCGAATCGCGCTCGAACAGGCCGGGCAGGTACTCGGCCGCGATCCCCACCCCGGTGTCCGCGATCCGCACCTCGATGCCACCCGCAGCGTGCATCGCCGCAAGCGAGATCTCGCCACCCGTCGGTGTGTGGCGAATCGCGTTCTCGATCAGGTTGCCGATCACCCGTTCGATCATGCCGATGTCGCCCCGCACGTAGAGCCCCTGCGGGTCAGCTTGCACCTCGAGCCGCAATTGCTTCTCGCCGGCATGCAGGGCAAACTTCTGGCCGATGTCCTGCAACAGCTCGGCGAGCGAGAACACTTCCAGGCGCGGCTGGATCTCCTCGCACTCGAGCCTCGCCAATTCGAACAACTGCTCGGCGAGCTTGCCCACGCGATGGCTCTGGCGCACCGCCACCTGCACGTAGCGTGCGCGCTCGGCGGCGCTCAGCTCCTCGCCCAGTCGCAGCAAGGTCTCGAGGTAGTTTTGCATCGATGTGAGCGGCGTACGCAGGTCGTGAGAGACATTGGCCACCAGCTCCCGGCGCAGCGTGTCCTGGCGCTGCAGCTCGGCGCGGTGCGCCTTCAGACGCTCGGTCATGTGGTCGAAGGCGCTCGCGAGCCGGGCGATCTCGTCATCAGGCCAAGCGCCGGCCGGCGCGGAGTCTCCGGTCGCAATGGGAGCGACCGGATCGTCGTAGACGAAGGTCTGCACCGAGCGCGTCAACTGGTTCAGCGGGCGCGTGATGCGTGCAAACGCGGCCAGCCCGACGAGCAGCGCCAGTCCGAGGCCTGCCGCGCCGATGCCGAGCGCGCTGCGCGCCGCAAAGTGCTGCCCGGCCTCGTCGGCCATCTGCCGATACATACCGCCGACCAGCACCACGTATAAGTAGCCAACGGTGCGGCGGTCGACGACGATCGGCGCCGCGCTGAAGATTTCCTTGCGTCCGACGGCGAGCGGACTGTCGCCGAGCAGCGGTGGCGCCCGGCCGGCCAGAAAAGCCTCGATCGGCGCGAGCGCGACCGTGTCGCGCGCCAGCGTTCCTTGCGGCGAATGCGCCAGCACCGCACCGCCGGCGTCGAGCAGGTAGATCTCGATGCTCGGATTGACGGCGATCGCCATGTGGAAGAGCTCGTCCACCGCCTTGCGATCGAGGCCACCCTCACCGATCAGCGGCGCGCCGCGCACCATGTGCGACGCAAGGTCGCGACTCATCTGCTGCAGCACCGCGTATTGATTGACTTTCGCCGCCTTGTACGACAGCCAGCCCAGGAGAGCGCCGAAGGCGACCACCACGCCTGCAAACACCACGGCAATGCGGCTGTACAGCGAGTCGAGCTTCACGGCGTTGCTTCGAGGTCCGCGAAGCGGTAGCCCACGCCCCATGCCGTCAGGATGAACGTGGGCCGAGCGGGGTTCGGCTCGATCTTGTTGCGCAGCCGATTGATGTGCGAGTTGACCGTGTGCTCGTAGCCGTCGTGCGTGTAGCCCCAGACCTGTTCGAGCAGCTGCATGCGGTTGAAGACACGCCCCGGATGGCGCACGAAGAACAGGAGCAACTCGAATTCGCGCACGGTCAGGGTCAGCAGCTCGCCTGCGAGGCGCGCTTCGCGCGCCACGGGATCGACGACCAGCGGGCCGCGCCGGATCACGCCGGTCAAGGCGGCCGCCAGTTCGGCTGCCGCGGCCATGCGGCGCAACACGGCGCGCACGCGGGCGATCAGTTCAGGCAGCGAAAAGGGCTTGCTCAGATAGTCGTCGGCGCCGAGTTCGAGGCCGAGCACACGGTCGGTCTCGGTTCCTTTCGCGCTGACGATGATGATCGGCAGGTAGCGCGGCATGCGCCGCACCTCGCGACAGACATGCCAGCCATCCACGCCAGGCAGCATCAGATCGAGCACCAACAGCTCGTACGGCCGCTGGCTCAGACGCGCGAGGCCTGATTCGCCGTCACGCTCGACTGCCACCGCATAGCCTTCGTTGCGCAGGTTCAACGCCAGCATCTCCGAGATATGCGGGTCATCTTCGATGACCATGATGTGTCGCTCGTCCTGCATCGCGGGCTACGCCTTTCGTCCGTTCCTCGCGGCATCAGGTCAGCCTCGCGGCGGCGCGTCAAGTCACTTTTCGTTGTTGATTGGTTGAGCTTGCCGTGATCTTCGGCTCGCCACACTGGCTTGCCGGCGCAGCCTCGCCGGCGGCGTCATGCCGCCTCGCCTCGACAGGCGGGTCTCAATTTGCCACTCGGAGTGTCATCTCATGCGAATCACGTTTCACCGCAAGCCCGGCCGATCTGAATTCACATGCCTTGCCGTTGCAACCGCACTTGCGCTCACCACGCTGGTGACGAACAACGCGGCTGCGACCGAGCAAGACGGCC
>Ga0187893_10006717_pt1 | contig 19463 bp, 18 predicted proteins | sample MA1701074metaG_FD_139574 | JGI IMG/M metagenome (GOLD analysis project Ga0187893, IMG submission 139574) | White microbial mat communities from a basaltic lava cave in the Kipuka Kanohina Cave System on the Island of Hawaii, USA - MA170107-4 metaG ... | reverse complement strand
TTCCTGAAGTCGGCGACCGCACTCGGCGTGGCAGGACAGTTCCTGCGATCCGGCCCCGCGCAGTCAACTGCATCAAAGTGGGCGCCGGAGAAAGGCGCGAGTCTGCGGTTACTGCGCTGGAAGCGCTTCGTGCAGGGCGACGAAGAGCAGTTCATGGCCAACACGCGCCGCTTTACCGAACTGACCGGCGTCGAAGTACGCGTGGACAGCGAGAACTTCGAGGAAGTCCGGCCCAAAGCGGCGGTTGCGGCGAACGTGGGTGCGGGACCGGACATCATCATTGCAACCAACGAAGACCACTTCCAGTACCCGAGCCAACTGCTCGATGTCACCGATCTCGCCGAGTATCTGGGTCAGAAGTATGGCGGCTGGTATGACGTGGCGCGCGAATTCGGGATGTATGAGGGAAGATGGTTCGCGCTTCCGACGGGAGCAGCGGGCGGCGCCCTGGTCTACCGCAAGAGCATGATGACCGCGGCCGGGTTCGACACCTTCCCGCAGGACTTCCCGGGATTCCTGAAACTGTGCCAGGCGCTCAAGGCGCGCAGCAAGCCGCCGGGTCTGGCGCTCGGCCACGCGACCGGCGACGCGAACGGCTGGACCCACTGGGTGATGTGGGGATTCGGCGGCAAGCTGGCCGATGAGAACAACCGCGTCGCCATCAATTCGAAGGAGACGATCGCGGCGCTCGAGTATGCCAAAGAGCTGTACCAAACCTTCGCGCCCGGAACCTTGTCGTGGCTCGATCCGAGCAACAACAAGGCTTTTCTGGCCGGGGACATCAGTCTGACCCTCAACGGAATCTCGATCTACTACGCGGCGAAGACCTCTACCGATCCGAACATGCACGCGATCGCGGCCGACATCGAGCACGCCCTCCTGCCGATCGGCCCGATCGGCAAGCGCGTGAACGGAGGACTGATGTTTCCGGCGTTCATTTTCAAGTACTCGAAATATCCCAATGCAGCCAGGGAGTATCTGCGTTTCATCATGGAGAGAGAACAGTACGAGCCTTGGCAGGCTGCCTGCATCGGCTACGTTTCTCATCCGCTGCGCGCCTACGAATCCAACCCCGTCTGGACGGCGGATCCCCAACACGTGTTCTATCGGGACGTGGTCAAGACGATGCGGAATAATGGCTATGCGGGAAAGCTCGGCCAGGCTTCAGCGGCAGCAACGGCAGACTTCGTCGTGGTCGACATGTTTGCGGAAGCCTGCAGCGGGCAGCAAACACCCAGGGTGGCCGCAAAGCGGGCCGAGACGCGCGCGAGAAGGCATTATCGCGTCTAGCAGTTCGACGCCGCCCCTGCACGCTCTCAGTGGTGCACTTGGAATTTGAATCCACCTCGACCCGGACAGTGCCTCCATCAGTTGATATAATCATATCAACCATATCAATTGAAGGAACCAGCATGATCCGTGAAGCCTCCGCGATGACCGTCCGGCAAAACCTGGGAGATCTTCTGAACGAGGTCCAATACCGCAATGGCAAGGTGTTGATCACCAAGGCAGGCAAGCCGGTGGCGGCGCTGGTGGACATCGCTCTTTTCGAGCGTATCCGGAAGCTGGACGAGGAATTCGACCAGATGACCGCGGAATTCGCAAAGGCGTTCAAGGGCAAAACCGAGAAGGAGGCCAATGTCTTGGCCGATGAGGCGGTCAAGGCCGTTCGCCGCAAGCCCGCCGGGAAGTGAGGGTAGTCCTCGACACTAATGTATTGCTCTCCGGTTTGATGTTTCCGGAGGGCGCGCCGGGCCGCGTAGTCGCCGCGTGGCGGGAGGCGCGTTTTGATCTGGTGATCTCGGTACACCAGCTCGCCGAGATCGGCAGGGCGCTCGCCTATCCGAAAATCCGGCGTAATCTCGGCTGGGACGATCAACGCATCGAACAATTCATCCGGCAACTGTATATCCGCGCTGAGATCGTCGATCTGAGCGGGGCCTCCGTGGAAGTGCCGCTGGACGCGGACGATGTTCCGATCCTGGCGACGCTTGTCGCGGCGAAAGCCGACGTACTGATTACCGGGGATAGCGATCTTCTTGCTCTACGCGAGCGATATGCGATCCATACGCCCGCAGAGTTTGTCCGCAATCTGTGAATGAACACGCTGTCGCGAATAATAGTGCGAACTAAGAGGGGCAAGCAAAGGCAAGCAACGAGGACAGCGCCCGCTTTGTCCAATCATCGGGCGAATATCTACACGGCCGCGCGGCGGGTGTCGCCTTCGTGTCGTGAGCTGATGTGTCGGCAATCGGCTGCAGCCAAAAGCGAACGTTCGCCTCCACGCATCGAGTTGGCAACCGCCCGGCTGGTTCTGGGCATATCGACATGCGCATGGTGCGCGGCCAAGGGCACCAATATGAGTGAGAATGCGCGGCCTAATTCCGTTGATTCCGGGAATTGACGCTGCTTGGGCATCGCTCTGCAACAACGCAGTCGTCCCGAAATACAAACGAATCAAGGGTGTGATAGCGCAGGTTAAACCTTCGTGCTGTAATACACTTCATTTTGGAAGTTCAATTCACGTTGGGCTAAGCAGCGGTGTAAGTGGCAGCGATGACCACTCACAGGAGAAGGCTTATGGCGGCCACGGTCACGAGACTCTCTCTCGTGGCGGCATTGCTCATGCTCGCTGCGCCGGCTGCCGTGGACGCACAGCACACGGGGAAGGTGTACCGGATTGGGTACATGAGCATCCCCAGCCGCGAGTCCGCGGGCAATCTGATGGATCGGGTTTTCTTGCCGGCGCTTCGGCAGCGTGGCTTGGTCGAAGGCAAGAATCTTCTGATCGAGTGGCGCTGGGCCGAGGGGAAGCCAGAGCGGCTCCCCGGATTCGCGGCTGAACTGGTCGCACTCAATGTGGACCTCATCGTTGCCCCGCAGTCGGATTCGGCGCTTGCCGCCAAGCGCGCCACCCGCACGATCCCGATCGTCCACGTGCTGTCTGGCGAACCTGTCGCTGACGGCCTCGTTGCGAGCCTAGCCCACCCCGGTGGAAATGTGACAGGGTTGACCAGCACGCCGGGCGCCGAGATCTACGGGAAGCTCCTGGAGCTGCTGAAGGAGGCCACGGGAGCTTCGCGGGTGGCGGTTCTCTGGAATCCAGCGCGGGACTCCCCAACAATACAGCTTGGGCTCCGGCAACTGAAAGCTGCGGCGCCGATTCTGGGGGTCCAGCTACAGGTTTTTAAGGCGTCAGGCCCCGAGCAGTTCGAGCCTGCTTTCGCGGCCATGGCTCAAGGGCGAACAAACGCGCTCTAAATCGTCTCCGACTCGATGTTCTGGCAGCACCGTCGTCGCCTGGCCGAGCTCGAGGCCAAGTATCGGCTACCGACCATGCACGAAATGACGGACTTTGTTTCGTCGGGGGGCCTAATGGCGTATGGGGTAGATCTCGCCGACTTGTTCAGACGCGCCCCCGTCTACATCGACAAGATCCTACGCGGCGCCAAGCCAGCCGACCTCCCGATAGAGCAGCCGACGAAGTTCGAACTGGTCATCAACCTCAAGACGGCCAAGGCGCTCGGCATGACGATTCCGCCCGCGCTGCTACTACGAGCGGACCTGGTGATCGAGTGATTTAATCTACCCACCAGGCATGCTCCGCAGCGTCCAATAGCGTCGCTTCGCGGCGATGTCGCCCGCCCGCAGATGCGTGTGCCGTTCGATGTCATCAGAGCGTGGACAGCGGTGTCAATGGCGTCCCCGGATGTGGAGAGCCGACCGACCCTGACACGCGCAACAAGAATGCGGTAATGTTAATTGAGGGGGTTCGGATTGCTCGCGATAAGGGCCGCCTCGCGACCGCGGAAAAAGAAGAATAGGGACAGACCCCATTGGTAGAATTTATTGAGGAGAAACCACATGAAGAAATTCCTGGCGTTGTACAGAATGGATATGGGAGAAATGCAAAAGATGATGGCGAGTACCACTCCGGAGCAAAGAAAGAAGAGCATGGGAGAGTGGCAGGCGTGGATGAAGAAACACAGGGCCAGTTTTGCAGACCAGGGTGGACCTGCGGGAAAGACAAAGCGGGTCGCGTCAAGCGGTGTGACGGATACCAAGAACGATATTGGTGGTTACTCGATCGTACAAGCAGAGACGTATGAAGCGGCCGCGGCGCTTTTTCGTGACAACCCGCATCTCGCCATGTCCGGGGCTACCGTGGAGGTCATGGAGATCATGCCGATGCCGTGAACTTGAATGCCTGGAGATCCTGGCGGATTTCGGGATCGATATAAAAACGAATGCACAAATGAATTGGGACAGTCTGAGCAGCCCCGGGTTGTAGAGACATTTCGACTGGGGACAGCGCAGGCTGTCCCGTATTAGTTTTCACTTCGTCCGCAGCGGGGCCGCTTTCTCCCTCCGGTATGCTACTGGTCTGCGTGCGTATACCAGTAGGTGCGCACCCGCCTCTGCGTGATCACTGGGCCGACACTTTGCGCGCCGTTGGGCGGGCTGGCGCCTCGCGAGCGCCGGGTACCGCCGATCAGGACCATCACCGGACTATTGTTGTCGGTTACTTTTCCTGCCACCGGTGAGGGCAACAGGCCGACGCTCCGGAACACGCCGGAATGGCCGGCCCCGCACAGCGCTTCGGCGTCGACGGCGCTGACGCGCACCGCGACGCCTTGCGTTACCGTCACCTTGGTGCGGGAGAATGTCGAATTAGTCTCGGCGGTGATTTCCCAGGCGGTGTTGGCGCACAGCGAGTCGCCGCTCGCGACGCCGGGCTGGCGCGCCCGGCCCGCCAGGCAACCCAGGTCCTCGGCGCTGGAAGGATTGAGTTCGCTCACCCTGATCGGCTTAACCGAGACGCACGAAGGCACAGGATCGAGCCGGGTGATGTACTCCGGCGTTCCGTCGCCGTTAAGATCGGTGCACAAGGTGTTGGCGGTACCGCACGGATTGGGCACGGCATTGGCCGGGTTGGCGATGAACTGCGGCGTGCTGATCACCGTTTCGATCGCCTGCTGTGCCGCATTGAGCGCTTCACCGCGCGCCTGCATGTTGCCGACCACCCTGAGGTTCATGCTGGTGGTGCTGAGCGAACTCACGGCGAGCAGCGTGATCAGCATCAGCGTGATGAGCGCAATGACCAGAGTCGCGCCCGCCTGTGCGCGCATCCCCGCGTTCATGGCCGGTCCCTCCTGCCGGCGGGATTCACGATCCGCACCATCGCGGTGTAGACGTGCCGGCGGTAGCCGTCTTTCTTCGGTCCTACCGTGATCGCGTTGCCCTCATCGTTGTGCCCGACAGTGTATGTCTTGGTGTCGATGTAGCCGGGCGAGGGATCCGGGCTCCGTGCCAGTGCGTGGAGTTTTGCGGTCACTACGTTGGCCCAGTTGCTGACGGCCGTGCACTCGATGCAGCCTGGGTAGGTGTAAGTGGTGGGATCTGCGATGTAGGTGTCCGGCTGGCCATCTCCATCGCTGTCGATGCCGTACTCGACGTTGAGTTCCTCGATCCCTTCGACCAGCGGTATCTGCGCGATCGTCGAGCCCGTCAGCTCCAGCCGCATGAGGGTCGGGTTGTTCCGGCCCGCGGGATCATTGGCGCTGATGAAATAGATGTTGACCAGGTACTGGCGCAGCGCGGCGAGAGTGGAGCAGTCCTTGCGCTTCAGTTGAAACGCTGTCGTGCCGAGCGTCCCCACGATATGCGGGATTGTCTCGGCGTTGCACTGGGAAGACTGCACATACGGCTTGCCGGCGGTCGCGGGTTCGCAGTCCGCGACGCCTGCGACGCAGGTCTTGACGCGCCGCACGACCAGGATATCGGTATTTGGCTTGACGTCTGCCGGTATGCAGGCCGGCGCCCCAAGGCCGCCGTCATAACCCTGGACGTGGATCGGCATGGCGGCCGCCCACGCTGCCGGGTCGGTCGAGCACGGGTCGGGCAGCGCCGCCGGGGCATCGAGAGCTTCGACATTGACCTCGCCGTAATATCCTGCGACTCGCAAATCGTCGGAGAGAAGTTCCACGGTATAGCGCCCGTTCTCGAACTGACGGTTGTTGCGCTCGAGTTCGCTGCGCGCCGAGCTTGCGTTCGAGAACAACACGAGGAGGGTCGCCAGCAACATCAAGCCGATCGCCGTCGAGACCATGAGTTCGACCAGCGAAAATCCGTCCGCGCAGGCCGGTACGGGCAGAACGCGCTCTTCGCGGGTCGTGGCAGCGTGCCTCATGGCGTCACGCACAGCCCGGTGGCCGGTTCGTTTTGCAGGCAGCCGATCGTGACGCGTGCAACCAGTGCGCGCCTCATCCGCTCGTTGCCATACAGCCCCTGGCCGCAAGTGGTGAAGGAGGGCGCCACGGTGGGTACCAGCCCCCGCCACGTCACCGCGACCACGAACTCGCGCGGCATGGTGGCGTCGACGCTGGCAATGCAGCCACGCGCATCGATCATCCCGCCGGCCGTCTGCCCGCTCGCCGTGCTTTCGGCCGTGCCCATCAGTGCGTTGTTCCATTCACAGAGGTCGAGCGCGGCGTCGCTGAGCCCGGTGCAATCCTCGACCGTGTTGCCGGCGCCCAGCGCCCCGGGGGTGACGTAATCCAGCGCGTTGTTGCGGTTGGCGTTGACGCGGTCGACCATGTCCTGCAGCAGCAGGACCGCGTGGGACCTGTGGTACGACTCCGCCTGCGCACGTTGCATGCTTACCTGGAGTGCCGCCACGCCGAGGAGAGCGAACGTGAGGATCATGATCGTGACCAGCACTTCGATCAGCGTGGCGCCGCGCTCGCGGGTTCCCGGTACTGAGAAGTTGTCGCGCATCAGAAGCACCCTTCCTGTTTCTGCACCGGCCGGCCGCTCATTTCGATGTTGATGCAGCGCGCGTGCGTGGTCCGCCCGCCGTTTGCCGTGAGGATGATCGATGTCGTGCCGGTGGTGAGGCGCCCGGCGCCGTTGTAGGTCACGCTGCTCGGTCCGGAGATGATGACCCGGGACAGGCGGTCCTGGCGTCGTACCACATCTCCGCTGGAGTCGAAAATGGTCCAGCCGTCAGACCAGTTTCCTCCGCTGGGGGCTATGGTGACTGCGGTGTTGCGGGTAACTGCTTCGCTGCGCGCCAGTACCAGGCCCGAAAACACGTCAAAGCTCGCGGTCTTCACTCCTTGCGCAAGCAAGATCTCACGGAAGCTGGGGATCGCCAGGCCGATCAGGATCACGAGCACCGCCACGGCGACCAAGACCTCGGTGATCGTGAATCCGTGCGCTGCCGCGCGTGGAGCCCGGGTGCGGATCCTGTTCACCATCCCGCCTTTCCTGAGCACGTCCTGGCACCCTGGCGGTTGACCGTGGCAAGCGCACCCGTCTCCCCGGCGTAGCTGCGCGCGCCGATTAAGTGCTGCTGTTGGCGGATCGCGACGTCGATCATGAAACTTTGGGCCGCGCTCCTGCTGCCATTGCGCATATGGTCTGGCAGGACGGAAAGGCGATCACCGCTAGTACGACGACGACGACGACGGCGATCATCAGCTCGATCAGCGTGAAGCCTGCCGTTGCGACGCGCGTGTGCGCGGATTCGATTGCAAACCGGGATGGCGCTGCGGAAAGTGAAGCCGTACCTGCCGGAGCGCCCCGAGCGCTCAGGGCGTTCGCGCCTGCTCCATGCGCAGCAGAATCGTGTCGACGAGTTCGGTCGCTTTGATCTCACGACTGCTCTCCCGGACAAATATTTCGATCCCCACAACAGCAAAACGCATTTGTGTCTTCATGCTCATTGTTGTCGCGCAATCAATCTAGCAGATCGATCCGTTCCTGTCATTGCTCTGCAATGTCGCGTTCGATCCGGATTGTCGTGCAGCGGAGACGGTGCTGTTCGTGATCTTCTGGTGAACGTGATGTCTCCACCACCGTGTTGTCGTTACGTAACGACGAAACAACCTCGTTCGCAGCGCGCTCATTTGTCCAACCGATTGATAGTGATCCAAAGTTGCCGGCTGGCACGGCGTGTGCGTCGCTGACAGTTGCGCACGCCGGCCGCAGTCGGCGTGGCGCAGGTCCAGTTTCCTGCACGGTGGGGATGGTTACTGGTGCGATCCCATTCTGGTGGAATAGCCATGAACAGAAAATTGCTCGTTACGATACCGGTCGCTGGCCTAATCGGTTTCTTCCTGTTGCAGACACAGGTCGTATCGTCGCAGACGACGTCGCGGGCGCGTGATTCGGGCGCGCGTGGTTCGGGCGCGCAGGACCCGGGCATGCGCGTGGATCCTCCGCCCCCCGCGCGTCAGAGTGCCGGCGGGTACATCGACGGCCTGACCCCCAACCAGATCGAATTTTTCAACGCGGGTAAGGAGGAATTCGAAGAAGTGGAAAGTGTTGAGGAAGGCCTCGGGCCGACGTTGAACCTGGACAGTTGTGGCGGTTGCCATTCGCAGCCTGCCACTGGTGGAAGCAGTCCCAAGGTGAATCCTCAGGTAGCATTTGCCGGCGCGAACAACACCGTACCCTCATTCATCACGGCCAGCGGACCGGTGCGAGAGGCGAGGTTCGTGCGCAATCCTGATGGAACTCCGGACGGCGGCGTCCATGCCCTGTTCACCATTATCGGTCAGACAGGGACGGACGGCTGCACGCTCTCGCAGCCGGACTTCGACCGGGAGCTCAGGCGCAACAATGTGATCTTCCGCATCCCCACCCCGTTGTTCGGCGCCGGCTTGATCGAGCAGATTCCGGACAGCACGATCATCGCCAATCAGGCCGCCAATGCGACGCAAAAACGGGCCTTGGGAATTCGCGGGCGGGCGAATTTCTCGGTTTCCGGCCGAACCATTTCCGGCCAGGCGAACAACAACGGCAACGACGGCACCGTAGCCCGATTCGGCTGGAAGGCGCAGAACAAGTCGCTGCTGTTGTTCTCCGGTGAGGCGTACAACGTCGAGATGGGCATCACCAGCGAACTGTTCCAGACGGAGCGCGATGAAACACCTTCCTGCCAGTACGCGAAGGTTCCCAATTCCGTCACCGATACCGAGGCTGATACACTGCTCGAGGCGATCAGCGCGATCGAGAAGTTCGCCTTCTTTCAGCGCTTCCTCGCGCCGCCGACGCAATCTCCCGACACACCGGGTGGTTCGCACTCCATCGGGCGCGGCCGCACTCTGTTCACTTCTATCGGCTGCGCGCTGTGCCATACACCCATGATGCGGACTGGCGACTCCACGGTTGAGGCCCTGAACAAACGGTTGGTCAATCTCTACTCGGACCTGCTGGTGCATGACATGGGCGAGGGATTGGCCGACGGCGTCAGCCAGGGCCAGGCGGGCCCGAGAGAGTTCCGCAGCGCGCCGCTGTGGGGCCTCGGACAGAGGATCTTCTTTCTGCACGATGGAAGGACCAAGAACCTGGTCGAAGCGATTCAGGAGCATGCAAGCACACGCTCCGAAGCGAACGGGGTTATCAGGAACTACAACAGCCTCAGGGAGAGTCAGCAGCAGGACATTCTCAACTTCCTGCGTTCACTCTAACCCGGGTCCGGGTACTGCTCGATTCGATCTGACGACGATGGTCACGAAAAACTCGAGTCGGGCCGCCCGGCTGTCAATTCAGTTCAGCAGCAAGCGGCCTGTCGGCGGTGAATGGGGACAGGTGAATGGACACAGACTCCATTGCAAACGCAATGGAGTCCGGGTGACGGGAAAGCTTGCGGGGTGCCTGCGCCTCTAGTTCAGCCCCGCTGCGATCTTCCGTATCTCCTCAGCGCTGCGCTCCCCCGCAAGCGCGGTCCCCGGCATCAGGTGTTTGCCCATCTCCAGCCCGCCGATCAGTACCGGTTCATAGCCGATTTCCCGTATCAGGCGCGAAGCCACCTCGACGGCCTGAGCATCGTCACTCGCGATCGGCATGCCGACGCGCCCCGGCTCCTGATAAGCCGAGCCCATCCGCGCCGCACCGATCGCATTGAAGGCACGTACGATACGCGCGCCGGGCAGGAGCTCTTTTGACGCCAGGCCGGCGCCTTTCTCCCGCGCCCACTTCGCGATCTCGCCGTCGCGGTGGACAAAGGGATTGTTGGTGTCGATGACGATCTTGCCCTTGTACACATCCGCCAGGTCCTTGCCGACGGAAGGCAAGGCGTGATACGGAACCGAGATCATTACCACCTCGCCGAATGCCGCAGCTTCGCGCGGCGTTCCGGCACGCGCACCGCCGCCGAGGCGCGCGGCGAGCTCCTTGTCGTGTTCGATGTTGCGCGAGGAGAACATGACCTCGTGGCCGACGCGTACCCAGGTGGCGCCGATTGCGCCGCCGACGTTGCCGGAGCCGACGATGCCGATTTTCATCTTTCCGGCAGCGAGGACAGGCAAGGGCAGAGCGCCGGCGGCGACGGCCGCGCCGGCAATGACGAGAAACTCTCGACGACTTTGTTTCATGGCAATTCCTCCACTGGTTGGATCATTAGCTTTCTCATGGCCGCATCGGGCAGCCGGCCCAAAGCGCCACCCATGCACCTTTCGCTCCTTCACGCTTCACTGCCATTCGCCCGCGCGCGCTGGGCGTAACCCAGCCAGATGCCGAGTGCCATCCACGCCGCGGCGAGGGGCAACGCGACAGTAGCGAGCGCGGTCAACCCCATGCCCAACCGCCCGAGCAGCCCCTCGGTTTGCGCGCCGACCACATCGCCCGTGCGATACACGAATGTGTCGATGAACGCCTTCGCCTTGTAGCGATCGGCGCGCGGCACCACGGTGAAGAGTGTCTCGCGCGACGGCCGCATGATGCCGCGCTGCACGGCGCGAAACGCCGCCTCGAACGCGATCAGCGCCGCGAGCGACCCCACGATCGCCAGACCCAGGAACCCAAGCGCGCCGGTGATCGGCAGCAGCGCCAGCGTTACCGACACCCCGAGCCGCTTCATCAAATGACCGGTGACGATCGCCTGCAGCACGAGCGTCGTCACCTGCGTGATGAGGTCGATGCGCGCGAAAATCGTCGTGCGCATGTCGACGTCCGTTCCCAGGGCGGCCACCATCTGCAGACGCGTGAAATACAGAAAAGTTGCCACCACCGCGAGAATCAGCACGTAGCCACAGATGGCCAGGAGGTAGGGCGAGCGGGCCACCGACTGCAACCCTTCCCACGCGCTGCCGCCGATCAGCGCATGCTCCTCGCGCGGCGGGCCGGACAGGGAAACGTCGCGGCGCAGCCGCGTGACCCACCAGGCAGCGCCGAGCGCGAGCACCAGGAACCCCGCCGCGACGAGCAGCAACGCCGGCGTGCCGAGCGTTTCGGCGAGCTGGCCCGCGAGCCACGGCCCGAAGATCGCCCCCAGGGTTCCGCCCACGGCAATGGCCCCGAACAAGCGCTTGCTCTGCTCGAGCGTGAAGCGGTCCGCCATCAGCGCCCAGAACAACATCGTAGTGAACAGGTTGAATACGCTGAACCACACGTAGAACACCTGGCCGGTTCGCTGTCCGACGCTTTCGGGCGTCAGCACCAGCAGCAAATAGAACGCCACCAGGCCAAAGGCGAAGAAGAGGTAGGTCGCATTGACGAAGACGAGGCGCCGGAACCGGCTCACGAGCCAGCCGAACACCGGGTTCACCAGCAGCGTCACCAGCACGGTGCCCATGAACAGCCAGCGCAGCGCTTCGATGCCGCGCTGCATGCCCAACGCCTCGCGCGCCGGGCGTACCACCATCAGCGCGGTGAGCACGCAGAAAAAGAACAAACCCGCCACGAGGGCTGGCCCGACTTCCTCGCGGCGGATGTTGGTGAAGCGTTGCAGGAAAGTATCCGTCATGGCCAGCCCTTCAATTTACAGGGTGTATCGTAAGCGTAGAAAAGCAAGTGGGGACAGCGCAGCTTCAAGCCGTTTTCAGGTAATACCTACGCTAACCACTTTGCCAGCGCGTGGCCCAGGGTCACCATGCGGCTGACTTGGGTCGGCTTATTCACGTAGTCTGCGATCGTATCGCTCGCCCGTCGTGGAATGTCAATGACCGCCGGACGCAAGTGCGCCATGCGAGCGCCTTCCTCGCGCGCCAACGCCACGATTTGCTCAGCCGCAGCGGCAATCGCGCCGTTCGCCTGCAGCGGTGCGAACGCCGTGTAGATCAGTGCGAGCAGCCCCGGCCAATGCGCCAAGTGCCGCCACAGCGTGGCGACATGGGCATCGATGCCAGGGGTGCCGAACGTGTTGACGTGACGGATAAGCTCCCAGGTGTCCGCGTTGATTGCCTCGCGCGGCAGCAGCGGTGGCAATGGCGGCCACGGAGGTATGCTTGCCGGCCGGGTTGCAATCGCGCGATCTTTGCCAGGTGGCGTGACCAACGCGGCCAATGCCACGAGGTTCATGCCGTTGGAGCGGTTGTACGCGGCGAGGATGGCGCGGATGCCGTCGAGATCGCGCGGGCCGATGCCAACGCATGCAAGCTGCGTTGCCGCAAACGGCTGGGGCAAGGGCAGATCAGCGCCAGCGATGACGCGCGCAAGGGCGCCTTCCGGCAAGCCGCTGCGGTAGATCGGTTTCGCAAGCGCCCAAACCCTGGCCAGGCTCGCGTCCATTCCGGCAAGTCCGCGCCAGATCGAGGTCAGGAGCGGGATACCCATCGTCTGCCGGATGTCGGCGAAGATCACAGCGGTCTCGCCGGTTGCGCTCGCCTCATCGAGCGCGGTCACCGGATCATAGGAAAAATCCGAACCCATGATGTATTTTCCGTCAAGAAGGGGCTTGGATCATAAGAGGCCCGGATCAGATGCCGTCTTGTTTGATCAAGCAGCAGGCTGCATGCATCCTTGGATCAATCGGACGTCCCGACTGAAGCACCCAGAAGATGATATTCACGAGCTTAGGAAAATACGACCAAACTCGATTTATCTACGATATATCGAAGAAATCGAGACTGATCCAATGTACACCAAAAAAAATGTGGGTCGCGCCGCGCCCGACTGCAAGCCTGTGGTCTGCCCGTGCATGTCATCCAGTGCGGCAACATCCGTAAGGCGTGCTGCTCAATCACCCTGCTAGTGCAAATCACACTTCTCGCCCTCGCGCGGCGGAGTGCTGAAGGGAGCGTATTCCGGCCAGAGTTTCGGTGTCTGTGTGACCGGATAGTCCGACCATGTTGGCGCAGTGCGCCTGAATCTCCACGGACCTCCCAATGAAAGCTGAAGGCTGTATGGCCAAGCCCACTCGGTGGCCTGCGGCCGTCCATCGAGCAGGTATCGAGCGCGCACGGTCCAGAAGTAGACGGTACACGGTTCCAGCTCCGGCATCTGATAGGAGGGCTTGGTCAAGCCCATTTCATTGAAAATTAGCGCCTCCGGGCGTAGCAATCTGTAGGAGGGTAACGCGATGGCGCCCTTTCCCAGAACCGCGCCGCGAAATAGTCTGAGATCGTAGGTCACTTCCTGCGGCCTGTCATGCTGGGTCGACGCGTCGGCAAGATCGTGAGGGCGTGGAAAGGCTTCCCATCGCAGGGTGGGACGAAGGGTGTCGATCTGGATTTGATTCAATGGCCAGTTATGTGCCGCTGGCAAGATCCCGCGAGGCGCCACCGTGGGGTAAGTCGGGTGCAGCATATAAGCGGGGACGAGTCTCTTCGAAGCTTTGGTTGTCGCCGTTTCATCGTGAAAAGAAGAAGTCGCCTCCGCCGGCGCAGATTGTGGCCTTCTCTCGACCAATAGCCACTCATCTATAACGCCTCTGCAATACCCCGATAGGCGCGATCAAGCTCGGCGGCCAACAGCCTTCCATTGTCGGCCGCCCATTCCTCGGCGCTGCGCCGAACGGTCGATGTGCGGTTATGGAAACTATCCAATACTGCGTTGTTCGCCAACCGGATCATGCGCCCGCGTGCCGTGGCCACGATTTCGTATTCAATCTTTTCTATTCCAACAGTGACTGCCGTGAGATCCAGCAATACGACTTCGATTACTACATCCGCATGTTCGTCCTTGCCAAGATTGTATTTGGGGGTCTCGTCTGCTCTGGCCGGTCCTTGGTCATCCAGCTGCGTCAATGGCATTAACCCAACTTCCGCCGCGTACTGGATGAACTGGGGTTCGAGAGCTTTCTGGGCCGCGGAAGTCTCCACTTTAAGCATCGGGTCGAGTTGCACCTCGGCTTTTCTGATCTCTTTCTCTGGCGCTGCTTTCGATGCGCCGACGACAGCCCCCGCGACCGCCATAATCGGCATGCAGACAAGGGCAAGGGCCGCGCCTATGCCCATCGAATCCTGGCCCGCCATACGCAGGCATTCGAAGGCGCTGGCCGCGCCCTTCGCCGCACCGGCACCCTTGCCGCGTATTGCGGCCTCGACATGCACGGTCGGCGGAAAACGTCCCGTCGCCAAACCCACTGAGCCCAACGCAGGGTCGCTCCCGTCGCTCAGTTTTTGACGGCCTGACGCGTTGGGTGAAGCGCAGCCGGACTGAGATGCCATTACAATAATGCAGAAACTTGCGACCAGATTTCGTGGCCTGGCGAGCTTCATACTCAGTCCTCAAGTCGAGAACTTCACAGGGAATCTTCACCAACGCAGGCACGGGCGTGTCTAATCAATGAAAACGCCCGCCAGACAAATTATCTGTAGTCAATGCTCGGACTATAGTCAAGGCGATGGTACATTCGTAGAAAATTTGGGTACTCGTAAACGCGCTGATAAAGGGCCCGCTCGATCCGGCAATACGCATTGACTACTCTGGTGTAGCTGCGCGGCAAACGCCACGGGTAGACACATCGACTCGCTCACGCCGGGCGACGAATACATAGCATTGGGCTTCGAAGCGTCGAAAAGACTTGCCGCGAATCGAGGTCTGTTTGAAGCTGATCTGGAAGCCGAGTTGCTGCGTGAAATCCGAACTTCGACACTTGAAGCGTGAAGGGTGAAGGGTGAAGGGTGAAGGGCCGAACGTCAGTGAAGGCGTAAAGGGTGCCCCGCAAGGGAATACCGGCCTTTGGCCATAAATTGGGTGAAGGGTAAATGGAACTGTGACGTGGCGCGGGCTGGGCGGCTCGGGCAACCAGTTTGAAGCCCTCGTAGTCACAGAAAGGGAAATCGCGATGAATAAACACGAACACGCAGGGATTACGCTCACCCTTGAAAGCGTCCAGGTCAGGGCGGTGTCAGTGCCACTGCGCAGACCGATTGTGGCGAAAGTAGGTCGTTATACTCATTGGCCGCTCATCTTGATCGACCTTCGTACGCGCGAGGGCGTCGTCGGCCGTAGTCTTCTTGAACCTTACGTGCATAAGTCAGTTGGGGCGATTTTCGCTGTAATCGAAAACATTGCCGAGCTTTTCAAGGGCAAGCCGCTGGCCCCGATCGATGTCTATGGCGATGCGATGAAGACGCTGCACTTGAACGGCCGCGAGGGAATCACCTTGATAGCGCTGTCTGGAATGGACATGGCAATCTGGGATGCCCTAGCGCGCGTTGCCGGTCTGCCGCTGGTGGGCCTGCTCGGCGGTCATCCTGGCCCAATTCGCGCGTATAACACCAATGGTCTGTGGTTGAGTCCTCTCGACACGCTTGCGGCAGAGGCGAAGGAGTTGGTTGCCGATGGCGGATTCAAAGCGCTAAAAATGCGCCTCGGCCGGCCGAGTCTGAAGGAAGATATTGAAGCCATCCGCATTATTCGAAACGCGGTTGGCGATGACATATCGCTGATGACCGATTTCAACCAGGGGATGGCATTCGGGGAAGCGCTGCAGCGCATGCATGCCCTTGACGATCAGGGACTATATTGGTTTGAAGAGCCGATCGTATACGACAATCTCGACGGATACGCGCAGATAACGCGTGAGATCAAGACGCCGATTCAGATCGGCGAGAATATCTATGGGCCACGCGAATTCTACAAGGCCGTAAGCGCGCGCGCGGCCGACCTCTACATGCCCGATCTGATGCGCATCGGAGGGGTCACAGGCTGGATGCGATCGGCGGCGATTGCCGGCGCCGCCGGCCTACCCCTTTCCAGCCATTTGTATCCGGTGGTCTCGGCGCAGTTGTTGCGCGTCAGCGAATCGGCCGACTGGCTGGAATGGAGCGACTGGGCTCAGCCAGTTTTGGCCGATCCGTTCTTGGTGCACGATGGCTTCGCGAACGTACCGAACGTGCCCGGCAATGGGCTTGCCTGGAACGAAGCTGCCATTAAAAAATTCGCGATCTGATAGTTCTTTGTTCTGTCTTCCTCGGCTCCTGACTTCACCATTACATTCAGTCCATCAATGCACAGGACGTGACGATAAATGGTGCAGCGCTGGTGTCGATCGGAGTGGGGGCTGCCGGATATCCGGATTATCTGAGTGTCTTCCGCATTCGTTCTTTGCGACCGGAACGAGAGTCCATGCGCAAGATTTCCCCTCAGATCGCCAACCGATTTGAGCCCGATTCCCATTCTGGTCAACGCCGAGACAACGCACGTCACCGCGCACGCCCCTGGTCAGGCAGAATGAGTTCCGAGTACAGCCCATTTCGCCACGGGCAGGGCCGCTTTGGAATTTGTCGACGCGGATCTCGATGAGCTATCTAAGTAACTATTGCTCATAAATGACTAAGAGAGGGACTAGAGACATGAATTACAAGTCGATGGGGTTCGAAATACGCGATAGCGTGGCCTGGATTACGTTTAACCGGCCGGAGGCGTTCAACGCGATCAACAGCCAGGCGACGAACGAGTTCTACGATATCGTGAATCATTGCAGCGTTGATCGTTCGGTCCGCGCTGTAGTATTAACGGGAACCGGTGACCGCGCGTTTTGCGCCGGTGGTGACGTCTCCGAGTTCGCGAAGGCCGGCGACAACGTGGAAATGCTGATTCGTGAGATGACTGGAGTCCTGCATACCGGAATTTCGAGGCTCGCATGGCTGCGAGCACCGGTCATTGCGGCGATCAACGGCGTGGCGGCAGGCGCCGGCCTGAGTTTCGCGGCGTGCTGCGATTTGGCAATTGCGTCCGATACCGCAAAATTTACCAGCGCCTATACGCACATTGGACTGACGCCGGATGGCAGTTCTACATTTTTCCTGAATCGGCTATTGGGGCGCCGGCGAGTCATGGAGTTATATATGACCAATCGGGTTCTTAGCGCTCAGGAGGCGCTCGACTGGGGACTGGTGAACCGGGTCGTACCCGCAGCCGATCTGATGACGGAAGTAAGCAAACTCGCGACGCAACTCGCCAAAGGTCCGACGCAAGCTTACGGCGGCGTCAAGAAACTGGTGATGATGTCACACAACGATACGCTCGAGTCGCAAATGGAACGTGAAACACGAATAATCGCCGAAATGAGCACAACCAAGGATGCGCGCGAAGGAATCAGGGCATTCGTCGAAAAACGCAAACCCAATTTTGTCGGGGAGTAAGCGGTACCGTATCTCATCGGCATCAGAAAAGCGCGCTACGTCCACCATTCCGTCGCAGGCAGGATCGCCCGGTTCGAGTGCTTTGCCGTTCGGATTGCGCTCGCCTCATCGCCTTTGCAAGGCTGGCAGTACTCGACAAGGTCCACGCACAAGCCGCCCTTGATCTGCTCACACAAGAAGAGGCGCTGCGCCGTCGTGGCGGCTTCGGGTTTTCCCCGGCACGCATCACGCAGTGAGCAGGCCGAGCTGCATCGAACCGAACGCGGACATGGTGACAATCATCAGTGCCACGACGAGCCACAACGCGGCCGTGACCATTCGGTTGGGGGCGACCTCGGGTGGCAGGCGCCGGTGGCGCAAGTACACCACCGCGATGCCGATCACCGGGAGCATCAGCGCGAGCACGATGCCGCCGGTCTTGACCATCTGCACCGGTTCGCCGGTGCCGAAATAGACTGCGCAGGGAATGACGGTCAGCAAGACGATGAAAATATTCTGGTAGCGCACGCGCGCCGCATGATTGTCCGGCGTGAAGGCGCCACTGAGGCGCGCAAGATCGGCGAAAATGCGCGAGTTGGCGGCGGTAGCGGAGAAAATGGTGCTGTAGAGAACAAATAGCGCGCCGACGTAAAAAAGGTAAAGGCCGAAACTGCCCATCGTTTCGCTGTACATCGTGGACAGCGCCCGGATGGTGTCGTCGCCCTTGGGCACTTGGCCCAGGGTGTGCAGGATGCTCGCCCCGAGAAAATAGAACGCGACCGTGGCCAGCGTGTAGACCAGCATCGACACGACGATGTCGAAGTGCATCACGCGTATCCAGCCCCGGGCGCGCCGGCGCCAGGCTTCGGTGTCTTCGCGCGGGCCGGTATAACGCGCATAGCCTTTTTCGACGCACCAATACGGATAGGCGAACAGCTCGCCGGAGTTGACGCCGGTGATGCCGAACACGGCAATGGCGATGACGATGCCTTTCTCGGGCAAGCCAAAGCGAAGACCTTCGCCGACCGCACCCCAGGAAAAATATTCCGGATGGCCGGTCAGTACCGCCGCGGCAAACACGGTCATCACGGTGAAAATGGCGACCATCCACACCGCGATGAATTCGATGCGCCGATAGCTGCCCCCGAGAAGCGCGACCAGGGTGAATCCGGAGAGCAGGACGACCCAGCCGCCGATCGGGATCGCGGGCACCACGCGCGCCACGACTTGCGCCGAGCCGGCATACATGGCGCCGATCAGCGTAATGGACAGCAGCGTCATGGCTGCCCAGCCCCAGACGACCCAGTTCACGCCGCGCAGGTGCGGACCCGGAAAATGATTCATCGCCGTGAGGCCGGTTTCGCCGGTGGCGATGGTGTAGCGGCCCCATACCGCCTGAACGATGGTTTTTATGAGACAGCTTCCGATGATCGCCCATAGCATGACGAAGCCGACATCGGCGCCGAGACGCGTGGTTGCGATCAGCTCGCCGGTGCCGACGATCGCCGCGGTCAGCAACATGCCAGGCCCGATGCGGCGCAGCGCGCCGCTGAAGCTGCGCGGGGGTTCCTCGATCGAAGCTGCGTCGTAGGCGTAAGGGTTGGCCGGGGCGGCGGATTGTTGCGAGGCCGGGTTCATCGCTGCTCTTTTTTCGCTGGAGGCACGTGCGCCATGGGAGCGTTTTACTGCGCCTTGGCAAAGCGTCGAATTTTCTCTTCGTCGAGTTCGACGCCGAGTCCGGGTTTTTGCGGCAGCGCCATGCAGCCGTCCACCGGATCGAGTTTGACGGGTTCGGTGAGATACCACTGGAACACGTCGCTGCTGAGACCGGGCAGATCATGGAAGACTTCGACATACGGACAGTTCGGAAGCGCCGCGCACAGGTGCAGGTGCGCGATGAACCCGAGGCCGCCGCCGCCGTGGTGCGGCGCGCACAACTTGTTGTGCATCTGCGCCAGCGCGCAGGCCTTGCGAATCTGCGTCATGGTCTCGCCGACCATCGCCTCGGGTTGCAGAATGTCGTAGCAGTTGCGTTCGACCAGCCAGCGATACTCGTGCAGGCCGGTGTTGTTTTCGCCGCCCGCGATCAGGATATCCACCGCCGCGGCCAGTCGCGTGAGGTTGTCGAAATCGTAGCGATCGAGCGGCTCTTCCAGCCAGTAC
>Ga0187893_10006716_pt1 | contig 19469 bp, 29 predicted proteins | sample MA1701074metaG_FD_139574 | JGI IMG/M metagenome (GOLD analysis project Ga0187893, IMG submission 139574) | White microbial mat communities from a basaltic lava cave in the Kipuka Kanohina Cave System on the Island of Hawaii, USA - MA170107-4 metaG ... | reverse complement strand
CCTCCGAGCCGTCTCGACGGACCAGCACGAGCCGCGGTCCCGGGCCGGTCGAAACACGCACGGCAACGGCTGGAATCGGCCGCTCCGAGCGTAGTGCGGGCTCGTTCCAGGCTGCGGGCCAACCACCTTGGGGTGGGTTGGCATTGGGCACGGCACGAAGCTGCGGACGGCTAGATGTAGCCGAAGGCGCGGCCACGCTCGGGGCAGCACCAAAACCGCCTGACGGAGCACCTGGGGTCGACAGGCCTTTTGCCGCGGCCGAACCACCATGCAGACGAAACCCCCGTGTGGGAGGTCGTGGCAAACGAGCACGTTGGTCGAGACCACAAACGGGGCAAAACTCGAATCCATCTTCCAGCCCGGATCCGCAACGCGGACACCGACGCGGTTCTCGAGCCGAGGCGGACGTCGTTACGGGATCGTAACCACACACAGCGCAGATGCGACCTTCGTTGGCGGTCCCACAGCATGGGCAGGGAATCGGCTCGGACATCGCGTGTGCTCGGCTCGTGCCTCCGTCGCGCTTGCCAGTCCCCGCGGCGTGGGATAGACCCGCGCTCAACCAGGACCCAAGGGTATCGGCCGCCCCGGATCTCGTCAATTGAGCGCCCGTTCCGCAACTCGCTCGGGACCGATCGATCCCACGCTTCCGCACTCGGACACTCGTGGTCTGGGTCGCCGCAAGCGACACGCCTGGGCACGTGCGCTGTGGCTTGCGCTTGCCGGGCTGCTTGGGTGCGCGCCGCTCATCCGACCCGCGCCGTTCGTCGGGGCACGCGATCGGGTCACCGGTGCGAGCCTGCTCGGACCCTTCGACGGCCAGGTGGTGGACGTCGGCACGGGAGAACCGATTGCTCGAGTGACGTTGGTGGGTGTGTGGTCGTACCAATCCGGTGACGGCTTCTTGCGGCCTCATGGCTCGGAAATGGTCGAGGTGCAGACGGACGATGCGGGCCGCTACCGAATAGGCGCGGCTCCGTTTCGCAAGCGGGGTCTCACGACGCGGCTCGTGTCGTTTCATCTCGTCGCATATAAACGCGGTTACGTAGGCTGGCGCTCGGACGCGAGCTTCGACGCCAACCGACGCGTCGAATTCACCGCCCGTCACAACCGAGTGGAGCTCCGCAAATGGCGCGACAGCGACTCCCATGCCGAGCATCTGCTGTTTCTGGCCGCTCCCATTCCCATCCAGAAGCTCACGCGTTGGGAGCGGGACTTCGCGAACGTCGAGCTCTATCGTGCGCTCACGGGTGAAGGTGCACGGCCAACCGTCACCGCGCCAGAGCCTGACAAGCTCCAGGTGCTCGACGCAAGCAAGTTGTTGACACCCGAGGAAGTTAGGCGTCGAACGGGTACCAGCGAAACCTTCGACGTCGGCGAGCTCACCGACCTCGCGCGCACGCATTTCTATCACGGCGTTCACCTCGAGGCGATCGAGCGCGAAGATGCAACGTGGGATGTCGGATATCGCGTGTGGAAAGATCCTCCTGCCGGCCTCGCCCCAGTGATTGAAACGCTCCAGGCCACCTTGCCCGACGTTCGACCCACCGGCGACGTGACACCGGAAACATGGGTGCACGACGGCAAAGACGTGCGGGCCGTCGCTTTCGTGGATCGCGAACGCAATGCCGCCGTGCTGCTGACATGCGGCGCCAATCAATGCGCGGATATCGACACCGCGATTATTCTGGCCAAATACCTCCACGGCCGCCTCGACCTGCTCGAGCGCGTGAACGCGCCCGAAGACACACAGCTTCCCGACCAAGCCGAACCGCTACCGCCCGCACAACCAAGTGCACCGGCCGGGACGCCCGAGCCGTCAGACGACGACACAGACGAGCCCGCGCCCACGGGTGCAGGCTCGAGCCCAACCAAGGTTCGATGACTCCGTGCGTGTGGCACGGCCAACCCCTACTTTCGACAAACTTGCGGATTTCCAGAGGCACTCGAGATGCAGCTCCACCAATCAGCCTGGCCCGAAATCGAGGCATACCTCGCGCGTTCGACCGGCATCATCGTGCCCATCGGATCGACGGAGCAGCATGGTCCGAACGGCCTTTTGGGTACCGACGTAATCTGCCCCGAAATCATCGCCAAGCGTGCGGGCGACGAAGCCGGCATCCTCATCGGGCCAACCTTCAACGTTGGCTCGGCCCAACATCATCTGGCTTTTCCCGGTACGATCACCCTGCGGCCGTCGACCATGATTGCAACGATGCACGACTGGGCCACATCCTTGATGCGTCACGGCTTCGACCGTCTCTATTGGTTCAACGGTCACGGGGGCAACATCGCACCCATCAACGCGGCATTTTCGGAGATCTACTCGGAATTCAGTTTCGGCCGCGTGGGCTCAGCCCGCAAACCAGTGAAACTATTTCTGCGCAATTGGTGGGAGTTGCCGGGTGTGGCGGAGCTGTGCCGCGAGCTCTTTCCAGTCGGCGATGGCAGCCATGCGACGGCATCAGAAGTGTCCATCACATATTACGCCTACCCGGAGGCGCAGAAGCACGTCGAGTTGAATCCCAAGATTGCACCCGACGGTTCGATCCGGGATGCCGACGACTATCGTCGCCAGTTCCCGGACGGCCGCATCGGCTCAGATCCCAGCCAAGCCACCCCGGAAAACGGCAAACGCATCGTCCACGTCGCGACGCGAGCCCTGATCGCGGATTTCCAGGAGTTTGTCGGTTGAACGGGTTCCTACGTTCCGGGCTGGCCGACACCAGCGTTTTATCTGCGGTTGGAGCCCGGAAACTCGGCAATCGGTGGAGGGATCTGGCGTCCCGAGCCTGGCGCATTGAAGCGGATCCGCACCGCCATTGCCGACGAGCCCGCAAAGTGGAAACGCGTGACCTCGGGCGAGCCACGGCTCCGTTCCTCGACTTTCTGACCGCCGCCGTCGGCTTGCCGAGGTAGCGCCGTTCGGACATGCTCACCATAGCCACCATCGGTAGGCCACGGACATGAAGAAGAGAGACAAGCTCGCCACGGTGCGCCGTTTCTATCCGCGGGCCATCACTACCGCGGACAGCGTCGACTTACTTTTCGACCTTCTCGAAGAGCGCTTCGATCTCGAGCCGCACCAAATCATGCTCGCGGACAGCATTTGCAGCGATGATGTCAACACCATCGAGTATCCTGCCCGCGCCTACGAGATGCTGGGCCCATTCAAGATGGGCGGGCTCGATGGCTTTCCCTTTACCGGGCTCACGGGCATGGTGGCGTTCGCGGGTCATGTTCCCGATGACGGGGCGGTGATGATCTACTATGCACCTCATATCGGCGTGTCGAAGGCGGGCGTGGTCGGCGAGCTGTTCCGGGTCGGGCAGTCGGCACCTTCGAGCTGCTGCGGCGCTGCCAAGGCAGCGTTGAAGCGTCTCGAGGCCGGCCAGATCGAGCCGAGTCGTGTCACCGAGCTGGATTATCAAATGAACGTCCTCGAGCAGATGCTCTACGAGCACAAGCAGCGGATCCTCGACGCACCCGATCGCTTGCGCGAAGCAACCGAGGTCGTGTACGAGGGCATTCACGAGCGGATCGGTGTGCTCGCGGACGAGACCACCTATCGGTGCAAATATCTCATCCTGATCGGTGCGATTCTCATCAACGGCGATCACGACATGGGCTCGTTCACCGAACCTCGGCACTTTGTCGTGCGCGATCTATACGCCGGCACGACCATGGACGTGTATGACGACTACATGAGCAGATTGAAGTAACGCGTATGTACACCGGGAGTCACTACCCTTGGCGCCAAGTGCTGTATTGGACGCGCCGCGATGTCGGTGTGTTGCTGCTCATCGCAGCAATTCCGACGGCTGCATACGCGCTGCTCGACTGGAAATGGCTATCGATTCCATGGCTGCCGATCGCACTGGTCGGCACCGCCGTAGCATTCCTCGTTGGCTTCAAGAACAACGCCTCTTACGATCGTCTCTGGGAAGCGAGGCGAGTGTGGGGCGGAATCGTGAATGCGAGTCGAACCTGGGGTCTGATGGCGCGCGACTACCTATCCGATCAACAGGCCCACCCGTCCGAGCCGCTCGCCGCTGCTCATCGGGAACTATTCAGCCGTCACTTTGCGTGGCTCACCGCGCTGCGCCATCAACTCCGAGAGCCACGTGTCTGGGAGACCATCTCCAAGCCGCACAATGCCGAATACAGGAAGCGCTGGTACCGCGTCGACGAGCACGAAACCGAGCTGGGCCCAGTGCTCGCGACCTACCTCGCACCGGACGAGCACGAACAGGTGATGCGGGCCAGCAACAAACCGACGCAGGTCTTGGCGCTGCAATCTCGCCACCTGGTACGGCTGCTGCGTGCCGGCTTGATCGACGATTTTCGTCACATGGAGCTCGAGCGCGTGTTGGCAGAATTATTGGCACAGCAAGGGGCATCCGAGCGCATCAAGAACTTTCCTTACCCGCGGCAATACGCGACTTTGAACCTGTGGTTCGTGAACATCTTCGTGGTTCTCGTCCCGCTCGGGATGCTGCAGGAGTTCGAGAAGCTCGGTCGGGAGTTTGTTTGGCTGTCGATCCCGTTCAGCGCGCTGGCCTGCTGGATCTTCAAGACAATGGAAAAGATCGGTGAGTCCTCGGAGAGCCCGTTCGAAGGCAGCGCCAATGACGTTCCGATCACCGCAATCAGCCGCGCCATCGAGATCGACCTACGTCAGATGCTTGGCGACCATGACGTGCCGCCAGCAATCGTTGCCGAGCACGATATTCTCACCTGAATCACTCGGTGCCCCCCGATGCTTGGTTCGACGACGCATTGCAGGCGGTATGGCTATTTTGCTCGTCATTATCACGCCGCGAATGGGATCCCCACCAAATTCCGATCGTAGATCCGTGGCTGCTCGTCGTTGTTAATCACGACTCCGAGTCGGCATCGGTATTCGCGAATGAAGGTTGCGAGGGAACGCAGGCTATTGGTCTCTACCGACGAAGTGAGCTTGATTTCGACTGGGATCATCCCGAAATCTCCCTCCAGTACCAGATTGACCTCGGCTCCGGTGGCCGTTCGATAGTGGGATGCCTCGCATGCAATGCCCCTCGGCGATCGAAAGCCGGTAAGCTTCGCCACAAGAATGTCCCATGAGCAATTTCGAAATAGTCACGCGCAGTTGGCTGCGAGACTCGCTTCGTACGACCGCTTCACATCGACGCATTTTCAAACATGGGGTTTGATTTTGCAAGGTTGGAACAAAAACTGCGGAAATAGCGCTGAAAAAGCTTGCTTGGTGCAGTCTCTGAAGATCGGGCTGTTGTGTACCGGTGCGCCCGGAACGTGCGATACCGGAGTGTGCTGCACCGGCGTAGCACATGAGCAGCACACGGAAGCGCACCAGCAGCTGCTCTGGGCGCAGCTGCCGGCGTGATCGAATCGCTCCAACAGACGCGCTCACCTTAAGACGGCGCGCATGAATAAGTGAAGGAGAATCGGGAATTTTGGTCTGCGTGGTCGGGTTCACCGCAGCCCGCCAGTGTGTTCCATGGACCTGGAAATCTCGGCACGGTCGGATGCTTCATGCGGGCTAAAACTGCAGAGCGGCGGATGATTCTGGTCCTTAAACCCACAGTACCATAGTACGTTCGGAGCCGGGCTTTGGATCACTCCCACCGCGATCTACCGACCTAAAGTTAGTAACGTCTCGATCTGTCTCGATTTGTGCCCATAGGATCGGGCAGCGACTCGCAGCCGCTTTGGATCGACCGCGCGATCACGACTGCGCCGGGATGCTTCGAGATCACGGAGTGAAAGCACCCTCCGGAATGCTTCGGCTCAAGAACACATCATCGATGTACCAGTCTTGGCGCTTGTCGGGGCATGCGGCACTAATGCGATCATAGTTCGTCACCAGCGCGAACGTATCGTAGCCGACGGAAGTGTCGTCCTGCAGGCTCAATCCCTGCTCTTCGTATCGAGGGTGCCCGTTCACCCAGACCCGGACCTGACCGTCCGCAGCTCCCGGGTTGTTGAGCCGCACGTAGAACTCGAATTTGTTCCACGAATCCAGCCCGAACAGGTGATCACTCGGATCAGGACAGCCGGGCCAGTGTGCGCTGCTATCGTCGTGGAACGCGAGCCACAGCCAACTGTTGCCCCAATCGTTGTCGTCTTGGCAGATATCGGGTGGGAGAGCGTCCGGCGTCGTGTTGCACGAGAAGCCGGAGTCCATCTGGCCGCCTGCCGAGCTGTAATGTTCATAGAATCGCCATGTGTGTCCGCCTCCCCCGATCCGCGCAAAGTCGAATCCATACGGGATGAGCCAATAGAATCTGAGGTAGAGCTCTGTCTCGTCCGACATCCTCGATGAATCGTGGAAATAGCACGGGGCGAACACGTCATTCTTGAAGTGAAAAGCACGCTTCCCCGAATGAGCCACGTCCTGGGTAATTTTATCCGTGCCGGTACCGCAATCGGACCACTGTCCACCATCCGCAGGTGCGATCACACCGCTTTCGAAGTCGTCGCAGAAGATCACGTCGGGATCGCTGCAGTCGAGCATCGGCGATCCCTCGGACTCATCCGACGCGTCCGAGCTCGACGAGGCGTCCGCAGCTCCATCATCCGACGATGGACCGCCTTCGCTCGACGAGGACAGCGTGCTTGGCGCCTCCCCGTCGGACGATTCACTCGTCGAACCATCCGTGGCCGTGCCCGTGCCCGCTGAACCAGCAGTACTTGTCGTATCACTGGCCGGTCCATCCCATGGGGTGGTGTCGCTATTCGTGGCTGCTCCCGTGGCCCCGCTGCATCCGATGGTCCCCAACACCATCAGCAACGACCACACCCCATCACCGCAGCCAGCCAGTGTGTTCCATGGACCTGGAAATCTCGGTACGGTAGGGTGCTTCATGCGGACTAAAACTGCCGAGCGGCTGTTTGGTTCACGGTCTTCAGCATTCTCGCGTCACTCGGCACGGTGACCGAATCCCCTGCAAGCGACCAGCCCCGGGACGTACTGCGCATCGAGCATGGGATCGGCGACGATCGAAGTCGTGTCGTAGCCAAAGCCATGCCATCCTGTCAGGTCGTACGTGGTCCCCTTGGCGCCGTAGGATCCGCCGGCACCGAATAGATCGAAGCTGAGGTCGTCGTCGGGATTGAAGTAGCAGTTCGTTTCGAACGCGAGCAGCTTCCCTTCCGCCGCCGAACAGGATCACGTTCTGCTTGTGATCGGGCGCAGGATGATTGCGATCGTAGTTGTCGTTGACGTCATTATGATGGATATTTCCCGTCGTCACCCCCCGTAAGATAGATTCCCGTCGCTCCGTTGTTCGGTCCCGAGCCGCGCATATCGTATACGTGGGTGTTTCGGACCTCCACCGTTGCGATGTCAGCGAGATAGATCCCAGCAACCCCGTTGCCGTCGGCGACCTCGAAGCCCTCGAGGAAAAAATCCGACAACTGCAGCAGCTCGATCGGAGTGCGTACCGCTGCCACACTCGGCAGCACACGCCACGGTGATGTCGGGATAGATCCGGTCGTTGTTGTCGTCGCAGTCGTTCGCCCCGGGATAGCCATCCCAATCGTCGTCCGCCTCACCGGTGTCCCCCGCGGTGTCCCCAGCCGTCTCCCCTGCAGTACCCTCAGTGTCGTCGTTGGTTTGCTCTCCACCTTCCGTGGTCTGGGTGGTGGTCGTTTCGATGGTATCGCCCTCGCCTCCACCCTTGCCGTCGGTCGTACCATTGTCGGATCCAGTAGTATCGGTTCCAATGGCTTCGTTGCCACCTTCGTAGCCAATGGGTTGGTTTTCGTCGAAGCCTTGGCAGGCCAGAGGAATCGCCCACGCACACAGTAGGAGACGCAGCTCAGGTAGACTCGTCATGTCCAAGAGTCGTCGCTCGAGCGCAACGGTCCGATGGGCTCGGTGGCGGCGAGCTTGGTGCTCGATCGCGAGCCAGCGGATCCACATTTCGAGTGCGATCGCAGTGCAACACCTCCGGAGCTTGCCCTGCCGCGATTGTCGCGCGTCCAACTCGAGCGAACCCTTCGTTTTGCGATCGATCGCGCGCTCCCATCGGAGGCCGAGATGGTGTGGGATGCGGTGGCCCCCACGTTCGCACACCACCCTCGAAAATTTCCTGCAGACCTGGGCCAGCCGCGTCATGAGGACACCACTCGAGGGTGCGGAGTTGGCCGTTTACGCCCGACCCTGACATCTACGATACGCAGGTCGATCGGATCGTGAGCGACCCACGGACGCGTCGGGCGATCGACGAATTCGTCTCGCAGTGGCTGCGCCTGGAGGAACTGCCCCCGCTCGACGCGCTGGCTGACGATCCCTTGTCCCGAGCGTTTGCAGGTTCCGACCTCCCGATGGCCGAGACCAGAGATTCCGTGATCGAGGACGTGCTCGGCTCCGCGTGGGCCACGGTGACGTCGGGCGGGACGCTGAGCGATTTCCTGAACGATCGCAAGTCGTACGCCCGAGACACGCTCGTGGCACGCATCTACGGAGTCTCGTCATGGGATGGCACGTCCCCGCCACCGGAGTTCGCTTCTCCAGCGCGCTCTGGACTGCTCACGCGCATGGGAATGCTGGTCACGGGCACCGCAGGGACGCGGCCGATTCGCAAGGGTTACCAAGTACGCAATGCCATCTTGTGTCAGCAAGTTGGTGCCCCGCCGGCAACCGTGAACAACGAGGTTCCCGTGGGCCTGGTGCTACACTTCCGACGTGCTTCACATGAAACGCTCGCTCGGCAGCAAGGCCACCGGGTTGCGTCTCGAACGCATGAAGGCGTCTCCGCGGTGGAAAGACGGGTCCTTCCACAACCTCGCGCCGGTGCTTCCACAGCTCCACACCGGCGTTGCAATGCCCAAGCTGAGCGATTTTCTGTGCGGTGGTGGACGCCGCATGCCGGTTGCGCCGCTACCCACGCTCGATCCGCGAGAAGCATGGGCGACGACGGCCGAGACGGGTCTGCGCGCGACGTGGCTCGGCCACTCCACGGTACTCGTCGAGATCGATGGCCTGCGCGTGCTCACCGATCCGGTTTGGGGAGAACGCGCGTCGCCGACCACCTTGCTGGGCCCGAAACGCTTCCAGCCGGTGCCGATCGCCATCTCGAAGCTTCCGCGCATCGACGTCGTTCTCGTGTCTCATGACCACTACGACCATCTCGACTATGCAACGATTCGGGAGCTGGCCCATCGCGACGTGCCATTCGTCACCTCGCTTGGCGTCGGGGCGCATTTCGAGTCGTGGGGTGTCGCCGTCGATCGCATCACCGAGCTCGATTGGTGGGAGTCGTTCACGTTGCCGGGTGAACGACTGAAGGTAACTGCGACTCCATCACAACACTTTTCGGGGCGCAGCTTGGGCGCTCGCAACGGAACCCTGTGGTCGTCGTTTGCGGTACACGGGCAAAAACATGCATTTTTCTTCAGCGGTGACACGGGACTCACCACGGAATACGCCGAGATCCGCCGGCGTTTGGCCCCGTTCGATCTCGTGATGCTCGAAGTCGGTGCGTTTCATGCGGCGTGGGCCACGTTCCACCTCGGCCCTGAAAATGCACTCGAAGCATTTGCGTGGCTGGGCGGCGGGAGCTTTCTCCCAGTCCATTGGGGGACATTCAATCTGGCAATGCATGCCTGGGACGAGCCGCCGGAGCGCCTTGTCGAGCTCGCACCGCGACGCGGCGTCCATCTCTTGATGCCGCGCATCGGAGAGCCCATCGAGCCTGCGCGCACCGAGGGCGTGACGCCATGGTGGCGGGAGGTTGCGGCGTTGGAACGAGACTGCGCCTCGACGCCGTTTGCAGACGACGAGGCTACGATGACCGTCGGCGAAGCGATCCCATGGCCCATCGATTGACAACCACAGGGCCATCCAAGCACGCTTGTCTACGCGTGCTGCTTGCGATCAACACGTCTGGCATCCGCACGACGGATCACATTGCATCGTCGGGGGAAACATGCTTGCTTGTCCGGCGCACGTGGCCTCACAAGCGTTCATCCCGCAGGCCACGCTAGCGCTCTGACAGGAGCCGTAGTGATTTTGACAATCCATGCTGCATGGACCGTCGCCGCACTGCAGCTTCACGCTCGAGCACGCAAGGGTGCCGCTGCAAACGATCTCGCATGCATGATTGCCGGTGGGACAATGGATCGTCGCCCTGCCGCATGCCTGGTAACTCTCGCAAAAGATCGTGCAAGGTGCGTCCGGCGGACAGTAGATGGTCGTGCCGTTGCAGGCGAAGGCGCCCGGGCCACACGTGATATCGCAAGCACCTCCCGTAGGGCACGTGATCTCGGAGCCCATGCAACCCTGGTAGCCCGTGCAGTCCAGCTCGCAATTGCGATCCGGTGGGCAGGCCATCGATTCCTTGTCGCACTCGAAGCTCGCGTTGCAGGTGCGCTTGCAGACGTCACCATTTTCGGGGAATGGCGACATGCACGTGCCGCTGTCCGCGGCTGGGGGCGACTCACTGTCGCCGCACATGGGTCCGAGACACTCGCTATCGTCGTAGGTGCAATCCTCGTTGCACGTGAGTGTCCCGCCACCGAGCCAACCCGCGTCGAAGCACACCGCTTCGCCCAAGTCATCGCCTTCGCACACCTCCGCGCCATTTCGCGTCCCATCGCCACAGTATGTACAAGCGCTCGTATCGAACACGCAGGCATCCGTACATGCGAGCTCGCCACCCGTGAAGTTGCCGTTTTGCGGTGCTGGAAAATCCAGACACGAGGCGCCGCCGAGATCCGCATCATCGCATTCTTCCGGGCCGCCGATCATTCCATCGCCGCACGAATGGCAGGCACTCGTGTCGTACTGACAATCGGCACCACAGCTCAGGTTTCCGCCGTCGAAGCCTTGCGATTCGCAGGTTTCCTCGCCGACGTCACCCTCGCAGATCTCGCCCATGTCGATGGTTCCGTCTCCGCACGCGGTGCACTGGGTCGTGTCGAAACCACTGCACGTGGCATTGCACGCGATCGTGCCACCGTCGAACCCCTGCGAGTTGCACGTGCCCCCCCCTAGATTGGTGCCATCGCATGGCTCGGTGCCGGTTACCTTGTCATCGCCACAAATGCTGCATTCATCCGTGCTGATCTGGCAGTTCACACCACAAGTGAGCGAACCATCCATGAAACCGAAATCGGTACACGTCAAGCCTCCGAGATCGTTCGTGTCACATGCCTCCGCACCGTCGATGATCCCGTTGCCGCAATCCGCCGAATCACCCGTGGTGGTCGCGTTGGCGGTCGAGCCAGAGCTGGTCGTTTCCGCGTCACTCGTGGAGGTCGAACCTTCCGAGGTCGAACCTTCAGGGGCCGAACCTTCCGAGCTCGAGCCCTCGCCCGTTTCATCGGCGGTACCGCTCGCGGAGCCGTCACTCGACGAGGTGGTCGGATCGGTCGACTCCGCGCCGGGAAAATTCTCCTCCGTTTGGATGGTACAAGCGAGCCCCGCGAGGGACACACCGAGCGATATCCACGACAGTTGTTGCGTTCGCAGTGGTCCCCTCATGCTCGCTGGCCGTTTTGCACGCCTCCTGGCTCCTGGACACGGATCTGTCTTTTGGAGATATTCCCGAACACCGTTCAGGCCGGTCATGACATGTGATAAATCTCACATTATTCAAGAGATCAACGATCGATCATGGAATGATCGTGGCTTGGTGGATAGAAATTCACTCACCGGAGCCGTACGGGCGGGTGATGATCTCGAGCATGTGACCGTTCGGGTCGTTCCAGTAAACGCCACGGCCGCCATCGTGCCTGTTGATCCAGTTCGGGTGGTGCTTGCCCGGATCGGCCCAATACGGAAGGCCTTGCTCCTGGATCCGCCGGAAGATCGCGTCGAACTCGTCCTCTTCGACGAGGAACGCGTAGTGTTCCACGATGATCTCGTCCCGAGCGGCGCTCAGGAAGTCGAGCGAGACACCGTTGGCGAGCTCGACCACGATGAACGGCCCAAACGGGCGCGGCGGCGCGAGACCCAGTAGGTCGGCGAGAAACCGAGCCGAGTCTTCGGCGTCGAGCGCATGCACGATGGTGTGGTTGAGACGAATCGCCATGGACCCTCCGGCGCCGCTCAAGTTCAGCATACGGCGCCCTCGATGCCGATCAGCCGCTTCCGCGATCTGCAGCAGCCTCCGGTTCAATCGCCGATCACCGAGCTCGGCCTGCGCGAATTCAGCGGCGATAGGGGTCAAAAGCCTCGCTTGCATACTCCGGTTCGATCACAAAATCAGCACGGGCGCCGGTACCCAACGAGATATGATAGATCTTGAGGCCAGCGCGAGGGGTTACGGAGCATCGCCAGTATCGCCGATGCCCTCGACCGGATAGAGCACAAGCGCGGGCGCAACGGAGCAACGGGCCGCCGTTCAAGATCCGTCGCATGCCTTTTTGGGCGCGGCCGGAATCGTGAGCAGGCCTCAGATCCATCCTGAACGTCTCGGCGGAGTCGAGGCACTTGGGACCGGCCCGCCTCCGGGACCGCTCAGGGGGCGCACAGGATCGCTGACGGGTAGGCACGTAGCAACGCCAGCCTATCGTGGGCAGGCCCCTTCACTACGTCCCGATGCGGCAGGGCGAACGAATGCGCCACCCGCTCCAAGATCTCGCGCTCGTTCTGCGTCAACTCGATTCGGATCGGCGTCTTGTTGGTCGGCACGGTAGGCTCCACGGTGGTGGTCTGCCGCCATTCGATCACCTCGATCCGAGGGGTCAACTTTTCGGCTGATCACCTATTTGCGGGGAGCTGTACTAAGTGATCGAGATGATCCGGGAATCGAGAACTCGATCGCCCTGCTGTCAGCCCGCGGAGCAGGTTCTCGATGACCATACGCTCCCAGGAAGGCCCGGCAATCGGATGGCTCATCAAGGCATCGACATCGGGGATAGAAGCAGGTGATGTAGAAGCCCACCGTCTCTCAAGTAGCCTTTGGAGTGCTGACGATTCGCTTCAGGCTTCGGCGATCGAAAGCCGGCAAGCTTCGCCACAAGAACGTCCCGTGAGCAATTTCGAAATAGTCACGCGCAGTTGGCTGCGACACTCCCAACCTCCGCCGTCGAAAAAGGCGCCATTTCGATGACCCCGATCCGGCCCGCGAGGCTTTCCGAGAGCCCGCGAACGAGATCCGGCGAACTGGATCCAGTCAGCACGAAGCGTCCTTTTTTGGCTCGGCTGGAAACCTCAAGAAGTGCGGAAATAGCGCTGGAGAAGCATGCTTGGTGGTACAGCCGCGGGGCTGAAAGCGGCGTTCTGCTGGGCCAGCACAGACCCACGTCGCTCGCCCAGCAGCAACCTGCGTGATTCGAGCTCGTACTGGATGTGCTGGACGGACGGGCCCTACGGCGCTCGAGCTGGGCAAGTACTGCAGGGCCAGCGCCATGGCAATGCGCTGCGCTTTTGATGCCCAACGCTGGCGACATCGAGAGTTACCGTCTAGGATCGGGCGTAATGACGGCGCTGAATATCGAGATCAGCGAGCAAGATCTCCAGCAACTCCGCGAGCGAGCGGAGCAGCTAGGATTGAGTATTCATGATCTCGCGCGCGCGAGCATACTCGATTTGATTCGGACCCGGGATGCTGACTTCGAGGCGGCAGCCGCCCGCGTCCTCGAAAAGAACGCGGAGCTATATCGGCGGCTGGCCTGATGCGTCACCTGGCGCTCGGTGAGGTACTCGACCTGTATGATCGAGTGATGCGGCAATCTGGGGGCGCCGCCGGGATACGTGATCGGGGGGCTCTCGAGAGCGCTGTCGCGCAGCCCAAGATGACCTTCGGTGGTGAGGACTTGTATCCGACGATCGGCTCTAAAGCAGCTGCCCTCGGTTACTCTCTGATCGGAAATCATCCGTTCGTGGACGGGAACAAACGTATCGGCCACGCGGCCATGGAAGTCCTCCTGCATCTCAACGGTTTTGAGCTCGATGCTTCCACCGACGAACAGGAGCGCGTGATTCTCGACGTTGCCGCTGGGGAATGGACGCGAGAGGAATTTACCGCTTGGCTCGAACAGCATTTGGTTCCCCGCCGCTTCTGAAGATCGGGCTGTTGCGTACCGGTGCGCCCGGCACAACTCGAACGTGCGCCCCTCAGGTTCGAAGCTCGGGCCCGCCCTTGCGGAAAACATCAAGGACGACGCGGTCTTGGCCCGCAGGCCATCGAAACTCCACTCCAACCGTGATGTCACGCTACACCAATCATTGTCGTCTTGGCAGATATCGGGTGGGAGGTTGTCGAACACGAGTCTTTCTTCGGCGCCACGCGACCGTGACTCCGCAGAGGAGCGCAACCGTCAGCGCAGGAGGCACATTCACGCGATCGGCAATGCTGCATCCGCACCCGCTGGATGATTCTCGCTCCGGGAACCCACCCGGCGTTCCATCGGTGCTGGCCACCTCGCCGCCCCCCTCCCCAACCGCTTTCGCTCGCCGTGCCAATGCTGCCGACATCCGAGCCCTCCGTGCTGGTTCCACCGCCGTCCCCTCCCCAACCACCCTCGCTCGCCGTACTGCTGTTGTCGATGCTTTCATCCGAACCTTCGGCTCCCGTCGTTCCTTCGCCCCCACCATCGGCTAGCGTCATTTCACACGCCTCGTTCGAAGGCGTGGAATTCCCTGCCGCGTTGTAGGCCAGAACGCGATGGCGCATGATTTTCTCCTCGAGAGTGAAGCGATGGCGAGCCGCATGCGCAGACCACATGAGCCTCGCACCTGCGCGGGGGCCAGCGCACGAGCGCTGCACCTGACTGGCTGTGTGAACTTCGGATGTTTCAAACGGCGCTAAAACTGCCGACCAACCGATCGGTTCACGAACGATTTGTGTGCGTGGCCGGATTCATTCATACCGCTTTCGAAGTCGTCGCAGAAGATCACGTCGGGATCGCTGCAGTCGAGCATCGGCGATCCCTCGGACTCATCCGACGAGTCCGAGCTCGACGAGGACAGCGTGCTTGGCGTCGCCCCGTCGGACGATTCACTCGTCGAATCATCCGTGGCCATGGTCGTGGCCGTGCTCGCTGAACCAGCGGTACTTGTCGTACCATCGGCCGGTCCATCCGATGGGGTGGCAAAGTTAGTAACGTGTCGATCTGTCTCCCGCGTGAGCGCAAAGTCCTGCGGCTGATCATGGTCGGCAGTAAACGAATACGCGGCGACCTAACCTGCGCTAACCATATCTAGGCTCTGTCCGGTTTCCTATCAAACGGCCCACAGGCGGAGATAGCGGTGGATGAAGGCGTGCTTGACCATGCCGCCGAGTTGACGGCCGTCTTCTCGAAGCGCGTTACGATCCGCCGCGACTCCTCGAGCCAGCCGATGAGGCATTCGACGATGCTCCGGCGTCGGTAGGTGCGCTTGTCGAATTTCACGAGTCGGCGCGAGCGGTCTTCGGTTTCTTTGCTCGGAATCACTGGCTTGATGCCAAGGTCGAGCAGACGCCGATCGATCCGCTCTGCTCGGTAGCCCTTGTCACCCGCCAACGCCAGTGGCCACGCCATCGCTACGCCGTGCTCGTCGTGAAGAGCTTCGTCGGCTCCGTCGATGACCGAGTCGAACATCGAAGCATCGTGAGCCTGACCAGCACTGAGTTGGAAGTGCAAAGGGTGCCCTTCGGCGTCACATAGGATGTGAATTTTCGTCCCCCAGCCCCCACGGGAGCGCCCCAGCGCGTGATCCGGTGGTTCTTCTGGGTCGGATCTTTTTCCCCCCATCGCCGCTACAGCGAGCAGCTCGGATCGATGTGCCATCGATACACCACAGTTCAGACGGGTCCGCATGATGCGGGACCACGATGCTTCGCAGCCTGCGAAGCATCTCGTCGAACGTCCCATCCTTGTTCCACTTGTCGAAGAAGTCCCACGCCGTTGACCACGGGCCAAAGCATGGGGGGAGATCGCGCCACGGGGCACCCGTGCGCAGCACCCAGAAGATCGCGTCGAGGACCTGTCGACGGTCCCGCGAACGCCGACCCGTCTTGAAGTTGTGCACCCGGAACAAGTCGGCGATCAACTCCCACTGAGTGTCGTTGAGCTGGTGGCGAGGCATACGCGTTGTGGTCATGCCCCGCTTCGATCACGAATTCCTGATCTGACCAAATACCTGACGGTTTTCGGGAAACCGGACAGAGCCTAGAATGAACTTGATGTCAGCCACGGTACTCGGGCGGCGATTTGTGCCCGCAGGATCGGGCAGCAACTCGAAGCCGCTTTGGATCGACCGCGCGATCACGACTGCGCCGGGATGCTTCGAGATCACGGAGTGAAAGCACCCTCCGGAATGCTTCGGCTCAAAGAACACATCATCGATATACCAGTCTTGGCGCTTGTCGGGGCATGCGGCACTAATGCGATGCCAGAACCCCCAGCCAACAGGTTGGCACCGAAGCCTCCTTGGCCAAAGTCACCGCCCGGGCCCAACAGCATGGCCGTGAACCCCGAGGCCGTACTGGTGATGAGATCGTTCTTGCCAAGCGCCACCACGCAGCGGTCGGAAAGCGTCACGAACACGACATCCGTGGCCTCCGTTTCGACCACGGGCGTCGTTCCCGAAGGGCAGCCGGACGCGTCTTGGGATGGTGGTTCGCTGCGGGTCGGTACCACGGGATTGCCCAACAGCGGCGCGGGCCCGAAGGACGGCCTCTCCTCGACGTCGGACGGCTCGGGAACCACCCGTTCCTCCGGAGCCCCTGCGAGGCATCCTCCGGTCAACCCCACCATGCAGCGACCATCAGCTCGTGTGCTTTTGACACTAAAACCTCTCGGACCGGTAAGGCCCACGAACCTCTACGAAACTCGATAGCCATTGCTTACAGCAACACGTCGTGCACGTCCACGGTTCTCGGTACGTCATCATCTTGTCGACTCGACCGAGCGATCCAATGCAACGAGCATGCGCGAGAAAAAATCGTGCAGTTCCAATGCACCCGACCGTGGACGAACCTTGGAAGTGGCCCACGCGTTGGCCAGGTGGCCCACGCGTTGACCAGCTCAATGCAGCCAGTCGACCCGTGCGATTGCGTGAGGGCCAGCCGGGCGTGACGCTGCGCCGGCCAGTCGTGACCTGGTGCTGGCCGAGTGTCACGGGGCGCCGTCCGGCCAGTCGGTCGAGTCGGGTGCTCGAAGGCGGGATGATCGACGCTCATTCGCCGGTTAAGGCGCTGAAGTTCCTCCGCGCCAGCATACAACCGCTTGCGAAACGCAATGCGGCAATGCGGTAAAACTCGTTGAGCACCCTCTTGTGAAATCGCTCGCGGACCCCGTTCGCCTGCGGACTACGGGGCTTCGTCCGCGTATGATCGATGTCCTCCACCGCTCGACGCTCCGTGGCACGACCGCCCTCGTTGACCCGCCGCAGCGGCGAGCGGCTTCACATCGATGGCGGTGCTGACGTTCAGGGGCTGAGGTTCAACAGATCCCGTGTGGCTACATCGATGCTGCGCAGCGGAACCCGATGCGATCCGTGGGATCGTCCGATCGGAACCGACGGAACGTCAGCATCGTATCCGCGCCACCGGCAAAGCTACCTCCTCGGACGATCCATGCGTCTCCGGTATCGGGCCCCTCAGGATCCTTGGCTGGACTCATGCCATAGTAGTCGGGAGAATACCAGTCGTGAACGATCTCGAACGCGTTTCCAGCCATGTCCATGGCTCCGTACGGTGAGTTGCCGAGGGGCTTCGACCCCACGTTGGCGTACGTCGCCGAGCCACACCCGTCCTGGCCCAGGTCGGGTGCAAACATGACATGGTCACACGTAGGTGGAGCGTACCCCCACGGATATGGACGGCCGTCATCTCCTCGGGCCGCCTTCTCCCATTCGGCTTCCGTCGGCAAACGCTTGCTCAGCGATTTGCAATACGCTCGTGCCCCCGACGACGTCACGCAGACAACGGGGTGGTCGGCCGTGGAATTGTTGCAGGTGCCGGGACGTTCCGGGCAGTCGCCTTGCTCGACACATGCCTCGTATTGCCCAACTGTGACTTCGTGCACGTCGATCCAGAATCCACTCAGCTCGACCTCGTGGTAAGGAACCTCATGCTCCCAGCAGGTTTCGCCGACGCTCTCAGCGGCAGCGGCTTCGCAACCCATCCAAAACGGTCCGCGTTGTACGAAGACCATGTCGCAGTGTTCCTCCCCGGCAGTCGCGGTACCATCAGTAGTGTCACCAATGTCCCCTATATCGCCGCCTCCAGTATCGGCGGGCACTCCAGTATAACCCACATCGCCCGAGGAAGCCCCTGTGCTGTCCGCTGTCCCGGTCATCGTGTCCGCGGCCTCATCCGTGGTCACGTGACCGACGTCATCGTGGCGACAGGCAACGAGCACGAGCGTGATCGATTCGATGATCCGGACACCCACAGTGCGCGCCGCGCCGAACGACCGAGTATTGAAAAATTTCATCGTTTCACCTGGATGTTGCCCATGGATGGGGTACTGCCCGCGACCCTATGCGAAGATCTTTGATACACTCGTCACGGTGATAGAACCTCTCCTGGAGGCAGAATGGAAGCAGCGGTGCAGCTTGAGGTTCGTTCCGCTGCTGATCTTGGCATTGGCGTGCAAGGTCCGGGACAAGCCGTCGCCAGTGACCGACGCGCCAAACGTATCTCCTGCCAAGTCCCAAGGTTTGGCAAGTTCTTCCCATAAGGACGCGGAGATGTCCGCTATCAGTTGGGACCGCATCCGTTCTAAATGCGTCAATGGCATCACTCATCTTTGGAGGCAATGTGATTGGGCTCGCAGACATTCTCTGGAGCCGATGAAGTGGTGGTTGTTTCCGGCGATCGGTAACGACACGGTTCCCGGGGAAGAACACCAACCCCTTCTCAATCTGCTGGCGAACCATGGCCTTCAAGGTGTGCTACCGGAGCCCAAGGATGGTGGCCGTCTCGTAGCCCAGAGAGGAACTCAAGTCATAGCATCGTATCGCGAGCTCGCCGCCGTGCTGTTCTCCGATGTGGTGGAAAAAGTAACACTCGAATGTGCCTCGTCCGCATGTCGATGCAACGTGTCGCTCGAAGAGTGTCGAGGGCGAGGACCATTTTGTTACATTGTTCAAGGGCGTACAACCAATCGAACGAGCGGATGTGTGCACCAGTTTATCGGAGCGGGTTGCGCAAGATATCATGGCGTGTGTGGGCTAATGATAACGACGATGGTGGGTCCAGGAAACCGAGGCTGGATGTTCCCTTCGACGTGCGTGCCAGAAGGTCCAGGTTGGAGACCAGCCGAGCCGCCGTTGGAACCACAGAACCCATCCTCCAGTCCATTTGTTGGTGTGGTCGTTGCGCCAGACCGTCCAGTATGTCCGCGCGATCTGCCTCTCGACGCCCTTTGGACGAACCGGAAAACTTCTAATTCCAATTAGTTGCGTATTTCGGCGATGGCGAACGCCAAGATCGGAGCATCGCGAGCGCATGGATCGGAGCATGGCGAACGCGAAGATCGGAATGATGGTGACACGGCGAGGATCGGAGCATGTGGGAGGGGAT
>Ga0187893_10006715_pt1 | contig 19470 bp, 14 predicted proteins | sample MA1701074metaG_FD_139574 | JGI IMG/M metagenome (GOLD analysis project Ga0187893, IMG submission 139574) | White microbial mat communities from a basaltic lava cave in the Kipuka Kanohina Cave System on the Island of Hawaii, USA - MA170107-4 metaG ... | reverse complement strand
TGCCTACGGCGACAGCAATGGTGAGAGCCGGATGCGGGAAATCTGCACGTCCGGTTCGAGGAGGGGCGAGTGAGTCGCGATCCCACCTTGGGGATCGTCGCTCATTCGCCTACTCTACCGTCCTCGGCGTTGAAAAGGCCGTTGCCATCGACCCTCGGAACAACCGACCCACTACCCCCCGTTCGCGCAGACGCCTCACGGGGGAGGAATGTGGTATGCGGTCATATGGCGGACTCCACGCACTACGTTATCCGCGGCGGTGTTCCGGGGCGAGAGCGGCTGCGCATCCTCGCCCGGGTCATGCGCGCGAGCTCGCTGTCGTTGTTCGAGCGGCTCGCCCTGCGCGTCGGCCTGGCGTGCCTCGATGTCGGCTGCGGGGGCGGCGACGTGACGCTGGAGCTGGCCCGCCGAGTCGCGCCGCTCGGTCGCGCCGTCGGCGCCGACCTCGACCCCACCACGATCGAGATCGCCCGCAGCGAAGCGCAACAGCAAGGTGTCGCCAACGTCGAGTTCCGCCAGATCGATGTGGGCGAGCTGCGCGGCGCGCCGGAGTTCGACCTGGTGTACTCGCGGTTTCTGCTCACCCATCTGAGCGATCCCGCCGGCGCGGTCGAGGCGTTTCGCCGACAGCTGCGCCCCGGCGGGATGCTCGCCGTCGAGGACATCGACTTCAGCGGGTCGTTCACCCACCCCGAGTGCGATGCGTTCCGGCGCTACAACCAGCTCTACTGCGCCGTCGTGCGCCGCCGCGGCGGCGATCCCAACATCGGACCGCGCCTGCCCTCGCTGCTGCGCGGGTGCGGTCTCGAACAGATCGGCGTGGCGGTCGTGCAACCGGTCGGGATGGAAGGCGAGGTGAAGCTCATCAACCCGATCACGATGGAGAACATCGCCGACGCGGTGCTGGCCGCGGGCCTCGCCACCCGCGCGGAGATCGATGCGATCGTGCGCGAGCTCTACGCCGTCGCCGCCGACCCCAGCACCCTCGCCGGCGTGCCGCGCATCGTCCAAGCCTGGGGTCGCCGTCCGCCGGAGCCCTGAGTTTTCACCACAAAGACACAGAGGCACCGAGAACATCTCTGTGCCTCTGTGGTGAAGTCTTGTCTTCTCCCCATCACGGCAGCGCCGACGCCAATCTCGCGATGCCGTCGTGGATCTCGCGCTCGCTGAGCGGCCCGTAGCCGAGCAGGACGCCGGTGCGGCGCGGCGGCTCGAGGTAGTACGGCGCCACCGAGTAGACGCCGACCCCGGCCGCCTCGGCCTTGCGCGCCACCGCGCTGATCGGCTGGCCGGTGCGGCCGCGCAGCCAGACCAGCACGTGCAGCCCGGTCGCGGCGCCGGCGACCTCGGCGCGCGCGCCGAAGTGCTCGTGCAGCGCCTCGAGCAGCGCCTGACGGCGCGCGGCGTTGCGCGCGCGCGATCGGTTCAGATGGCGCTCGAAGTGGCCGGCGCGGATGAAGTCGGCGAGCGTGAGCTGCTCGAGCGCGGCGCTGCCGGTGTCGGCCAGCGCCTTGGCGGCGACCACCGGCTCGACCAGCGCGTCCGGCAGCACGACGAAGCCGAGCCGCAGCGCCGGAAACATCAACTTGGAGAAGGTGCCGACGTAGATCACCCGCCCGTCGGCGTCGAGGCCGGCGAGCGCCTGCAGGCGGCGGCCGGCATAGCGGTACTCGCTGTCATAGTCGTCTTCGACGATGAAGGCGCCGGTGCGCGACGCCCAGGCGAGCAGCTCGAGGCGCCGCGCCAGCGGCAGCACGACGCCGGTGGGAAACTGATGCGAGGGCGTGACGTAGGCGAGCCGCGGCGCCCGCCGCGTGCTCAACGGCTTCGGAACCTGTATGCCGTCGTCGTCGACCACGGCCGGCACGAGCTTCGCGCCGGCGGCGGTGAACACCCACCGCGCGCCGATGTAGTGCGGCTCCTCGATCAGCACGCGGTCGCCCGGATCGACCAGCACCCGGGCGATGAGATCGAGCGCCTGCTGCGACCCGTTGACGATGACGATCCGCTCCGCGCTGGTCTCGATGCCGCGAAAGCGCCGCAGCCGTTCGGCGAGCGCCTCGCGCAGCTCCAGCCGACCCTGCGGCGGACCGTAGTCCAAGTCGCCGCGCCGGGCGCTGCGGGCGCGCCGGCCGAGCAGCCGGCACCAGAGCGCGTGCGGGAAGTCGCCGAAGGCCGGCCGCCCGAAACGGAAGTCGTACGGCAGACGCGCCCCGCCGAGATCCCAGCGCAGCGGCGCGGCGCGCCCGATCGCCACGGCGCGCGCCCCGGCGCGCGCCAGCTGTGGCGGCAGCCGGCGCGCGGGCTCGGCGCGATTGGCCGGGACCGGCGCCACCGCCGCGGTCCATTCCTCGGGCAGCGACGGAGCGACGATCGTCCCGGAGCCCGTCCGCGCCCGCGCGTACCCCTCGCCGAGCAGCTGATCGTAAGCCAGCATCGCCACGTTGCGCGACACGCCGAGATCGGCGGCGAGCGCGCGGGTCGACGGCAAGCGCGCGCCCGGTGCCAGGCGCCGCGAGAGAATCTCAACGCGCAGCGCGCGGTAGATCTGCTGATACAGCGGCCCGTCGCCATCGAGCGCGAACGACATCTCAGATTGGCCCTATTCGATCCATAGAAAGTGGCTCCTTGCCAGGGCCAATCAACTAGCGCAGGATACCGCTCGCGACAAGGCGTGCGGGCACCGCATGCATCGCCTCAAATCGTAGGGGCGACGCATGCGTCGCCTCAAAATCGAAACGAGGAGGACCCATGAGTGACGCCGACGTGAACCCACTCGAATCGACGCGCGACGACACGCGCCGGCGCGACACATCGGTCGCCCGACGCGAGCGCCGCACCGTGCACCGCGTCTGTCCCTTCTGCGAAGCGACCTGCGGTCTGGCGATCGAGGTGGAAGGCGACGCGATCGTCAGCGTGCGCGGCGACAAGCACGATCCCTTCTCGCGCGGCTACATCTGTCCGAAGGCGTACGGGGTGAAGGAGCTCTACGACGACCGCGAGCGCCTGCGCCGGCCGGTGCGGCGCACGGCGACCGGCTGGGAGGAGATCGGCTGGGACGAGGCGTACGCCGAAGTGGCGTCGCGTCTGCTCGCCATCCGCGAGCAGTACGGCAACGACGCGATCGGGCTCTACTCCGGCAATCCGGTGGTGCACGACCTCGGCGCGCTGCTCTACCGGCCGGTGCTGCAGCGGGCCCTGGCCAGCCGCAGCCTGTTCAACGCCTCGGCGATCGACACCCTGCCGAAGATCGTCCAGACCGGCCTGATGTTCGGCCGCCACTTTCCCACCGCGGTGCCGGTGCCCGACATCGACCGCACCGACTATCTGCTGATCATCGGCGCCAACCCCGTCGTTTCGCACGGCAGTCTCATGACCATGCCGGATGCGCCGGGACGCCTGAAGCGGGTGATCGAGCGCGGCGGCACGGTGGTCGTCATCGACCCGCGCCGCACCGAGACGGCGAAGATCGCCAGCGAGCATCACTTCATCCGGCCTGCCACCGACGCCGCGTTCCTGCTCGCCGTCGTGCACACGCTGTTCGCCGAGGGATTGGTCGAGCTCGGCGCCGCGGCGGGGCTGGTCAATGGGCTCGACGCCGTCGAGGCGGTGGCGCGCGAATTCTCGCCGGAGGCGGTCGCCGACTACTGCGGCATCGCGGCCGCGGAGATCCGCCGCATCGCCCGCGAGCTGGCGGCGGCGCCGTCGGCGGCGTGCTACGGGCGACTCGGGACCTGCGTGCAGGAGTTCGGCACCCTGGCGAGTTGGGGCTGCGATCTGGTGAACGTGCTGACCGGCAATCTCGATCGGCCGGGTGGGGTCATGTTCACGACGCCGGCGGCGCCGGTCGACGCGGCGCTGCCCAAGGGCAAGGCCTTCGAGATGGCCCGCTGGAAGAGCCGGGTCGGCGGTCAGCCGGAGGTCGAGGGCATGATCCCGTCCTCGACCATGGCCGAGGAGATGTCGACGCCGGGCGAGGGCCAGGTGCGGGCGATGGTGCTGCTGATGACCAACCCGGTGCGCAGCGCCGCCAACTCGGCGGAGCTGGAGCAGGCGTTCTCGCAGCTCGACTTTCTGGTCGCCGTCGACTTCTACATCAACGAGACCACGCGCCACGCGCACATCATCCTGCCGACGCCCTCCCCGGCCGAGCTGGCGAGCTACGAGGTCGGGCTCTACACCCTGTCGGTGCGCAACGTAGCCAAGTGGTCGTGGCCGGCGGTGCCGGCGCCACCAGAGATGCCGCACACCTGGCAGGTGCTGTCCAATCTCGGCGCGCGCCTGATGGGGCTGGGGGAGATGCCGGACAAAATGGTCGACGATTTCGTCTTCGGCCGTTTCGTCGAGGGCGCGGTGGCATCCGACGAGCGCTGGCCGGGGCTCACCACCGAAGAGGTGGCCGGCGCGCTCGCCGACGGAATCGGCCCGGAGCGCATCATCGACATGCTGCTACGCATCGGTCCGTACGGCGACGGTTTCGGCCGCCGGCCGGAGGGCCTGACCTTGGCGAAGGTGCAGGCGGCGGCGCACGGCATCGACCTCGGGCCGCTGCAGCCGCGCCTGCGCGAGGTCATCAACACCGAGAGCGGGGCGATCGAGCTGGCGCCGGCGCCGATGGTGGGCGACCTTCCGCGGCTGCGCGCCCACCTGGCGCAGCACACCGCAGCGCGCGCGGCGCGAGACGCCGACGGATTGGTGCTCATCGGGCGGCGCGACCTGCGCTGCAGCAACTCGTTCATGCACAACCTGCCGGCGCTGGTGAAAGGACGCGACCGCTGCACGCTGCACATCTCGCGGCGCGATGCGGGACGCATCGGGCTGACCGACGGCAGCGCGGCCCGCATCACCAGCCGGGTCGGCAGCGTGGTGGCGCCCATCGAGATCACCGACGACCTGATGCCGGGGGTCGTCAGCCTGCCGCACGGCTGGGGGCACGACGTCGAAGCAGCGCGCCTGACCGTGGCGAAGGCGCACGCCGGCGTGAATACCAACGCACTCACCGACAATCAGGCGTACGACATCGCCAGCGGCACCGCCGTGCTGTTTGGCACGCCGGTGACCGTGGCGCCGGCTGCGCCGGCGCCGTTGCGCGTTGAGCGTTCGGCGTAGGCGCTGCCTCAGTGTAATCCTCTAGCTGCCCAGCGAGGGCATCGCCTGCGCTGGAGGGCGCCGTTTCAGCGGCGCCAGGGCCGCGCCGAAGCGCGGCCCTCCACGGTGGTTGGGAGATTGCGGTCTGGGCAGCCCAGCGCGACGCTGCGCGCGACATCGCCCCGCCAACGCGCAACGCTCAACGCCGAACGGCGCCGGCGCAGCCGGCGCCTCAGTCCGCCTTGTCCTTGAATGTCACCCCGTCGTTCTTCAGCGCGGGCGGGAAGGAGTAGACCGCGCCCCAGCAGACGCTGCCGCCGGTGCGCCTGAGCTGCACGGTCAGCGGCGACGTGATCATCGCCAGGTTGGGCATGTCGAGGTTCACGCCCTTGCCCTTCACGACGATCTTGGCCTTCTCATCCGCGCCGGCTTTGAGCAGGAGCGTCTGAATGCCGTCACCACCGCCGGCGGCGTCGCGATACTTGAAGCCGCTGGTCTTGTCCTTCCAGGCACTGCCCGGCGGGATGGTGGCGCTCGCCTTCAGTCCGCCGCCGTCGTAGATGCACAGCTCGTACGTGTGCGTGTTGACCGGGTCGCCGAACTCGACCTTGTCCGTCTGCGCGCCCTTCAGCCACTTCCACACCCAGAGATCCTTCTCGTCGGCCTTGTCTTTCAGGATCAGCAAGGCCTTGCCGGCGACCGCCGGCGTGCGGCAGACGTCGGGCGTCGCCGCGCAGGCGGCGGGCGGGACGGTCGGGGTCTCGGTGGGCGTGTCCGTCGGAGTCGAGGCGGGGTCCGGCGTGTCGGTCGGCGTCGGCGTGGCGCCGCCACCCTGAATGCGGAAGATGCTGCCGAATACCGACACGACGTAGAGATGCCCGTCGGGGCCGATCTCCAGGTCGGTGATGGCGCCGAACCCCTGTCCGAGGCGCACCAGGTTCTGCTCGGTGGTGTCGTCCGCGATCAGGTCCTGCAGCTCGGGATCGCTGAAGTCGAAACCGTCGCGCGTGGCGTTCAGCGGCAGGCGGTAGAGGTTGCCGTTGTTGCTGTCGCCGACCAGCGCCACGTCGTCGTACGCCGCCCCGAGCGAGCTTCCGTTCGGGAAGACGATCGCCGTCGGCGCGTTCGTATCGCGCCAGGAAAATTCCGGATCGCTGTAGGTCAACCCCGCGCCCGGCATGTTGAACAGGTTGCCGACGCCCTGCGGATCTTCCGAATCGGGCCCCATGATCGGATTCCAGCCGCTGTTGGTGCCGGGCGTCATGCGGTTCACTTCATCGAACGTGGTTGGACCGTTCTCGGTGTCCCACAGATCGCCGGTGACCGGGTCGAGCGCCATGCCGAAGCTGTTGCGGACGCCGTAGGCGTAGTAGCGCGCCACTTGCGCTAGGCAGGACTCGCCGCCCGGACAGCCGCCGCCGGTGGGGCAGGTCTGCGAGGTGGTGACGCTGCAGTAGGGCACGAACGGATTGCCCGCCGCCGCCGTGCCGTCCTGCTCGACGCGGAAGATCACCGAGGTATCGTCCGGCGCGGGTCCCGAGGAGTTGTTCTGCAGCTGTCCGTTGCGGTTGAGATCGCCGATGATCACGTAGAGCAGGCTGCCGTCGGCGACCGAGCCTTCGCCCGGCGGCCCGAGCAGGACCACGCCGCCGTCGTGATTGGGGCCGCTCAGGACCGGCAGGTCGAGGATGAGGAGCGGGCTTTCCAACATGCCGGTACCGGAGTTCCACGTGTAGCGGTAGACGCGGTTGCCGAGCGGCGACCCGCCGTCCGAGCCCGACGCCTCGGTATAGTAGAGAAACACGGCGGGCGGGTTCTGCGTATTGATGGCGATGCCGAGCAGACCGCGCTCGCTGCTGGCGTTGACGTGCACGTCGAGCACGTTGCCGGCCTGCAGGACGCCGCCGATGACCCGGCGCACCTGCCCGGACATCTTCTCGAGCACCAGGAAGTCGTTGGGCGCGAGAAAGGCCATCGAGGTGGGCTGACTGAGGCCCGGCGTGGTCAACTGGGTGACCGTCAGCGTGCCGTCGGTCACCGTCTGGCCAACGGCGAGGCTGGACGAGAGCGCAGCCGCGATCAGCGGCGCAATGGCGGCGGAGCGGCGCATGACCTGTCCGATAGTCCCAAGCACCCGAGCACCCCCTTGTTGGGCAGCGCCTGCACGCGCCGCCCGCTCATGCTGCCGCACCCGCCGACATCCGGCAAGTCGTCTCTGGGCATTGGTTGCTGCGGAGGTCGCACCGTGCCAGTAGGGCGACGCATGCGTCGCCCCTACGTGGTCCATTCACGATGACCTCGATCCACGGGCACGTCGACGGTCGCTTCGAGGCCGTGCGCGACGCCTTCACGGCGAACTTCGCCATGCACGGCGACGTGGGCGCGGCATGCTGCGTCTACGTCGACGGCCACCCGGTGGTGGATGTGTGGGGCGGCCTGGCCGATGCCGCGACGCGCCGGCCCTGGGAGCAGGACACCGTGCAGCTGGTGTTCTCGGCGAGCAAGGGCGTGACGGCGATCTGTGCCCATCTCCTGGTCCAGCGCGGATTGCTCGATCTCGATGCACCGGTGGCGGCGTACTGGCCGGAGTTCGCTGCCGCCCGCAAGACGGACATCCCCGTGCGCTGGGTGCTGTCGCACCGGGCCGGGCTGGCCGCCATCGACGGCGCGCTGACTCTAAAGGAGGTGCTCGCCTGGGATCCGGTAGTCGCCGCCATCGCCGCGCAGGCGCCCAACTGGGAGCCGGGCACGGCGCACGGCTACCACGTCCGATCGTTCGGCTGGATCGTCGGCGAGCTGGTGCGGCGGATCACCGGGCTCTCGCCAGGCGCGTTCGTGGCGCGGGAGATTGCCGGACCGCTGCACCTCGACTTCTGGATCGGGCTGCCGCGCCGCGAGTTGGCGCGTTGCGCGATCCTGATCCCACCCGAGGGCGGCACCGCATCGCTCGTCGATCTGCTCGGTGCGGAGTCGCTCACGGCGCGGGCCATGCGCGGCCCCTCCGATCTGTTCGACTACACCGACATGTGGAATCGCCCGGAGATCCTCGCTGCCGAGATGCCGTCGTCGAACGGGGTCGGCAACGCGCGAGCGCTCGCTCGTCTCTACGCCGCGCTGGTCGGCGAGATCGACGGGGCGGCGCGCCTGCTCTCCGCCGGCATCGTGGCGGCCGCGTCGGCCGTGCAGGCGGAGGGGCCCGACCAGGTGCTGCTGCTGCCGTCGTGCTATGGCCTCGGCTTCATCCTGCCGCCGATGCTCGGACCCGGCTGCGGCCCGCGCAGCTTCGGTCATCCCGGCGCCGGCGGCAGTCTCGCCTTCGCCGACCCCGAGGCGCGGCTCGGCTTCGGCTACGTCACCACGCGCATGCGGTTCGACCCGAGCGGCGATCCGCGATCGGCCGGGCTGGTCGAAGCGGTGTACCGGTCGCTCGGCCGGGTCGTTGACGCACGCGGGCCGCGCTTTACGCGCGCGGTCCTTCTCGCTAGCGTCCGCGACCGCATGAGCTGGAAGGGCCTGGTCGCGGTGCTGATCGCCGCGCTGGTGGGTCTGGCGCTCGGATGGGCGGTGGCGAGCTCGCGGGCCCAGGGCCACGTCGAGCGCATCGTGGCGATGCGCTGGGGTGACGGGAAGTACGGCGAGGCGTTCTATGGCGCGGAGGTCTTCCTGGTGCCGGTCGGCGACGAGCTGTCGGTGCGCGCCCGCGTGCACCTCGGTCGCGGCAACGACTACTATCACGACTGCGGTGAGCTCGGACGCGTCGCCGACGATGCCGAAGCCGTCCGGCGCTGGGGCACGATCGACTGGCAGCCGGATGGGCTGCACATCGGTGCCGACTACTTCCTGCCGCGGGCGCGCATCGAGGCCCATCGCTGACGCGAGGAGTCGTCATGAACTATGCGCTCGGCACGACCGACCCGAGCATCACGCCCGACGCGGGCGCGGGGGTCTGGAACTCGGAGCCCAAGACCGCCGAGATGATCGGCATGAAGCTGTTCATCATCAACCATCTTCCGCACGCCTATGCGGTGATCGGCGATGACGCCGCGTCGAACATGTCGCACTACCTCGGCAACAGCGGTTCGGACCATGGGGTCGACGTCGCCGACATGATCGCGGACGTGCCCTCCGCGCGGAGGCGGTTCGACCAGGAGCTGCAGGCGGCCAAGCAGTTCGTCGAAACGCTGGCACCCGGTACCTATGATATCACCTCGCAGTCGGCCGAGAACGCGTACAATCGGAAGGCCGAGAGCTGGAACTGGTTCTTCGCCATCGGCGGATATTCGACCTGGGGGAAGGGGCGGGCGACCGTGAGCACCGTCAGCGGACGCCCCTCGTACCGGTTGGAGTTCGTCTACAAGTTCTACGACCGCTACAACTGGGACGGCGGCAAGTCGGTCACGCTGTTCGGCGTGACGATCACGGACGAGTACATGGGCCGCTTTCACCGCCAGGGCTTGGCCAAGGAGTACGACTGCCGCGGCGCGATCCATCGCGTCGAGACCTGGGGCGCGAGCGCGGCGCCGGCCCCCGCTCCCGGCGTCACCCCACCCCCACCGCCCCCGCCTCCGGCCCCCGCGGTCGCGCCGCCCGCGCCGTCGCCTCCACCAACCGCACCGCCGAACCCGTTTCCGCCGGCCGGCAAGCGGGTCCACATCGTCCGCCCTGGGGACAGTCTCTGGAAGATCGCGCAGCGCTACTACGGCGACGGCAACCAATGGCGGCGCATCCATGCCGGCAACCAAGCGGTCATCGGCGCCAACCCCAATCTGATCGTTGCGGGCCAGCGGCTCGTCATTCCCTGATCGTAGGGGCAACGCATGCGTCGCCCCTACCGGTCGGCGTTGGCGCCGAGCACGGCGAGACGCAGCTGGCTCCAGCGCGGGCTGTCGAGGGCGAGCGCGATGGCCTCGTTGATCGGGCGGCGCAACGCCTCGCCGGGCTGCATCGCAAACCCGTAGAACTCGCGCCGCAGCGTACCGGGGACGATGTTGATCGGGAGGTCGGGATTCTGCTTGAGCGACCACGCCAGCAGCGCGTGATCGTACACCGCGGCGTCGGCCTTGCCGTCGACCAGCGCGCCCAACGCCTGATCGATACCGGGAAACGATCGGCAGGTCATGTGCAGCTCGGCGACCAGCTCGGCTGCGGCGGACTCGGCCACGCAAGCGACGCGCGCTCCGCCGAGATCGGCGAATCCCTCGATCCGCGGTCCGAGACGCTCGGCGGTGAGCAGCGTCGCCACGGTCCCGGTGAAGATCGAGATCAGCACCAGGCTGATGAACATCCACAGCGCGGCGAGGACCCGGCCGCTCAGCGTTTTCGGCGCTCTGACCCCGTATCCCACCGTCGTCATCGTGACGATCGAGAGCCAGAGGCCGGTGCCCCAGCCGTGAATGTGGCGGCCGCGGAAGTCCTTGTTGTGCCGGCGCTCGACGATCCAGAAGAGGGTCCCCACCAGCGCCAGCAGTCCCAGCACGCCGGCGGCCAGGCGCAGGAAGGTCGAGGAGAGCAGCGCGTCGCGCAGCACGCGGCCCATGCTGCGCTCGGTGCGCGGCACGGCGATGGCGATCCCGGTGCTGTCGATCGGGACAGAGAAATCGACGCGTTGCAGCCGCTGGGCGGTGATCGAGAGCGGGCCGATGCCGAATCGCGCCCGGCCGCTGGCGACCGCGTCGAACACGCCGTCGGGGTCCAGGCCCTCGAAACGCGCGTCGAGATGCACCGCATCGGCGACGACGTTCCACATCTCGACGGCCAGCCCTTGCCAGTTCCCGTCCGCGCCCTGGTACGAATACGGCGCCGCGTCGCGCAGCACGGCGACCGTGACCTGCTGATGCACGTCGCTTTCCGCCTGCACCGGCCGCGCGCCCACGCCGAGCAGCGCCGCCAGTCCGGCGATCGCGGCGGTCGCCGGGCGCGACGGTCCGCGCCGTGCGGGGCGCGGCCGGACAGGGGGAACGCCGGTCACGGGCACGATAGATAGCCTGACGCGCCGGCAGAGCAAGCGTTTGTTGGCGGCCGGTGCGCACCGCCTAATGCTGCGGTGATTGCTTTTCATCGGGCGGTGCATTGCGTGTGACGACTCCACCCGGCACAACTGTTCTGACGCGGTGCGGCATGCACGATCGCGCCGCGATCGGAGAATCACGAATGAGAGCTTCCCTCCTCGCACTCCTGACGGCGGCCTTGCTCGGCGCGGCGACCGGCTGCGGTCATGCCGAGCAGACGCGCCGGGCGCAGGACTACGAGCAGTTCTTGAAGGACACGCTCGGCACCGTCGCCATCGACCAACCGTCGCACACCACCGATTGAGGGCGGCGAGGTGAGATGCGGCGCACATACTTGCCCGTGATTGACGGTTCCGTGTAGGGGCCGCCCTTGGGCGGCCCGTAGGCGCGCGCAGCGCGCCTGAGGAATCGAGACCAGCCGCCCTTCGGGCGGCTAGGGGCGCGCCAAGGCGCGCCCCTACACGCGGTGGTTGTCACGGGGGCGGTTGAGCGTGGCCGGAGGGGACACGAACCTGCACCCGTGCTACACCGGCGGCGTGTCTGATCAGCCCTGGATCATCGACGCGTGGGTGAACTTACTGCGTCCGCTGGCGCCGCAGGCGCGGCCGGAGGGCGAGCACATCTTCGCCCGCTACGGCATGCTCGAGGTCCTGCGCGAGGGCACCGATCCCGCCCGGCTGATCGCCGAGATGGACGCGGCCGGCGTGGCGATCGGCGGGCTGTGCGGACAGGACCTGGAGTGGGTGGCCGACACCTGCGCGCGCCATCCGACCCGCTTCTTCGGCATCGCCTGCCCCGATCCCACCGACATCATGGCCTGCCTGCGCACCATCGAGACCGGCGTGAAGGCGCATGGCTTCAAGGCGGTGAAGATCGAGCCGTTCCTGTGGGGCAAGCCGCCGACCGATCGGATGTACTATCCGATCTATGCCAAGTGCGTGGAGCTCGACATCGCCTTCACGACGCAGATCGGCCACACCGGTCCGCTGTATGCATCGGAGGTCGGCCGCCCGCTCTATCTCGATCAGGTCGCGCTCGACTTTCCCGAGCTGCGCATCGTCGGCGGGCACATCGGCTGGCCGTGGACCGAGGAGGCGATCGCGCTGGCCTGGAAGCACCAGAACGTGTTCCTCGACACCTCCGCGCACATTCCCAAGCACTTCCCGCCGGCGTTCGTGCACTTCATGCGCACCTTCGGCCAGGACAAGTGCCTGTTCGCCTCCGACTGGCCGCTGCTGCCGGTCGCGCGCCCGCTCGAGCAGCTCGACGAGCACTGCGCGCTGCCCGAGGCCGTGCGCCGCAAGTTTCTGCGCGACAACGCCGCGCGCGCTTTCAAATTGGAGCGCGCCGCACAGCCGTAGGCCGGCCGTAGCGGTCGAACGCGCGCATGCTGTCACGATGTCGCGAGCGCACGGGTCGAGGGTTTCAACACCACGAACACCAAGGACACCAAGGCGGGGCGGCACGGCCGGCCCTGCGGTGATCGATGGATACCCGCTACACGATTGTCCCCGCCCGGGTGCGCGACGTCCCCCTGCTGGCGCCAATCGAGCTGGCCGCCGCGGCGCTGCTGCGCGAGCACGCGCCGCCGTCGGTGCTGAACGAGATCACCAGCGAGAGCGAGCTTCTGGAGGCGCTGCAAGGCGGCCGGCTCTGGGTCGCCCGCGCCGCCGACACGGTCGTCGGGTTCGCCCTGGTCGACATGCTCGCCGACGATCTGCCGCACCTCGAGGAGGTCGACGTCCACCCGAGCCACGGCCGGCGCGGCGTCGGCACGGCGCTGGTCCAGACGGTCTGCGAGTGGCTCTCCCGCTCTGGCTACGCCGAGATGACCCTGACGACGTTTCGCAGCGTCGCGTGGAACATGCCGTTCTATGCCAGGCTCGGATTCGAGGAGGTCGCTGCGGCCGAGCTGCGGCCGGAAGTCGCGGCGGTGGTCGCCGACGAAACGGCCCGCGGCCTCGAACCCGCGAGTCGGGTCGTCATGCGCTATCGGGTTGGGACTCGCCGTCGGAGCTGAGCGCGCCGCGCTGTCCGCGCATCAGCCGCAACCGGTCAGGGCGTTGTTCACGGCGATGATGATCTGGTCGATGCTCTCGGCGGGGCGCGACAAAGTAGGCCAGCGAGCCGGCGACGACGAAGCGCGAGGACAGCAGGAACCCGACTCGCCGACGACCCGGAGTCCGGCCTGCTGGGTGGAGGACGCCGCGATCAATGCGCCCAACCCAAGTACACCCAATCCCTGGACCCCGTGAGGAGTCGAGCGGCTGGCGCGTCGTGTCCGTGCACCACTCCCTCATCACTGGATCGAACTGCGCGCGCGACCCCGGCTGCAGGTATGCGCGCGACCGACCGCTCCGATCGCTGGCTAGCAACGCCGACAGTTCTGCACGTCAAGCAGTTCAGCGCGCAGGCTGAGCCTCGCGCCACGGTGGCGCCTTCGCCTTCAGCACTCCGTCTTCGTTCCGCAGTACGCCGCCGGCCTCGAAGCGGCTCTCCAGACACGTCGAGGTCTCGGTGTTGAGCAGCTGGGCCACCACCGGCAGATTCGATTCCGCCAGCGGCAGGACCGAGTTGGGGAGCTCTTTGCCCAGACCCGTGAGCATCGCCTTCGAGCGGTTCTCCGCGCTGATCTTCAGGGTCAGCTTCTGTGCTCCGTCCTCGAGCGCCTCGGTGTCGGCGTACTTCCAGCCGCTGTCGCCCAGCGGTCCCCAACGGCTGCTCCTCGGAATGCGGATCTCGCCGCCGGGCAGGAGCGATTCGGACGCACCACCGTATAGGCAGAAGGCGTAGTCCGCCGTGTCGTGCGGGTCGCCGAAGTCCTCGAGCGCGGTCGACTCGCCCATCAACCACTTCCACAGCAGCCGGTCCTTCGCATCGTCGATATGGTCGCGGCGGATGAGCATCGATCGCCCCGCCGTCTTACAGCCCGTGTGCGCCGTCGGCGGGCAGGCGCTGACGCATCGATCGCCGCTCTCTTCGCAGGCCAAGGGGCAGGGACTGGCAGCCGGCTGGCAGGGGCCGGCCACACACTGCTCGGCGCCGTTGCAGAACTGCCCGTCCGAGCAATCCGTGCCGTGAGGCCGTGAATCGTCGCCCGGACAGATGTTCGTCACGCCGTCGCAGGTTTCGGCGAGATCACAGGCGCCGGCGGCGGCGCGGCACACGGTCGAGGCCGGGGCCGGGGCGTCGCCCGGGCACGCCCTGGTCGTCCCGTCGCAGGTCTCAGCCGCGTCGCAGACACCGACGGCGGTACGGCACACCCTGCCCATATTGGCGGGTTCATGTGAGCAGTTGCCGCCGCCCTCGTCGCAGTCGAGCGTGCACGGGTTGCCGTCGCTGCAGTCGGAATTGATGAACAGATCGCTTTCGCCGGTGTAGGTGAAGGCCGCGATGGCCTTCGAGGGCGCAGCCACCACGCCATCGCCGGCGCTCACCACCAGGTCATAGCTCTGATTCGCTAGCCCGGAGAGGTCGAGGCCGCATAGCGGCAGCGACTCCGACCAACTCGCCGTCGCGACCGTGTCGCAGAGGAACGGCGTCGGTGCGTGCATCTCCAGGGTGATCCCCGCGGAGTCCTGCGAACAGATGTCGGGGTTGTCGTAGTCGTTACCGCCGCCGGCGTCGAAGAGCTCGACACGGTGCGCCTCCCCCGACGTGGTGACGGTCGCATACGCCCACGCCAGCAGGGCAATGGCGTCGTGCTGGGCGACATAGTTCTTGCGGATCCCCAGCGTGTTCACACCGGGGCTGAGCAAGGTGGCGGGGACGCTGACGGTAGCGACCTGCGCGCCACAGAGCGGAATCATGCAGGGCACCGGGCCCGCAATCGACAGCGCGTCGATGCCGTTGACGATCAGGTCCATGTCGATGAAACCGCAGGCCGAGCCCAACCACGTGAACGAGAGATCGGTAACGTCAGTTCCGTCGCAGATGCTGACCACCCCGCTGAGGGGGAGCGCCGTGGGGCTGCTGGCGCTGGCGCCGACCACCAGATCGTTGCCGCTGCTCATGATCGAGCTGATCGCCACCTGCGGACTGCAGGCGTCGCCCACGCCGTCGCCGTTGGTGTCCTCCTGCCCGGGGTTCGGCACCGTATTGCAGTTGTCGAAGCCATCGCAGTCGCCGTCGCCGTCGGTGTCGTCGGGGCCGGGCCCGAAGCAGGAGTCGCAGGCCGTCCCATAGGTGTCGCCGTCGTTGTTGTGCTGGTCCGGATTCGGCGTCGTCGGGCAGTTGTCGCAGGCCGAATCGAAGCCGTCGCCGTCCGGGTCGACGGTGTCCGGATCGCAGGTATCGCCGAGCGTGTCGTGGTCGCAGTCCGACTGGCCGACGTTGCCGATCAGCGGACAGTTGTCGAAGTCGTCGATGGTGCCGTCGCCGTCGCCGTCCGGGAACGAGTCGCTCCAGGTCGCATCGGCGTAGGCGAGCATCGCCGTGCCGGCGCCGAAGTCCGACGCACCCTCGAACTCGAAGTACCAGCGATTGTTCGACGGGGAGAGCGTGAAGCCGCACGTGTCGACGTTCGAAAGGGTGGCGATCACCCGGCGGAACCCGTCCGGGACACGCCGGCGCACGATCGTCTGCGGCGTCTCGGCATAGGCGATCCACAACTCGCTGCCGATCTGCTCGGCGACGCCCCAGTAGTCGAGGCCGCCGAACTGCGCCCAGCAGCGTTGGACGACGTGCACCTCTTCGGAAAACTCTCGCTCCAGGACGCCGAGGTTGGTGACCGTGCCCGACGGCAGGTCGATGTTGGTCACGGCGCCGGTGTAATAGTTTTGAATGATCACGCGTCCCCAGCCGGAAAACAGCCCGGCTCGGCTCACCAGCGAGGTCGCTTCGGACAGCGCGATGCTGGTGCCGGTGAGCGCCCCGGTATTGCCGTCGACCTCCAACAGTCGGGAGACGACATACTGAATCGAATCGAATTTGCTGAGCGGTCCGCTCTGATCGGCCAGGACATAGACCTTGCCAGTCGCGAGGTCGTGGACGAGAAAGTCGCGGAGCTCGCCGAGCGCCGTGCCGCCGCTGAGGTCGGCCAGCGCGAAGCGCCCCGTCGATACCTTGCCCGTGAAAAACACCTGCGAAGAGGACACGGCGATGCCGCCGCGTTCGACACCGGTGATCGGGCTGATCTCGACGGCGTGGCTGCCAGTGGTGAGCAGCCCGGTGATTCCGAACTGTGTCGCACCGGCGCGATCGCCACTCACCGCGATGGCCGCTGCAACCGCCAGCCCAAAGGCCCGTCGGCGCAACGTTGTCCACTGCATGTTTGGCTGGTCTTCCTCTTCGGTTTCGCTGCGACAGGACCTGTCATTCCGGAACGGTGTCGCCCGAACCGCCGAACTCCTTGGGAAAATCCTTGAATTTCGGCAGCCCGTCGCGCATGGCCATCACCTTCTCGCCGTAGTGTACGTGCAGTGTCGGCGAATAGGCGAAGCCCACGATCGAGCCGGCCGGCACGTCGGTCATTCCAATGCTCGGGTGTCCGACGAGCACCGGTGCGCCACAGCTCGTGCAGAACTGGCGGTGGCTGTTCTCGGTCCGCTTGTACATTCCGAGCTTGTCGGCGCCCTTCACGACCTTCACATTCGATGACGGCCATAGACTCGCCGCGTGAATAGGAGCTCCGAGCCAACTGCGGCAAGAGTTGCAGTGGCAGTATACCTGCACCGCAGGGTCGCCGCTGATCTCGAGCTGCACTGCACCACACGCGCACCCGCTCGTGTACGCATTCGCCATAGAATGCCTCCGCCGCCCGAAATCTCTCACGGGTGCCGGATCAGGCGCAAGACGAAGGCCACCCCAGGGCGACGAGGCCGCCAGGCCCCGCGCGCTCGCGCCCGTCGACGCCGGGCGGAGGGAACGTGGTCAACCGGAGGTCCGGCGCTTGGCGCGTACGACGAGTCCCTTCCGCGCGCGCATCCCATCGGCGAGAAAGCGCGCCATGGCGGTTGCGCGGGCTCGGAAGGGATAGTTGTCGATCCCGAGCCAGTTGAGCATCAGGGTGATGAAGGTGCCGACGACCACCTCGCTCAGGACCGATACGGGATAGTCCCTGGTGGTGTCGCCGGCGCGGACGCCGGCGCGCAGCAGCGCGCCGAAGGCGTCGTGGAGCTTGCGGCTCTGCTCGACGTCCGGCGTCGCGTCGTGGACGTAGCGGATGACCTCCATCACGAAGCTGCGGTGCATCGGGCCGCCGCGTTCGACTTCGGCCGCCACCAGCGCGAAGAAGCGCTCCAGCTGCTGCGCCGTCGTGCCGCCCTCGCCGCGCGCCGTGTCCAGGATCGCGAGCAGGGTGTGCAGAAAGCCTTCGGCGATCTCGCCCAGCAGATGCTGCTTGGTCGGGAAGTGATTGAAGAAGGTCTTCTGGGCGATGTCGGCAACATGGCAGATCTCGTCGACCTTGACCGACTCGACGCCGCGCGCCGTGAACAGCTCCATCGCCGCACCGAGGATGCGATCGTGCACCTCGCGCACGCGGCGCTCGCGTCGCGACGTGGACGCGGCGGTCGATCGCACTGCCGTGCTCGCCATGGCCGCATTACAGCGCACTTGACTAATACAGTCAACTGTAGCAACGTGCGCGTGGCTCGGTCCGGCCCGATGGACTTTCAGTGGTCAGCCAGCCGAAACGGCCGCAGGCAATGACGCATCCAACGGTTCGCTCCCTGCCGTTCCGGTTCGACGAGCACACGCCGTTCCAGTGGAACCCGGCCAACCCGTTGTTCGGGTTCGCCATGAACAGCTTGAGTTTCGTCGCGCCGCCCTTCGAACGCTACATGGTCACCGCGGTGCACCAGGCGATGCCCCACATCGACGATGCCGAGGTCGCGGCGGAAGCCGAGGCGTTTCTGCGCCAAGAGGCGCTGCACGCGCGCGCGCACCGCGACCACATCGCCGCGCTCACCCGGCAGTTCCCCGGCCTCGCCGAGGTCAGCGCCGAGCTCGAACGCCGCTTCGACCACCTGCTCCAAACCAGATCGCTCGAGTACCACCTCGCCTATGCCGCCGACATCGAGGCCACCTTCACGCCGATGTGCAACGTCTGGCTACGCCACCGCGACAGCCTCTTCGACAACGGCGACCCGCGCGTGGCGCCGCTGTTCCTCTGGCATCTGGTCGAGGAGATCGAGCACCGCAGCTCGGCCTACCTCATCTACAACGCGGTCGTGCCCGACCGCTGGTACCGGCTGCGCATGCTGCCGCACGTGTTCTCGCATATGCACGGCTGCGCCGGCGTCATCTTTCGCGGCTTCGACCAGCACGTGCCCTTCGAGGCCCGCCTGGCGGCGGCCAGCGAGCTGGCGCCGAGATGGGGTGAGACGCTCGCCAGACTCACCGGGCTCTTCAGGCGCAAACCCAGGGAGACCCCGGCGTATCCGGGGCAGTTCGCGGCCATTCCGCGCAGGGAGCTGTGGGCGATGGTCTATCGGCTGATCCGATCACAGCATCCGCGACATTCGCCCGCCGACGAGGAGATCCCGCCCTTCGCCGGCGAATGGCTGTCCGAGCACGACCGCGGCCGCGACGTGGTGCACTGGTACGCGGGCGCGCCATCGGGATCGTGACCGCGCCGGTCAGCAGGAGGGGCGCACGATGAGCGCGCTGGACGGCTTTGATCCGTTTCATCCCGACGTCGTGCAGGAACCGCACGCGTTCTATGCGGCGTTGCGCCGCGAGGCGCCGCTGTATCGGCTGCCGAACGGCGCCTACTACCTGATCAGCCGCTACCGAGACGTGCGCGACGCGGCGATGAACACCGAGGTTTTCTCCTCGAATCTCGTCGCGGTGCTCTTCAAGGGTGTGGAGCAGCCCGAGCTGCTGGCGCTCGAGGGGGCGGGTACGGGAGCGGTGGACGCGCTGGCAATCGCCGACCCACCCGTGCACGGCCGCCAGCGCAAGCGCTCGAACACCGCGTTCTCGGTGCGGCGCGTCGCCGCGCTCGAGCCCGCCGTCCGCGCGCTGGCGGAGTCGCTGATCGGTGCCAACCTGCCGCGGGACGGTGCGCCGCGGCGCACCGCCGACTGGATGCGCGCGGTGGCGACCCCGTTGCCGATGACCGTGATCGCCGGGCTGATCGGGTTGCCGAGCGAGGACATTCCGCAGCTCAAGCGCTGGTCCGACGCGGCGGTGGGGCTGCTCTCCGGCGTCAACACGCCCGCCGAGTTCGCCGAGTGCGCGCGCGAGGTGACCGAGCTGACGGCGTACTTCGGCCGCCAGGTCGACGCAGCCATGGCCGCGCCCAGGGACGATGTGATGGGCGACCTCGTCCGCGCCTGCGCGGGCGACGACGGACTCACGCGCGACGAGGTCATCGCGATCCTCCTGCAGATCCTCACCGCGGGGAACGGGAGCACCACGAGCCTGATCG
>Ga0187893_10006714_pt1 | contig 19475 bp, 20 predicted proteins | sample MA1701074metaG_FD_139574 | JGI IMG/M metagenome (GOLD analysis project Ga0187893, IMG submission 139574) | White microbial mat communities from a basaltic lava cave in the Kipuka Kanohina Cave System on the Island of Hawaii, USA - MA170107-4 metaG ... | reverse complement strand
GTCGCCGATCTCTCAACCTCCAATAAGAACGCGTTATATGAACTAGGTGTGCGCCACGCGCTACGTCCCTATACTACGGTTGTGATCGCCGAGGACGGGATTAAGATTTTCCCCTTCGACTTGAACCATGTTGTCGTGCGGCAATACCATCATCTTGGAGAAGACATTGGCGTCAAAGAAGCAAGGAGGTTTAGTGAGCTGCTCACCAAGGCCATTATCGAGATCATGGACAAGGACCCGCGTGATAAAGATAGCCCAGTCTATACTCTTCTGAGCAAGCTTGACCCACCAGCCCTTGGTAAAGCCCTAGACGCCGCTGTGGAGCACGCGACGAAGTCCGTTGAGATGGCCGGCAGTGCGGCTGGGGGAGCCGTGACGGCCGAGATGCAATCAGTTCACAGCCTGCTGATGCAACAGGTGGACGAGGCACAGAAGAACAAAGACTTTTTGAAGGCGAAAGGTCTACTCTCTTCTGTACGCGAGATGAGGAAAATGAGGCCGCCGGTCAAGCCAGGTGAGCCAGTCATCGAACGGCCGGAGGATCCTTATATCATTCAGCGCCTCGCCCTCCTTACCTACAAGAGTAAGTACCCGACCGAGGAAGCAGCTTTGAAAGAAGCACGCGAGTTGCTCGCTCTTCTCAATCCAGCGACTTCCAACGATACCGAGACGCTTGGACTCTCGGGTGCAGTGCATAAGCGCCTCTGGGAATCAACCAAAGATCACAGGTATCTAGACGAAGCAGTACGCAGTTATGAGAGAGGCTTTTATCTGCGCAACGACTACTACAATGGGATCAATCTTGCCTACCTGCTCAATGTCCGGTGTGCCAACACCACGGCCCCAGCTGAAGCCATCGCCGACTTCGTGCAGGCTCAGCGGGTTCGACGTGAGGTCATAGAGATTTGTCAGGAGTCGCTGAGGTTTGAGAATCTGTCTCTTGACGCTAAATACTGGGTGCAGGCAACACGGGCGGAAGCTTGCTTTGGAATAAACGATGAAGTCCGTGGCCAGGAGATACTTGAAGAGGCATTCTCAATGCCAGTTGCCCAATGGATGAAGGACTCAACTCGGGACCAGCTCGGTAAACTCAGGCCAATCCTTGCGGATTCTCCTTTGAAACATATCAAAGCGGACGCCACCAAGATCTGACCCTGTAGCTGTCACATAGCCTTCCCAGCTCGTCGAGACTCAGAATGAACTATCGGTCTACGCGGAATTTGTTTCTTGCGACCGGAGCCACGTGATCCGTGAGGCGCTCAGGCTTCTCTTTCAAAGTGATCGGAGCTTTCAGTCGCATCTCCTCGCGCGGAATGGGACTGAGTATGAATCTCAGCTGGAAAGCTGGAACGGCTTTTCCAATCCGGGTTGAGGTGAGCTAAAATGGAGCAACTTCGAATGAGGAGATCCACACATGCACGTAGCCATCGACTTGCCAGAAGAAATTGCCCGGCAACTAACAGCTGCCTGGCGGGACATGCCCCGCAAGACGCTGGAGGCTGTCGCTGTCGAGGGCTATCGAACCGGCGTGCTGACGCGCGGTCAGATTGGAAGCTTCCTGGGTCTTTCTTTCTATGAGACTGAGGCGTTTTTGAAGGAGCGGCAGGCCTACCTGCCCTACGGGTCAAGTGATCTTGATCAGGACAGGGCAGATCTGGATCAAGCACTCCCCAGATGATCGCCGTCTCAGATACCTCGCCCATCAACTACCTGGTACTCATTGCATCCATATCTTGCCTGCCTTGTTTGACGCATCATTGTTCCACAGGCAGTCTTTGAAGAGCTGGATTCTCCATCAGCGCCCGAAAAGATTCAACACTGGCTGGGTTGTCCACCGGGCTGGTTTGGAGTCCAAACCTTTCAGCGTAATGATCCTGCCTTGAAGCACCTCGACCGGGGAGAGCGTGACGCGATTCTGCCTGCAGAAAGCCTCAACGCAGACCTCCTTCTTTTAGACGAAAATTTGGGACGTCAAGCAACTCGACAGCGGAAGCTTAGGGTGACGGGAACTTTGGGCTTGCTGGACCGTGCGGCTTCCCGAGGCCTCATCGATCTGTCTGTAGCCCTGGATCGCCTCACTCATAGCAATTTCCGCGTTTCTCCCAAACTCCTGCAGCAGTTTAAATCCTGAAACCAGGTCTGACCTTCACTCGGCAGCCTTGAAAACAAGACAGTCAGTCACGTCAGTCCTCGAAAGATTTTTCGTGGCGTCGCAGATGCCCAACGCATGATCAGTGTCCCTACTTGACCTTCTGCGGAGCTTGGTACCGCGACGCCAAGTCACAGAGGTCTGCCTGTTCTGCCATTCCGGTTACTTCATTCTGAAGACCTTTCCTTTTGCGACAAAGGGCAAGTGTCGGCCTTCGGGCATCAGGAAGGCATGCTCACGGCGGATGTGGAGCCGATCGCAGAAGCCATCGGTAATAATCAGAAGTGGGCCGTTGACTGGGAAATCCTCTGCTTTCTCCAACAGATCGATTGCTGGTTGCAGAATGGTTCCGCCGCGTCCTTTGACCTTCACGCGATCGGCGATTGCTTCAGGTGGAAGGTAACCTTGATCGTAAGTAGCGGCGTCGCAGAACACAACGCGGACTGCCGGAACATCGCGAGAGATGCTGTAACTTGCGATTGTCCCCAGCGCCTTGGCCAGGAGATCACGGTCCATCGAGCCGGAGGTGTCAAGAACCACGCCGAAAGTACGGCCATCTTCAGATCCAAGGAGCGGTACCCAGCGGGGACGTGGGATGTCGGGAGTCGATGACTGACGCCGGCTCACGCGCGCATAGGACCGTCTCTTTTCGAGTGGCGAGAAATGATGGACGAACCAACGAGCCAGTTCCACATCCCAGATGATGGGCGGCTGAGCGAGCGCGCGAATTTCTTCCACCAAGCCCGCAGGCAGGAATCCCCGGCGCTGCTCTTCATGGTAGCTGAGTCCCTGAGTCAAGCAGCGGCGGTAGAACTCATCCAGGTCAACCCCGTTGCCAACGTTCCACCAGTCCTGCTCGCCTCGGTTCAGCATATCGCCAAGACCAACCCCTCTTAGCGTCGCTAGCTTTCGACAGCGACGCATGTCGATGACGATCCGGTCATAGACACGCTCGGCCGATTCTCCTTTCAGCTGCGGGTCATAAAGAGCGCCAACCGAAGGTAATTCGCCCAGCCCTATTTCAACCAACCAGCCGTTGATCACGTAGTCACAAGCCACATTCCACAGGTAAGGGTCTCGCCCCATGCACCGAGATTGATGTCTCAACCCAACGTGCAACAACTCATGCGCCATCACGAAATGGCATTCCAGTTCGTCGAGTCCGGCTGCCGGGTTCATGAAAATTTCCTTGCTTTCGGCATCCACGGCCGCTACTGAGATGTGCAGCCGCGAACAGACCGTGGGGTCCTCGATGATGTCGAACGCAACTGCCAACGATCCGAGCAAAGGGTAGCTGCTGATGAACCAGGCGCGGGCTTTTTGAGCCAAGGTAAGATTCTCAGTCATCGCTCCCAGAGAGGCAGTCAGCCCTCCGGCGACATTCACGGCCCTGGTAACCGACATCGCCAGTCCCTTGCCGAAGCAGATTTGCCAGTCGAACTTTTGGTTCCAGCTCCCGAAGCGATGGTGCCAAGAACTCTCTTGGGCAGCCTCGTAGAGCATATCCGGGTGCTGGGATCCGGCTGTGCCGAATGCTGAGAGGATTTCCGGAATGCCGTGCCTGCAAAATTCTTCGTACAGCCGATCCTCCGATCCGGCTGAAATCACGACAGGAAGCTGCATTTCAAGGGGGGCAGTTCCAAACTTCAGATCTTTCAGAAACCGGGCCACGAAACAGTCACAAGCAGTGTTCCATTCCTTCATTCGGGGCCGTAGTTGAAAGTGCCCAAATCCGAGATGCAGAAGGGAATGGGCCAGAACATAGGCCCATTCCCTGGCATCTCCCCGACGCCTCGGATGAACATGAATCGCACCATTATTCGTGACAACGGCCCACCCGGTTTCGGGGCAGTGGTTGCCCTGGTGGCGATAGATTCCCTCGTGAAGGAGCAACGGGGCGAGGATGGGTTGGTCATGGACCATCCAGTAGCCGCTCCAAAAGCTCTCTTCGGCCGCATTCAGTCGGCCACGGCCTTTCTTGGGAGGTTTACGAGGCATCTTTCTTCTCCACGAGTCTCGGTAAATCGCGAACAATTTCCACCAGGAACCAGTCCGGCAGTCCCTCACTCTCGTGCGGCTTGGAAACAAGCAGTTGCGCCATTTCCAGGCTGAGTGCAGCCAGTTCGCGAATGAGCCCTTTCGCCCGATGGGAGAGATCACGGTCGCTCTCGGTCAAGGCACTTCGTTGGGTTGGGAGTTCCTTTGCCAGTTGGGCGCGCAATGACTGCGAGAGAAAATACAAAATGTCTCGGTCTTCCGGCTTGCTCGGCCAACCGATTTCGCCTTTGAGAATTGCAGCCAGACGGTACTTGCCGCGCAGGTGTTTCACAAATGACTTGAACTGGCCAGCATGGTGTGGAGAAACGCACCCGAAAGAGAGAATCTCCAGACATTCTTCACTGATGCTCTCGCCATACTGATGTAGCGCATCACTCAGGATGTGCCATGAACGCGGGGTAGAAAAGGGCTCTTCGTGCTTCGGCGGTTGGCTCCACAGGTGATCAGGCCGCGACTGAACGTATTCCAATACCAAGGAATGAATGTTGCTTTGAACCGCCCACTCGAGCCAATCGCGATGAGAGACCCTCAGATGCACGTGCATCATGCGATTCAGCAGGGCGGACGACATCGGTTTGACGATGGCGCTGTCTTGGGCTCGATTGCCGGCGCCGACAATGATGGAGCCTTCGGGCAAGATGTATTCGCCGATGCGCCTTTCGTGGATCAGGCTGTAGAAGGCCTTCTGGACTTCGTGCGAACAGGCATTCAACTCGTCCAGAAAGAGACAGTACGCATCCTGCCGGGCAATCATCTGCGGTGGACAAAAGCGGCTGGTGCCGTCAATGATCTGAGGCACTCCGATAATGTCCTCAGGAGCCAGTTGGCTTCCCAGAAGCGAGACGCAAGGCAGCCCCACTTCGCTTGCGAACCGCTGGACGAGCGAAGACTTCCCAATCCCCGGCGGCCCCCAGATGAAAACCGGGCGCACCACGGCTACATTGAGTAGAAATTCAGAAAGCTGTTTTTGAGTCAGTGTGATCGTTGCGTTCAACTAAGCGAGTCCTCATTGGTTGGTGGCTCTGGCATTTTGCAAGACCGGCCTCGCTGCGAGTAGGAGCCAGAGCCACACTAGATGATTCTCTGAAAGTAATAGTTTCGAGTCGTGCCATCGTATTTTCCTTCGCGCATGCAACAGTTCTTGAAACCGGCGTCCGGAACCGCAAGGGCAGAGATCGTTTCGTCCCAGTTTCTCAATGAGCTCCTTGTCGTTGTGAACAGTTCTCAGTCCTCGCTGGACCCCTGTTTCAGATGGGAATCCCTTGCGCCGTTTGCGAGTGATTTCAAAAGCAGTTGAGTTCTTCGGATTCATAATTCGTTGCCATTGGAATGAACCTCCTTCATTCAGGGTCTTGCTCCTTGAGTCCGTGACTCCAACACCGGAATCCCGATTCAACTCAGAACCACGAGACTGCCGGTTCTGGGTCCTAAGCAATCTCCGCCATGTCTTCTTTGACGCAGAGGTATTTGTTCCATTCCGGCCTGGACCAGGACGCGTAGCGCAAGACCACTTTGTCCAGTCCGTAGCAGAGCGCGCTGGGATTGCTGAGTAGCGGCATTCTTGCTTCCTCCGGCGTGCGATCTCCCTTGCGTTGGTTGCAGGTTAAGCAGGCTGCACAGAGGTTTTCGGGTGCCGCGCGTCCTCCTCGCGAACGGGGCCGAATGTGGTCGAGCGTCAGCTCTGACGCTGTCCCCTTCATTCCACAATACTGGCAGCGGAATCGGTCTCTGATCAGAACGCGAGTTCGGTGGCTGCCGAGCCCGCGCTGCTTCCTGGCATTGACGTAGGCCAGCAACCGAATGACCGAAGGTACCGGAAAGAGGAAACGTGGAGAACGCAACACGCGCTCTCCGTCAAGTTCAACGACTTCAGCGGTTCCCTTCCACACCAGGCGGACTGCTCGCGAAATATCGACAATACCCAAGCCTTCATAGCTGGCGTTCAGTAGCAGCACTTTTCTCGAAGTTAACATTGCCTATCACCCAAGCCATCTCACCTCCGCTTTCTTCAGTCCAAGGTTAATTTGGCCGAAGGGGACTCGAGTACCGGTGTCCCTCAAACCTTCGCCTTCCGGGTCACAACCGGAACGCTCTGACCCTAAGCTACAGCCACCATCGAAGCTGGTCGGGGTGAGAGGATTCGAACCTCCGACATCACGGTCCCAAACCGTGCGCTCTGCCAGACTGAGCTACACCCCGACTTCTATTCTTTGGCTGCAGGACCAGGGCTCGAACCTGGACTCTCCCGGTTCAAAGCCGGGCATGTTGCCAGTTACACTATCCCGCAAGAACTTGGTGGCTGGAGGTGGAATTGAACCACCGGCACATGGCCTTTCAAACCACTGCTCTACCGTCTGAGCTATCCAGCCAAGGGTGGCAGGTCAGCCAGGAATCGAACCTGGCTATCGGGTTTTGGAGACCCGATTGGTCCCAGACCCTGACCCCAAGTGTCTTCCGCAGTTTCTCTCTCGCTGGCTCTTCGACTCACAGACCCTGGCGGAGCCGATGGGGTTTGAACCCACGTTTTCCTGATAGACAGTCAGGCGCTTTTGGCCAGCTAAGCTACGGCTCCAAAACTGGCAGGGCGTGAGGGAATCGAACCCTCGATCTCCACATTGAAAGTGTGACGGCTTAGCCACTCGCCTAACGCCCCCAAACCGATTCAGTGACGAGTGACAAGACTGCGTTCTAGCCTGCTCGTCACTCGCCACTGCATTCTGGTGCTGAGGGAGGGAATCGAACCCTCGGTCTCCACAAGGGATTGCGACATTACGAGCCGCGGCCTTTCCCACTCGGCCACCTCAGCATGGGCCGCCCGCTTTGCACAAAAAAAGCGGGCTACTGCTCTGAACAGCTGTCAGAAGCGGCCCGCTCCTTGAAATCCCTTGGAAGCTTGTATTGAGATTTTCGGGAGCGGAAGATCCGCTCCCGCGCGGTCAGACTTGATTCAGGCGATCATTGGTGAACAAATGGCCTAAGACGCCTTCACCGAAGAGATAGAGGCCTTCAAACTGCACTTGCAGACTAAATGCCGGCGAACTCGGGCAAGGGCGTGCCTCAAAGGACACACGTGCACTCTTCTGCCAGCCCGGCTCTATCCTGGCAATCCCGGCCGTTCTGAATTGTGCGTTCTGTCCGTTGATGGTCATTGAATCCCATTCTCCCTTGTTCGAAGTTGAGGAGAGAAACGCCATTTTCCCGATCCTGGAAACTTTATCAACAGCAATCTTCGAAATCGAAACCAGTCAACGAGGAGTCAATCCCGCATCGCCGATTCAAGGCGCGTGATACCCAAACGGTCGTTTGAGCAAGCTTCTATTCTCTACCTCCGACTTGCACCAGCCAGCCTTCGTCATCCACCTGCTCGACAACAACCGGGATTTCCAGAAAAGTCCTGATGATCTCGATATTGGTCTTTGCATGCCGGGACAGCGAAAACGTTTTAAAGCAGCCTCTCCCAGCCAAGGCTAGAGGCAATAACAACTGATCGGCCAGATGCTCGCCCACGGGCACGCCCGCCGCCAGATAACGCCGCACTTCTCGCGACACGCGCTCCGCCACCGTTTCTGCCGAAATGCCCCGTTCGCCGAACCCCGTGACGACCTCCGTAAGTGCTGAGCTTTCGATCTCAACCATGAGGAAGTTACCCGGACCAAAAGCGTCCGGCTTCACTTCCACCTCAAAGCACTCCGGCCCCCACGAAATCCTCTTCTGCAAAGTCGACAACTCTCGAAGCCCGATCTCTTTGGGGAGCCCGGCAACCAGGGCTTTGGCCAGGCGCCGCCGGATTTCTCCCCGCTCCAGCAGCTCGATTGGCTTGAGCCTTTCGCAGGGTTGAATGACCACATTGAATCTACCCCCGCCAGCCGGATAGAACCCAGGCCGCTCCAGGGTGGCCGTCACCTGAGGCCCCATCTGATTCAGAACCGGAAGAAACGTCCGCTGCAGAAAATCGAAGGGCGGCGCGAAGGGATTGTGAGTGCCTCCTTCGAGAGTCAGCCGAGAGGGTCCATTAGCAGTGAGCAGGGCAGGCAAGACTGTTTGCAACACCAGCGTGGTGCTCCCCGCGGTGCCGACGGCGAAGTGGTAGTCACCAGCTACGGCCTTGCCGGGGGAAAACGCCAACTCCGTAGCTCCAACCGCCGCGCCTTCAGCCTTGGCTCGCCCAATTTGGATCGCCGCGTTCACTGCTGTCAGATGCTGGCGGAGTAACCCAGGTTTGTCGCGGCCAGCACGAATCTTCTCGATGCGAAACGGCTTGCCTGTTACGAGCGCCAGCGCCGTCCGCAGGATCTGTCCTCCTCCTTCGCCGATAGATCCGTCAATGGTTAGCATAGGTTCTCAAAGTCGCTACGCGACTGGCCTCATTCCGCCCCGGGGAACCGGCCTTGAAAGGCCGGCCTACCTTCAATTGCCACTACGTGGCAAAACTCTACTCTTCGATCATCGCCAAGAGCGGTGAACCAGACGGGAACACCCACGCAGCGTACCCGCTTTGCACCTTTCACTCGGCTCTGGTTACCCGCTCTTGGAAATAGCTTCTTGCTTCATCAATATACGAATCTCCGTGAGGGTATTGCGTGGCTTCTGCATTCAAAGTTCTCATTGCCTACTCCTCTGCTTCCTACGCCGCACCACCCAGGCTCTTGTCCGAGTCCTTGATCACAAAACGTGCTTTGAGGCGTGCCACTGGACTGGCCAGGCCTGCCAACTCTACTGAACGAAGGACCTCGTTGAAATCTTTGTAAGCCGCGGGTGCTTCGTCCATGGGATACTCGCGGCAATTGGTCAGGATGTCCTCTGACTCAAAAGACGCGTCGATGGCCTTCTGATCCAGTTTCCGAATAGCCTCCTTTCTTCCCATCCTCCGCCCAGCACCATGATTCACGCTGTAGCAGCTCTTTTCCGCGCCGGGTTCGGCAACCATGACGACCGAGCCCGACTGCGGATTTCCCGGCAGCAGAATGGGGTGTCCGATTTCAGCATACGGTGTCCCGCGCAAATCAAAGTGACCGGCTGGAAAAGCCCGCGTAGCACCTTTTCGGTGTACCCAGGAAAGCTTGCCATCCACCACTTCCTGTCGCGCGATGTTGTGGCTGATGAAATACACCAGCTGTCCCCCGGCGCCAGGAATCACCTCCTAGAATGCCTCTAAGACAAGCGCGTTGATCAACAGATGATTCACTGTCGCAAAATTGGCGCCCAGTGCCATGTCGTCCAGGTAAGCGTCTGCTTCGGGCGTTCCCAAGGGAGCATAGACCAGTTCTCGGTCCGCTCCTGGCAAAGGAATATCCCAAAGGTCAAATTTCTGCTGGAGCGCTGCGAACTGCCCCTTGGCCAGGTTGAAACCAAATCCCCGGGAACCGCAGTGCGAAAGAAAGGCCACGCTGCGATGTTTCAACCCGAACGCCTCCGCCACACTGCGTGCTTTCTCGTTGTCGTCAAACTCCACAACCTCGCACTCGCCAAAGTGGTTTCCTCCTCCGTAGGAGCCCAACTGCTCCACCTTCTCCTGAAACTTCGGGAAGCGGCCCGTCTGGATCAGGAGTTCCAGCCGCTGACCCAGCGAATCCGGTCTGCCATCATGGCCCACGTGAAACGCATCTTCGCAGTGGACAGCCCAATCCGGTGGAATGCCGAGCGCCTCGCAGACAGGCCGCGAGGCTCCTTCAACGGAAGCCTGGCGGCCGAGATCGGCGCCGACTCTGCGCGACTTCCTGACCGACCGCTGTCCTTTCCCAGGTCCTGTCGGGATCCGTTGGCCGATCGCATCAATCAGGGCGCGGCGCACCTTGCGATCCACAATCTCGTCAGCCGGTAGATCGAGTTGCAGAAGACTCATGCTGCATTTGATGTCAACGCCTACGGGGCCCGGATAGATATGCGTCGGAGAAACAAGCACACAACCGACTGGGGCTCCATATCCACAATGCGCATCTGGATTCAAAACCAGGTCAGTGACACCGGGCGCCTCGCGGGCGTTGAGTGCCTGGTCCAGACACTTCTGATCGAAGGTCTTTCGAATAGCCTCGCTGGCAATCACCGCAATCGGTTTGCCCCTGCTGTTGCGCGTCGGCAGAATGCCTGTAGCCTCTCCATTGGAGATAATCGGATGCGTTGCTTGCGTGTCAGACATGGTGGCCTCGATTCCCGAAAAGTCGGCTTCTATTTTTTTGTTAGTCTCTCGCTTCTAAAGCTTGCCGCAATGCCAACCCTAGCCAAGCTGCAGTTGACGACGACAAGAATTCAGGAAACATGTCCGATGCTCTACTCCTGAGCTACCACGAATGTGGTCCGGGACTTGCACCCGGAGACCCTCGGATACCATGTAGTTTCCCAGGCATTCGTCGTCATTGCCGGTTACCACTGACTTGCCGGGCTTGTTTTTGCAGCACGGCAAACCAGTGGGGCCGAGTGGGACCTGGTGACTGTGCTCTCAACCTTTACGTGACGACAAGGTTTTCGATGAAACGTCGCGCTCTACCTATTGAGCTACAGCTCCCCAATGGTAGAGCTGCCGGGACTCGAACCCGGAACCTCGGGTGTAGGTAACCATGTAGTTCCACCAGCATTCGTCACAAAGCTATCAACTTTGAGCAATCAGTGTTCAGCCTTCGCGAAGCTGACCGCTGAAAGGTTCTTATTCGTGTTGCTTGAGAACGTTCCCGTTCTTCTTCTCCATGGGAACTAGTCCCGCTGGAACTCCCAGCACGAAGGTGTTTCCGGCCGAACTGGCCGCGGTCCCGAGAGACTGAAGCAACCGCAGATTCATCAGCGCAGGGTTGTTCTCCAGCATCCGGGCCGCATTGGCCAGGTTCCTGAGAGATGTTGATTCGGCGCGGGCCCGCTCTAGGGCGGCCTGTCCTTCCTTCTGAGCTTTGACAACCTCGGCGAAGATCTTCTTCAGTTCTCCAGCGAACATTACATCCTTGATCTCCACCGCAACCAGCCGAATTCCAATAGCGTCGGCTTCAGCCTCGGCTGCAGACAGAATCGTTTTGCCAAGATCATCTCTTTTGTCGAGGAGTTCGTCGATCTTCAGCTTTCCGACCGCAGACCTGAGCGCAGTCTGAACCAGCGTGTAGAGCGCTGCCTGGTAGCTCTCCACCTTCTGCGCAGCAGCCACGGCATTTTTGATCTCGTACGCAACGGACAGGCTCACCCTGAGACCGACATTGTCGTTGCTCAGCAGCTCCTGTCCGGGAACGGTCAGGAAGATCCTCCGAAGATCAAAGATCTCCCAGCTCGCCCCAGGCTTCCATGTGTGGTGCAGCCCTGGCCCTACCTGGCTCTTGTACCGGCCATGTCGATAAACCAATCCGATGTGCGTTTCCTTGATGACAATTCTGGCGACCAAGCCTTTGTACAAGATGATTGCTGGCACGAGTCCGAGAGCCATCAGGCTTAGAATTTCGAGCATGTCCATGTGTGCTTCACCTTTCTTCATGAATTTAAGCCTGCTGCAGAGGGCGTGAATACTCGGCGGGAGTTCTTCACCCACAAGGCCAGGTCTTCACGGTGCCAGGCACGACCCTCAAGCAGCAGACTCAGTAGGGACTCGAACCCTGTCGCCAGTGGTGGTGGCTTACCAAGAGCGGAAGGCCGATACGCAGAACCTCTGATGGAGATTCCACCAGGGCTGCTGGTGCCCCTCCTTCTTTGCGTTCTCTCTATGTGAAATGAGGAGATCTCCCTCTCCTGGGGCGGACAACAGTGATCGAGACTGAAACATTTGACAGATGTAGTCCCGACAGCATTCCGCCCCAGTTGTGCGGCGAACTAAAGGGTTACGCCTTCGATGCTCCCAATCCAATGATCCAGGCCGAGCCTGCCCGCAGCGAACTCCGCGACCACTTCGAATACCTGATCAGAGAATCCGCCAACATTGAGGATATCTTCCCGCTCGGTCGCCTGAGTCGTTGCGTAGGGCTGCACGTCAATGCAGACCAGGCACGCTTCAGGGTTTCGGTGCTTGAAGACATTCCACTCCTCCATGGTTGCAGTGCCACGTCCGGTTGCGCCATCCATCCAGGACTGGTTGTCGAAAACGTAAATCACCAGGTCTCCCTTGGCCTTGAGCCGGTTCAGCCGGGCCAGAGGAGCACTGCAATTCGTTCCTCCTCCGCCAACGGAGGCTAGCCGGTTGGCATTGCTCATGACGCTATCCCGAGGGTTGAGCTTTACCTCATGGGCTCTGTCATCGAAAGGCACAATCTCAGCTTCTGGATTCTGGCGCAGTACCGCTGCAGCCATCAATGCCGCCACATCGACGCAACGCACAGTGCTGGTGGAACCCTTCCGATAACCGGTCACTGACGACGTCATTGAGCTAGAAACATCAGGAAGAACATAGACCTTTCCATCCAGCCTCGGAACGCTGTGTAACGCAACCTCCATCGCATCCTGCAGAGCCTCCCGAACTGACTGAGGCACTCCGTTGGCTGCCATGGTGTAAGCCACCAGCAACTGGTAAGGGAACACCCTGACTTTGCGGATAGCCTCAGGGTTCCGCAACCGCTCTGCGATGAGATCAGGAAGACCGCGCTCATCGAAAACTTTGTGCCGGACAAAGGTGTTAAGGTTCATCCGCGTGGTCTGCCAGGACGCCTGTCGCGCGATGGCTGTCCACTCCCGGGCTCCCAAGTCCAAGGCCGTGAGCATCTGGAAGGGAACGTCGGGCACCTCGATCGTCTCCTTCGCTTTGAACCGTTCGAACTGACGAACAATCTCAGGCAACAGATCTGCGTCATATGCCCGGCCAGTCAAGTACCCGTAGAGCGCCTCCCGCGCCGGACTGGCTGGCTTCGGGTGAACCATCTTCACGATATCGGCCAGCGAAGGATTCTGTCCAACTGAAGCCCGGAATAGGGCCTCATCCGACCGCGACTCGAGCCACTCCTGCACCAGCCGCTTCGGCAAAGTTCCCAGCGACTTCCGGCCAACCACACCCGACCGCAAGATCTGCACAAAGTTTCGCAGCATCCGGCCATCATTGATCACGCGGCTGAAGACAGCTTTCAGGAGACCGCGGTCCTTGAGCGACAGCACCGCGCAAAGGAGGGCCGGCATATCTTTCATGAAGCCCTTCTCACGGCAGTACACCGCCGCCTTCGCAACAAACTCCGGCTCCACCTGGTTCGAGAGTGCCAATACCTTGTCGAGCTGCTCCTTGGCCGACGCGTAGAAGGTATTGTTCAGGCATCCCGTAGCCGCATACTGGGCCAGCGCTTGCTTGGGGGTGAACGCATAGGCCGGTGCGTGCTCCTCGTTTACGGCATCAGTTTTTGGAACGAGTTTTCCGACGAGCGACTTGAATAGTGCAACATTGGCCACGGCCTGCTACCTCCTTGTTTGCTGAACTACGTCCATCGCTAAAGCACCCATCCTGCCAATGGTTCCTTGAGTGAAAACAGTCTGCGCAACCCGCAGATCAACAATCCGTTACCTTCACAGCGGCTCGACGCGTTAGCTGTCGACCTGCCGCAGCCTCGATTCTACTATTATCCAATGGTCTAATCTGTTAGATTATTGGCTATGAAATCCAAAAAAATTGCTGTCGTGGGCCTCCTGGGCGCAACGCTGGACGGTGGCAAAGGGTCGGCCCGCTGGGAGAAGTGGAGGCCAACGGTGGCGCTGTGCCAGCATGAAGATCTGCTGATCCACCGCTTCGAGTTGCTTTACCAGCAGCAGTTCGAGAGCCTGGCCCGCTTAGTTGGAGAGGACATTCACGCCGTCTCGCCGGAAACTGAAGTCTGCCAGCGGGCCATCAGTCTTAGAGACCCTTGGGACTTCGAGGAGGTCTATGGTGGGCTGCATGAGTTTGCTCGGCAGTATCGATTCGTGCCCGAAAAAGAGGAGTACCTCATTCACATCACAACGGGAACTCACGTCGCTCAAATCTGCATGTTCCTGTTGACCGAGGCGCGCTACTTCCCAGGAAAAATCGTTCAGGCATCACCTCCCAGCCGCCGCAACGCCAACTCGCCCGGCGAGTACCGGATCATCGACCTGGATCTGTCCATCTACGATCGCATTGCGTCGCGCTTCCAGCGGGAGCAGTTGGAGGGGTTGTCGTTTCTGAAGTCGGGAATCGACACCCGGAACAAGGCGTTCAACGAGCTCATCGAACAGATCGAACGGGTGGCCATTCATTCAAAGGCCCCGATTCTGCTGATAGGCCCCACTGGTTCAGGCAAATCGCGGCTGGCACGGAGAATCTATGAGCTGAAGAAGGCCCGTCACCAGCTCCTCGGTAGCTTTGTGGAAGTGAACTGCGCCACGTTGCGAGGCGATGCGGCGATGTCCGCCCTTTTTGGGCATGTCAAAGGCGCGTTCACGGGAGCAGCCCAGGATCGCCCCGGCCTTCTTCGGGCGGCCGAGGGAGGCATCCTGTTTCTGGATGAAATCGGCGAACTCGGCCTTGACGAGCAGGCCATGCTGCTGCGTGCGCTCGAAGAGAAGCGGTTTTTGCCAATGGGAGCCGACCGAGAAGCGAAGAGCGACTTTCACCTCATTGGAGGGACTAACCGCGATCTGGTACTGGAAGTTCAGAAGGGCCGCTTTCGCGAAGACCTGCTGGCACGAATCAACCTCTGGACCTTCCGCCTGCCGGCCCTCAGAGAACGGCCAGAAGACATTGAACCTAACCTCGAATATGAACTGGACCAGTTCGCCAGCAGCATGGGAACCCAGATCACATTCAGCAAGGAAGCCCGCGAAAGGTTTCTCTTGTTTGCCACGTCGCGAGACGGAAGGTGGAAGGCCAACTTTCGCGACTTGAATGCTGCGATCAACCGAATGGCTACGTTAACCGCTGGCGGCCGAATTACGGTGCCCGTCGTCAACGAGGAGATCGAGCGTCTAAAGGAGTTCTGGAAAGAGTCGAGGGCTGGCAACGTAGAGGACGACCCTCTGGCACACGTCTTGGGAGAGCCACGGGCTGCCACCCTGGATCATTTTGACCGCGTGCAACTCGCCGAGGCCGTCCGGATTTGTCAGAAGAGCCATACGCTTTCTGAGGCAGGCCGTATCCTTTTTTCCAGTTCGCGGCAGAGGAAAAGGACTATGAACGATGCCGACCGCTTGCGCAAATACCTCGCCCGGTTCGGGTTGACTTGGGAGGCCGTTCACCAGCGCCAGTGAATTTTCCATCGACTTGGTTTGCAGAGAGTCAGTCTCGAGAAGTGACAAACTCTCTAGGAGACACTTCCACCGTCGCATTGGCAGACACAGTCTTCAGAGTGAAGGGCCCCTCGTGTAGCTGAACAAGAGGATCTCGCAATTCCGTAACCTCTCATGTTTAGGATTTTCCTCGATATATCCACTCCTCAAACCTTCTCAACTTGCAGGTAACTTGCGTACTCTGACCTGGTCAGATTGGCTGGAAGCAAGTGTGATGGCGAGGCGCCGCAAGTACGGTGTTGCAAATTTATTCCTAAGATTTTGCCTTCTCAAACCTTCTAATAGGTGAGGGGAAGTCTTCCAGAGTCTTCGTTCTCGGGCGTGTTCCACGGCGCCGCAACCCAGGACGAACTGACCGTACCTGAAGGGGAAAACTACTGTACCTCAAGGGAAATGAACCGTACTTCAAGGGAAAAGTAACCGTACCCCGAGGGAAGGAAGCCCGTACTTGCAAGGAAGAAACATCGTACTTCGAGGGAAGAAGATCATCGCCAAGTCGATCGGAACGAGTCGATTGCCCTTCCCTAAAGTCTTTCAAAGGTTTTCAAATCATTCTTAAACAACAACAGCAATGCTGCTGTTACCACAAATCCTGATCTGCCCATTGTCCGGGATTTCTAGATGTGCTAAAGGCTATCGATTGGAACTCAATCCGGTGCCTGGCTTTGGGCAGACGCAAACCACAGGAGGCCAGCATGGAACTAGAGTATTTGAATCAGATTTCACATGGCAGCCACGTAGAACCACATCAGGCGAATGGTCCACTACACAGTGTTTCTCAGGCTGCGACCATTCTCGATGTGCCCGTAACCTGGATTTACGAACGCCCAAGAAAGAACGCCATTCCCTATCGAAAGATGGGCAAATACATCCGCTTCAGCGATTCAGACCTTTCGGCAATTCTTAGAATGTGTTCGCGCGGACCTCGCAATGGCTTGACGGAAATCTAGAAGGAGACACAGATGCATAGACAACGTGGGTCGATCGTCAAGAAAGGGCGCTCCATCTACATCGTTTTCCGTACCCCTGAAAAGACGCAAAAGTGGTTGGGAGCCTTCCCGAACAAAGCGTCGGCTCGTTCCCGATTGAATGAGATTCTTGTAGAGATCGATCGCGGAACGTACTTGGCTCCGAAGCCAATCACTTTCGGAGAGTTCGCGAGCAAGTATGTTGATAGTCGCTGTAGCATTCGAGGGTCAACAGCCTCGGCGTATGCCTCGATGATTCGAACGCATCTGGTCCCTTTCTTTGGCAAACTCAAACTGCAAGAATTCTCGCTGGAAAATGTTCAACGCTTTGTGGCTGAGCTGGTGCCTAAGGTCTCTCCAAAGCGCTACGCAACTGTGTTACGTTTTTGCGGGGAATGCTCGCTGGGCGCAAAGGCATGAGTGCCATAAAGCAAGGCTACATTCGATTTGATCCCTTGCAAGGAGTCGAACTGCCTGCGCCTATAGCCAAGGAGGTCGTGCCGCCGACGGTGGAGCAGGTTTGGAAGTTGATCGATACGGCCGCTGAGATAAAGCGTAGGACACGGGATGATCTATCTTGCAGCCCTCACCGGGCTTCGGCGTGGAGTGCTCTTGGCGCTCTGCTTTGAAGACATCAATTGGTTTCAGAGAGAGCTGATGGTCAACAAATCGCTGGCTCGCTTTCCCGCCGCTTCAGATGGTGTGCACAAAATGGAGCTGGAGAACTGGGCCGACGAAATCCAGGAAATAGACTCGCCGGGTAGCCTTGACGGAGAATGTGCTCCAATTGCTCTCTGCACTGAAGCAGCTCGCAGGGAGAAGCGAAGGCGCGATCTTTGCCGCTGCAAACGGAGACTTCATTGACCCCGACTATTTTGATGGTCACATTTTCGGCCCGATCCGGGAAAGGGCGAAGTTGCCCCACGTCAGGTTTCACGACTTGCGTCACTCGTTTGCTTCGATGCTGATTCATCAGGGCGAGAGTCCCAAATACGTCTCAGATCAGCTCGGGCATTCGAGCATTCAAATCACGTTTGATACCTATGGTCACCTGTTTTCCGCAAGCGAGGGTAGAAGCGTCTGCGAAGCTGGAAAAGCAGATGTTCGATGGCCGAAAACGGCCAAATGTTAAAAGATTGTTAGAAGACGGAGAAAACGGCGACGGTGAGGAGGTAAGATCGGGAAGAGTGAACTAGACCGTAAGATGAAGATCGACAGGGAATTAGAGGTGAGTGAAAAGGTCGAAGGGTTGGTTGCGGGGGCGGGATTTGAACCCGCGACCTTTGGGTTATGAGCTCAAGCACAATCAGGAATTTCAAACATTTAGCGATACGTACGGGAACGCTAAGTGACGCAAAGGAAGGATTTGGAAGGATGAGGAAGTTTTATTGTTCCGAGAATGTTCCGAAGAATCTGCGTCGTCTGCAATGAGGGTGCTCGTTGGGTTTTGTGCCCAACGAAGGTCGTTGTCCGGACCCGAGAGCGGGAGAGCTATCTTCGAGGTGTGGGAACTTACCTTGCACGGAATGGAACCGATCGACGTTTCCTCGGCGATAGGAAACAGGGTGGCCACGCGCCAAACCCGTCGAGGTTGGGAGAAACAGTCCTAAATTGAAAACAAGATGATACGGGTTAGTTGTTGGTCGCTGAACCCAGAGTTTTTGATACTCTCATTTGTAATCCTCTTAGCGTCGCACAACGCACGTCAGATCCGGGCGCTGTCAGTTCCCCGTTTCCCGCTTCCTTTGGTAGCAGCAGTATGAGCCAATTCTCCACTCCAAGATCTTCCGCGATCATTTTACAACTCTTGTAGCATGTTTATACCTCTATTTATACTTTAAAAGCGGGTTGGTTTGTCTTCTCAGATAGAGTATATTGATGGCATGCGAATCAAAACATCGATTACCCTTCCCGAAAATCTCTTGGCTTCCATTGATCAGCACGCCGGCCCTTTTGAAAACAATCGCTCAGCCTTCATTGAAGCGGCTGCTCGCGCCTTGATCGCTCAGATCGAACGGGATATGCAAGATGCCAGGGATATGGAGATCATCAATCGTGAGGCGGATCGTTTGAATCGAGAAGCCGAAGAGGTCTTGTCGTTCCAGGTGATCCCTTGAAGCGCGGTGAACTGTATCGAGTCTCTCACCCCTCTTCGAGAGATCCTAAAAAGTCGCGGGTCTTTGTCGTCGTGAGCCGCCAAGTTGTCGTGGATTCCCGGTTCTCAACGGTCATCTGCGCCCCTGTCTATACTCAGCACGACGGGCTTGCCTCTCAGCTCCCAATTGGAATTGATGAGGGCATGAAACATGAGAGCAGCATCCATTGCGACGAACTGGTAAGTCTTCCGAAATCTGTTCTAACCAATTTTGTCGGGACTCTTTCGGCGAAGAAACTTCAACGGTTGAATCAAGCCCTTGCTGTTGCGCTTGACCTGTTGTGATGCTGGGAAAAAATAATTTGAGGAGAAGAAGCGGAGTTGAGCTGTAACCTTTTGTGTCTCAGCCTGTTCGGGTTTTTCGACCATACGGGAATCGCGCTAGTTTGCTGGAAGCACTACCAGCCTCCGCTGCCGGGCGATATCGCGGGATTCTTCATCGCATATCCGATACGTGCCTCAGATTTGCGATTGTTGCCTTTCTAATGATATGTGCGTCATGAAGAATCAACAAGCTATTGAGTACAAAAGACAAGGTAACGTCGCTCGAGCTTTATCTGTAGGGTCAGAAAAGCTTCAGTCAGTGGGGAGCGAATAACCTGCGTTTTAGTTGTATCGGATCGTTTTGTGAGCGCAATCGAAAACATCCTTGTTTAGGCCATTTTTTCTTATGCTGTCGAAGCTACAAGAGCAGACTCCGAGCCAACATTACCAGTGACCAAACTACCATCAAATCGAGCCGGCAGGTACCGATCCAGTGGTGACAATTCCATAACGGCTACGTCTTGAGATGTCCCGACCCAGAAAGATGAAAAATCCGACCAGCAAAAGCGCACCAGCAAGTCATAAGACCTCCGGCAAAGCCGGAGGCTTGGTGTTGTGAACCGCTCAAAGCGGTTTGGGTTTTGGAGCCACTCGAAGTGGCTACTTGCTGAACATGCTGAGTTGGTCGATCCTCTGGTCT
>Ga0187893_10006713_pt1 | contig 19476 bp, 15 predicted proteins | sample MA1701074metaG_FD_139574 | JGI IMG/M metagenome (GOLD analysis project Ga0187893, IMG submission 139574) | White microbial mat communities from a basaltic lava cave in the Kipuka Kanohina Cave System on the Island of Hawaii, USA - MA170107-4 metaG ... | reverse complement strand
CATGGTGTGGGCTCCGGTTCTGGGTTCCAGCGGCCATTCTCGGCCACCGACCGACTTCGGTCCAATGACCCGCGGCCTAGGCCGTGGTAAGCTCGGAACCCGACCGGACCCACGACGGCGCCAAATGCCCAACAGGCCTCGTCGGTCTGAGGCGAAGCGTCGTTAGTAATTGAGATTCTCTCGCCCACGGGAATCGAGCGAGATCGATTGATCAAGCGGGCCCTGTATGCTCAAAACGGTGTCCGCGAATACTGGATCGTCGATGATGACTCTCGCACGGTCGAGGTTTTCGCTCTTCGCGGTCAGGTTTATGATCCGCAGGGTTTCTTTCGCCAAAGCGAAGCGATTACTTCGAACGTGATTTCCGGATTGTCCATCGCGATAGCCGACGTTTTCGCGTAACGACTCTCTTCTTTTCCCTCGTGACACTTCCGCAATGTTGACAGTTGCATTCCTATCCCCGAAATAACGCTGATTCGGATGGGAAGAGTCGAAGACGCCTCTGGCGGATTCGCGGGCCGAAGCTCTTGAGAAAGGTGGCGGGCGTCATGCTGAAATCGATCATCCTGCACATACTCGCGATCGCCTTCGCCGCGACCGCAGCCTACCTCAGTTACACGCTCCTGCAATTGCACGTCAACGCTAAGCCGCCCGAATGGTTTGATTTCGGGTGCTCGGTCCAGCCGGAGAAGGGGACGCCGAATTGCAAGGCCGTGGTGCAGACCCGATGGGGTTATTTTCCGCCGCTCAACGCGGAAGGAAAGCGATGGTTTCGGTGGACGGTTCCGGCGGCTCAGCTCGGTTGGGCGTACTATTCCGCGATTTTGATCTGGCTGGTCTGCGTCGGCGGGGCGAGCTACGAACGTCGATGGGTCCACGGGCTGTTCCTCGCCGCGACCGGCTTGGGGCTGGCCGGTTCGGTCTATTTCATGGTGATGATGTTTTCAAGGCTCGACCATTGGTGCCCGTGGTGCATCGTCACCCACGCCCTCAACCTGGGGGTCTTTGTCTGCGCTGTGCTCCTGCGTCCTCGGAAGCCGGTGGAGACGCTCCGAGAACCTTCACGTGCAACCACTCCCCGCGCTGCCCTGCCTCGCGCGACAGCGCCCGCGTTACCGGCGCCGCGGCCGAACGCTCCGCATCCGACCCTACGCGGATTGGCGGCGACCGTTTTGGCCATGGCATTCGTGTCGTCCGCGGAAAACTACATGTTGGGCAAGGCATTGACCGAAGCAATGGCCGCCACCAACCAACAGACCCTAGGACAATGCATGGAAGGGCTGAACCAGCTTCGCGGCGACCCAAACCGGTTATTCGCCCTATGGGAACAGGCGGAGAAGCGAACGACCCCGGTGCGACCGGATGATCCGATCAAGACCGGCGCCAAGCCCGGCCAACCCGCCTGGGATTTGGTGATCTTCAGCGACTTCGAGTGTCCTTCGTGCAAACGAACCGCCGCCATGGTCGACCAAGATATCTTTAAGCTTTTTGACGGTGGAATTCGCGTCATCTACAAGCATTTTCCGGCGAATCTGGATTGCAACACCCAAATGGCCCAGACGGTTCACAAGAACGCCTGCACGGCGACCCGTATCGCCGAGGCCGCACGACTCCTCGCCGGCCCCGAGGGATTCTGGAAGGCGCACGATCTTCTTTTTGCTATGCAAAAGAATTCATCCACCAACGGCCTGGACGGTCTCGATCCTGCCGCGGTGGCCGCGCAACTGGGGTTGGATTCCAAGAAACTGATCGGGGAAATGAACTCTCCCATCATAGCACAACGGATTGCGGAAGACGCGGCGGAAGCCGTGAAAGCGGGAATCCCATCGACTCCGTACTTGATTCTGGCGGGCCGGCCGATCAACGGACTGGCCGCCAAGGAAATCCCCTTTTGGGACAAACTTGCCGATCGGTATTGGCAGGAAGCAGGCGTGCCGCGGCCAGAAGCCACCAAGATCAAGGCTGTACCCGCGACTACTCCAGGTACCCCAGGTCCGACAGGCGGGTGGTGACCTGTTCCAGTTCTCGCTGGGTATAGACATTTTCGCCGGACGAAGCGATGGGACGTGCACTCGTCGAGAGTTCCGTTTCATGCTTGATTCGCGGCGGCTCCAGGAACATTTCGGAGATAGCCTTGCCCTCCATTTCGCGGGGAATGGGCAAACCCATGAGTGCCAGGACGGTCGGCGCACAATCGACAATATGCGGGTTGACCCTTCGCCCAGCGGCGATGCCGGGGCCGACGGCGACGAAGATGCCTTCGGGCCGATGGGTGCCTTCAATCCTGCGGCTCGAAAGCCAGCGCACCGGTTTTCGGCCGCGGATTTTCCGCACGACGGACAACGACCTGTGCGGCGTGAGAATGAGGTCCGGCATCCATGGCTGTTCTTCGCGGCTGCGGCCGTAGAGGTCTTCGGGACGATCCGCGCCCGTGAAAAGCTGGACCCATCGCCCTTGCGAGTCGCGAACCCGGCACTCCGTTCCCAGAAACCTCTGCCGCAATTCCTCCCGAAGAGTTTCGTACTCCGCCGGCGGCACAATCCCGCAAGGCTGCCGCCCTTGGAGATTGATGTAAAGGAAACCCGCCATACCCGCGTGCATCACGCAGGCCCGCGTCCGGCTGAAATCGACGGGCAAGTCCTTCATCAAGTGGTCTTCGCGATGCAATGGTGGCCGGTTCCGAACGCGGTTCAGGATACCGCGGATGCGCCCGTTCGAATTTGCACCGCCCTGCAAGTTCAAATAGCCCCATTGTTCAAGTAAAAGGTTGGCATAGATCTTGCCCTCTAGACTGCCGTGGCCGTGGTCGGAGACGATCAGGGTGACGGCCTGGCGCGACGCGGCGAAATCCAGAAAATCGCCCACGGTTCGATCCAATTCCGCAAGAACATCAACGACGTCGGCCCATCGTCGCGGGTCTCTGTCGCGCCAGCGCGGGTCAATGTAGCGCCAGGTCTTGTGTTGCAAATTGTCCACGAGTTTGAGCACGACCATCAGGCAGTCCCATCCGTAGCGGCCGGCACAGTATCGGGTCATTTCAAACCCTTGCGCGAAGCTGTGACGGATGTAGTCGAGGTTTTCGGTGAAGGCGCGTCTCCGCCCGTACCAACTGTGCCGCCAGTTTTCCCGCAACGTGGGATCGGGCCAGCGAGCGAGGATGTCGGCTTTAAGATCCGCCGGATAAACGAAGTCCGAGTTCTTGTCCGGCGTCTCAAACCCGCTGATGAGAAAGCCGTTTACATGAAACGCCGGGAACGTCATGGGCACGTTGATGCTGCCGACCTTGAGCCCGTGGTCGCTGAGGATTCTCCAGAGGTTGCGAACGAGCTCAACCGTGAGTGTCGAATTGAATCGCAGCCGATGGGCCGACGGATCGTAGCGTTCGAAGTCGAGAATTCCGTGCGAACCGGGTTGCCTGCCGGTTAAGAAAGTGGTCCACGCGGCGGGCGTGATGGGAGGAATCGTCGAAAACAGGATACCGTGGGCACCTTCCTTCACCGCGCGCCGGAGCCGCGGCATCCGCCCGTCAGCCATCAGGGGCCGCAGCACGTCCCACGTAGCTCCGTCCAAACCAAGGATGAAAACTGGAGACGCCAATCGCGTTACTTTCAATTCCCGTCAGGGGAAGGAATCCTTGAATCAGTACGTTTCGATCTCTTCGGCACGCGCCACATTGGAAACCACTGCCGGGGATCGTAACATGGCGCGGGTCTAGGGAGTAGGGTGATGAAGATCATTCGCCGTCCGCGCGTGTACCTGGTTGGCCGACAAACCGTCAACGAACCCGATTTGAAGCGTTTCCTGTCGGACCACGAAGTCGCGTCGTGGGAAACGGACACCGAGAACGCGGCGGAGTTTCTGCCGGAAGTCGCCGGCCGCCTATGCTACATGAGCTTTGCCAAGCCTCGTCCCGGCGGCAATTCGGCCTATCTAGGACACATTAAGGAAGTCGGTCACGGCAGCGTGCTCGAACACGCCGTCTGGAATTTCATCGTCGTTGGCGTTTCGCGGTCCTTCACGCACGAGCTCGTGAGGCATCGGGCGGGCTTCGGTTATTCGCAACTTTCCCAGCGTTACGTGGACGAATCGGTCGCCGACTTTGTCGAGCCCGATTGCATCGCCGAGGATCCAAGTTTACACGAGATTTGGCGAGAAGCCGTCGAGCACGCTCAGCAGGCCTATGTCCGGCTCGTGGAAGGATTACAGAACAAGTTCGGGGGTGTCGACGATCGGACGCTTCGTCGCAAGCTCGCGCGGCAGGCTGCCCGGTCGGTGCTGCCCAACGCCACCGAAACGAAGATTTTCGTCACGGCCAATGCTCGGGCGCTGCGGCATTTTATCGAACTGCGCTGCAACGAACACGCCGAAACGGAAATCCGCGAAGTGGCCGCCCAGATTCTGGAAATCCTGAAGTCCGAGGCCCCGAATCTCTTTGGCGACTACGAATTCGTTCCCCTGCCCGACGGCACCCGAGCGGCGGCGACACCGTACCGAAAAGTGTGAACCCTTCGGCCGCGATTCCGCCAACCATCCGATCGCTTGCCTATCGATGGGACGCCAAATGCGCTGCCCGAACCGGAGTCTGAAATCTCAAATCTGAAATTTGAAATCTATGGTTGCAGATTGGATTTCCGGCGGGGTCAGCGACCGACGGCCGCGACGGCGTGGGGATCAGGAACCGCCCGTTGTCGCCCACACACCTTGTTTCGGCCGCTTTTCTTGGCATCGTAAAGCGCTTCATCAGCCGCCCTGACCGCAGATTCCCAGCCACCTTGCGGGCCGCTGGATACTCCGGCGCTGACGGTAGTCACTTTTCCACCTGGATTTTTGGGATGCGGCAATTGCAGCCCGCGAACCGCCTGACAGATTCTGCGGGCCACCGAAAGCCCGCCTTCCAGATCGGTCTCCGGCGCGAGCACAATGAATTCCTCTCCGCCGAAGCGCCCGGCGAGATCCATTCCGCGACAGTTCTCGAGAATTGAATGCGCTATCCGCTTCAAGCACTCGTCGCCGGCTTGGTGGCCGAGTCCGTCATTGTACGACTTGAAGTGATCCACGTCGATCATGATGACACAGTAAGGCCGTCCGTACCGCACCGACCGTTCGTGCTCCATTTCCGCGGATTCCTGCCACGCCGCGCGATTGAGCAATTCGGTCAGCGGATCGATCCGGCTGAGCCGCGAGAGCTGAATGGTGGCATCGCCCAGTTGCCGGGACAAATGCTCGATTCGCTCATTGCGCTCCGCCAATTCGTCGGCAATTTGTCTTTGACGGGCTTGTGCGAGAGCCTTGTCGACCGACCGGCGAAACAGATCCGCGGACATTTCGCCCTTAACCAGGAAATCATCGGCACCTTGGCGCATGCATTCGGCCGCCACGGCACCATCCTCCTGTCCGGTCAAAACGACGATGGCCGATCGGTTGTCGGACCCTCGCAACTGACGAAGAACTTCCATCCCGCGAACCGATCCGTTTTCCAAGTCCAGGAATGCCAGGTCAAAACCGCGGCAGTTGAAGTCGCGAAAAGCTCCGTCGGCCGTCTCGTGTTGAATCCATTCCGCGTTGCGCATCGCCGCATTCCGCCAACAGCGACGAAGGTGGTCGGTGTCTCCCGGGTCGCTCGTGAGTACCATTACGGTCAGGGTTGGATGATCCATCGGGTTCCTCGACTATCAGGGCATTCGGTACGTGGTCGGTTCCCCCGGTGTATTCGCCAAGGTTCGCCGCCCGTTAATCTCGGGATCTCCCACGGCGCGCTGCCACGTCGGTCGGCACGTCTGGGCTCATGTCAAACGTCATTCAACTTGGTTGTACGATTCTTTGCCGCCGATCGGGACAGGGTCCTCAAATTCCTTCAATTGCGCGGCCTAATCTGAACGTGTTTCCGAATTGGGGCGCGTATCGTAGCCTTTCGATGGGTCGCAAACCGTTCGCCATGATGACGGTGCTTTCCGGGGGGAAAGGCACGTCGCCGCGCGGCCCAGGTGAACGAACGCAATAGGTTGGAGCCCGATCGCTTGGTATGACGGCCCGGGGCCTTTTCGTGACTGAGAACAGCGCAATGGGATTCCCAGGGCGCTGGTCGCGCGCACCCCACATGCGTTCGCTTTCGGCGGCACGCCCCCCGTCGGAGGCCGGCGTTGCCCAAGATTCTCCTGCTATACGAGGATCATTCTGAAGCCGAAGTCCTGGCCGATTCCCTGCAAAGGGGAGGTCTGGAGGTCATGGCCTTTGGGGATACCGACGCAGCGGCCCGCGACATCATCCGGCAGCAGCCGGACCTGCTTATCCTCGATATGGACCTTCCGCGATTTTCCGGGCTTGAGCTGCACGAATGTTTGAAGTTCACTAGGCGAGCGAGCGATCTGCCTGTCATCTACCTCACCTCGAACCACGATTCCATTCAGCGCCTGGTGGCCGTCCAACAGGGGGCGTCGGCGATTCTATCCAAGGACGGAGACGGTCCGCGCCTCCTCGAAGTGGCACTCCGGGTGCTCCAGCGCAAAAGCGAATCCTCCCGTTCGGCAGGGCATTCGGGACCTTCGGCGCCGATCTTCCGAGATTGAATCGCGCCGGGGATCCTTCTCAATACGCATCACGCGATTTCGACCAACAGCTCCACTTCGACCGCCGCGTCGAGCGGCAGGGCCGCGGCGCCGAGAGCGGAACGCGCGTGGCGGCCGGCGTCACCAAAAATCTGCGTCAAGCAGTCGCTCGCCCCGTTGGCCACCTTGGGGTGCTCGGCAAAGTCCGAATCGCTGTTGACGAAGACGCAGACGCGGACGATGCGCTGAATGCGATCCACCCCGCCGACCACGTTTGCGCAGGCCGCCAAGCCGTTGAGGGCCGCAATGCGCGCGGCGTCCGCGGCTTCGGCCAACGAAACTCGGCCGGGCACCTTCCCGACGTAGGCCACCTTCCCATCGCGAAATGGAAGCTGCCCGCTGGTGAACACAAGTTGACCCGCGCGGTTCGCGGGGACATAGCTGCCGATCGGGGCGGCGATCGTGGGAAGGACGATGCCCATCTGCGTCAATCGCTCACTCGGTTTCATGGGGATGCTCCGCCGGGTTTGGCGCGCTGAGAGACTCGTGGCAAACCTCGCTGGACACGGAGGACGTTTGCAAAACGCATTCGTTGCCATCGCGCCGCGATTCCGATTCACCTGCGTCCGTGGACTCGTCGGTTTCATCTAATGATTGCAACCTACGGCGGAACTCCACGATGTCGGCGAGGGAGTTGTCCGAGGGGAAATCATCCTCGGATAGGTGGTGTGCAACTTCCTCCAAGGGCAGAGCGACCTCGACCATTGGTTCGATCGAGTCCTCTGCCGATGGGGTGGCTTCGTCCACCTCCGAGCCCAGCGGCGTGGGATCGAGGAGGTGAATGAGGATTTCGCCGAACGGCTGGTCCTGACTCACCCGAATTCGCCGTTGGCGGATCAATTCCAAGAGGGCCAGAAACAGCCCGATCATCTCCGCTCTGCTGCGGCCGAGAAAGACCGCCTCGAACTTTTGCAGTCCCTCGCATCGTTGCAAAGAGTCGAGGATATCGTCCGCGTGCAGGGCGATCGGCGTATCGTCGATCTCCACGCGATGAACCGGGCTCGCCTGCCCGACCTGTTCCAGCAGCCGTTTGAACGCTCGAAACAAATCCCAAATGTCGACGCCGTCCAATTCGACGGAGTCGGTCGGCTCGTCCGGAAGGACGGGATGCCGAGGGAACCGTTGCGCTTGAACATCGGCCGCGTGCTCCAGCCGCCGGGCGGTTTCCTTGAAGGCCTTGTATTCCAGCAACTGTCGGACAAGCTCGCCGCGCGGGTCCTCAAACGGAGCGTCTTCTGTTTCCGCAGAAGGGTGCGGCAGCAGCATCCGCGACTTGATTTCCATGAGCGTCGCGGCCAAGACGAGGAATTCGCTTACCGCCTCCGGGTCGATCTGCTGAAGGAACTGGACGTATTCCAAATACTGCCGCGTAATCTCCGCAATCGGAATGTCGTAGATTTCGATTTCTTCCCGCCTGATGAGAAACAACAGCAAATCCAGGGGGCCGCTGTATGCGTCGAGCTTGACTTTGTAATCGTCCATATTCCTTCCCGCCGGGTTGAATCCTCCGAGCCAGCCCGGCGATGGCGGACGGGTGGTTCCTCGGACTTGTAGGCTACCATAGGGACACAAAGGAAGACAGGCCGCGATGCCGGCGAAGATTACCGACCGATTGGTAAGAGCCTAGGAGTTTTCTCAGATGCCCGAGTCCCGGGGAGCGGAACTTGTGCGCGGAAGGATCGTTTGGGTGGTCAACCCGATGGGAAACCGAATTACGGAGTACCGGAGACCGGACCAAATCAGGGTCTTGGGAGTTCGCGACGTACTGGAAGGGCATGACGTTCTGCCCGGTTTTCGATACCCGGTCGCGGATCTATTCGACGTGGAGAAGTCGCCGCGTTACTCGGTGAATTTATCAAGAGCATTGGCCCATCGCCGTAGTCTCCTGGACTTGATCATCAAGCGCTCGTCGTGATCACGCCGCACGCCTCGCGAACGTCGGTCATGACTTCTCCGGCCAACGCGCGGGCTTTCTTGGCCGACGCGGCCAAAACGTCCTCCAGGTATCCTCCATCGGCCACTAGTCGCGCCCGGCGCTCTCGTGCCGGCCCCAGCACCCGCTCCACCACGTCGGCCAGGCGTTTCTTGGCCTCGCCATACCCGAACCCACCGCGGCGATACGCCGCTTCCAGCTCCGCGACTTCCCGCGGTTCGGCCATTAGCCGATATAAGGCGAAAACGTTGCACGTGTCCGGATTCTTGGGGGCTTCGACCGGAGTGCTGTCGGTCTTGATGCTCATCACCCGTTTACGCTGCTCCTGCGGCGGATCGAAAAGGTTGATCGTATTGCCGTAACTTTTGGACATTTTTTGCCCGTCGAGACCGGGGACGACCAGCGCCTCGTTAAGCCGCGGCTCCGGCCGCTTGAGCACTTCCCGTCCATAAGTCTCGTTGAAATGAGTGGCCATGTCCTGAGCCATTTCGATGTGCTGGACCTGATCTTTTCCGACGGGGACCAGGTCGCTCCGATAAATGAGGATGTCGGCAGCCATCAGAATGGGGTAAGTGAAAAGTCCCATCGTCGGCATGATTCCCTTGGCCACTTTGTCTTTGTACGACGTGGCTCGCTCCAGCAGACCCTTGCCCGTGACGGTCGAAAGGATCCACGTCAGTTCACAGACTTCGGGCACGTCGGATTGACGGAAAAGGCAGGCTTTTTTTGGATCGAGACCAAGTGCCAGGTAGTCGACGGCCACATCGCGGGTGTACTCTCGTTGAAGAGCGGCGTCCTGAACCGTGGTCAATGAATGGTAATTGGCGATGAAAAAGAAACATTCGTGTTCATGTTGCAGCTCGATATGCTGCTTCATGGCGCCCAAATAGTTCCCCAGGTGCAGTTTCCCGCTGGATTGAATTCCGGACAATACGCGCATGATGATCATCCTATGGGATGCAACCGGTTCTTACGCATTCGTGCATCTTCGGTGACACAGGGCGATTCCACAATCCCGGGGCAAATTGCTGCCCGATTGTCGAAAGCTGTGAGAGAAGGGTCGGCGGCTTGTCACGCGGCGCACACGTGCTTGGCGATGTTGCCTGTCCAGGCGGAAGAGGGCGGTAGGGTCCAAGGCGGATTCGATGCAGCGATGCGGTGACAACTTCGTTACCGAAGCACAATGCGGCGGGCTTCCAAAAAGTCGATTCGCGCCCATAATGAGCGATTCAGGACATAAACGGATGGCGGAGTCGCAAACGACCGTGAAACGAGAGGAACGAAGTATGAAATGGCGGATCGTGGCCTGGGCATTCGGCTTGGCGGCATCAGGGTCGACCTTTGCGTTGGCAGCGCAATGGCCCGCGTGGCGGGGACCCGAAGACACCGGCCATTATCGCCAAAAAGCGGTGATAACTCGATGGTCGCCCGACGGTGAGGGCGTGCTGTGGAAGGTCCCGGTGGGAGGCCGGACGACGCCGATCGTAATGGACAACCGGGTCTTCCTCATCGCGCCCGTCGGAGAGGGTCTCGGACTTCGTGAGCGGGTCATCGCTCTGGATGCCGATACTGGAAAGACCGTCTGGGAGCACTCGTTTAACGTATTTGACACCGACATTGTGGAGAACCGCGTGGGCTGGACGGCATTGGTCGGCGATCGGCAGACCGGCAATATCTACGCCCATGCGACCGGCGGTGAGCTGTATTGTTTCAGCGGCGATGGCAAGATCCTGTGGAAGGAGTCCCTCCGGGAGAATTTCGGGCGCGTCAGCGGGTTCGGCGGACGACTGGTCAATCCGATCGTTGACGAAAACAACGTCATCGTCGCGTTCCTGGCCTCGGGCTGGGGGGAACATGCCAAGCCCGCCCACCGATTCGTCGCGTTCGACAAATTGGGCGGCAAAGTCAGTTGGTCGGTGGCGCCCGGCGGGCCGCCGCTGGACACGATCTACTCGAATCCGGTGGTGGCCATCATCGGCGGCGTTCGGCAGTTGGTCGCCGGAAGCGCGGACGGCGTTGTGTATGGCATGAAAGCACGAACCGGCGAAGTCTTGTGGAGTTTTCGATTGAGCAAGCTGGCCCTCAACGCTACCGTCGTTGTCGATGGCAACTACGTCTACGCCAGCCACAGCGAGGAGAATCTTTCCGGGACGGTCATGGGTGCCGTGGTTTGCATCGACGCCACGAAACGCGGCGATCTGACCGAGTCGGGTCCGGTGTGGCGGGTCGATGGGATCGAGGCCGGGTATGCCTCCCCGGCGGTGGCCGGCGGGCGGCTCTACGTGGTGGACAACTCCGCGAACCTCTATTGCCTCGATGCCAAGTTCGGAAAGACAAACTGGCGGCACACCCTGGGACGCGTCGGAAAAGGTTCACCGGTGGTGACTCAGGACGGAGTCATCTACGTTCCCGAAGTCAACGGCACGTTTCATATTTTGAAGGACGACGGCGAAAAGTGCACGACGCTGGATGTGGATACGCTGACTCGACCGGACAATGCTGTCGTCGAGATCTTCGGCTCGCCGGCCATCGTGGATGGGCGGGTCTATCTGGTTACGCGATACGAAACCTATTGCCTCGGAGCAAAATCGGGGCCGACGGCATCCATGGAGCGCCTGCACCGGGAACCGCCCTCCGCCGACACGGTCCCTGTCCTGATGCACGTCGTGCCTGGGGAAGTCACGGTTGCGGCGGGTGGGACTCGACAATTCGAGGCCCGTTTCTTTTCAGCCGCGGGTAGGCCGGTAAATGCCGAAAAAGTGGAGTGGTCCGTCGGTGGGGTTCGGGCCACCGTCGACGACAACGGTTTGCTGAAGTCGGCCGATGCGAACGCTTTTTCGGCCGGCTGGGTATCCGCGAAGTTCGGCTCGATTGAAGGGAAAGCACGGGTCCGCATCGCACCAAACGTTCCGTTCCAGGAAGACTTCGAGTCTTACAAGGAGGGCGAAACGCCGCCCGGATGGGTCGGCGTGGCTCGAAAATCCAAGATTGTGGAGCGGGACGGCGGAAAAGTACTGCAAAAGCTTGCGGAAGATGCATCGGCGCCGTTCATGCGGCTCAAGGCCTATATGACCCCGCCGATTCCCAAAGGCTTCACTATCGTGGCCGACATTTTGGGCACGCCGAAGGGCGAACGGTTTCGCCCGGACATGGGGCTGATCAACTCTCGATACGAACTGACGCTGATGGGCTCCGGACAGGTCTTGCGTCTGGAGTCGTGGACTCCAGTGCCGCGGCTGCGGGAGGACGTGCCGTTCGAGTGGGAGGTCAACAAGTGGTATCGAGTGAAGTTTCAGGTGGCGTTGGCGAACGAGGGGGCCCATCTTCGTGGAAAGGTCTGGCCGAGGGATTCCGCGGAACCATCCACTTGGTCGATCGAGATGCTCGATCCGTATCCGAACCAGGAGGGCAGCCCCGGTCTCTATGCGTACTCACCGGGGACCACGCCGAAGAGCAAAGGACCGGAAGTGTTTTTTGATAACGTGCGCGTGATTCCGAATGATTAGACGATTGCCGATTTGCGATTTGCGATTTCCTATTGGGGTTCCCCAGGGCAGAGTGGGATTTTTGCTTGCCATGATTATGGCGTTGGGCCTCGTGTTTCGGACCGCGCGAGCGGAGCCCGTTGAAAAAGCACAAAAGGGCGACTGGCCGGTGTGGGGAGGATCTCCCGACCGCAATATGGTCTCCGGAGAGCGCGGGATTCCCCATCAATGGGACCTCAAGACCCGTGAAAACATCAAATGGGTGGCGCCGCTGGGCTCCCAATCGTATGGCAACCCGGTGATCCATAAGGGAAAGATCTTTGTCGGAACCAACAACGGCGGGCTCTTCCGACCCAACATCAAGGGCGACAAGGGCCTCATTCTGGCGCTTGACGAAAAAACGGGCACGATGCTCTGGCAGGCCACGCACGACAAGCTCCCCACCGGCCGGGTCAACGATTGGCCGGAACAGGGCATCTGCTCAGCTCCGGTGGTCGAAGGCGATCGCATGTATTACGTCACCAATCGCTGCGAGCTTGTTTGCGCGGACACCGAAGGCATGTTGGACGGGGAAAACGACGGCCCCTTCCAGAGTGAACAGTATAAGGAAAAAGAAGACGGCGATTTCGTCTGGGTCCTCGACATGATCGAGGAGCTCGGCGTGTTTCCACACAATTTGGCCACGTCGTCACCGCTCCTGGTCGGCGACACCCTATTTGTCATGACCTCCAACGGCGTGGACGAAGGGCACTTGAATCTCCCCGCTCCCGACGCCGCGGCCTTCATCGCCGCGGACAAGAAAACAGGAAAAATTCTTTGGACGCGCAGCGATCCGGGGGAACGAACGCTGCACGGGCAATGGTCCTCCCCGGCCTACGGCGTGGTCAATGGAAAACCCCAGGTGTACTTCGCCGGCGGAGACGGATGGTGCTACGCTCTCGAACCGAAAACCGGCGAGCTAATCTGGAAGTACGACCTCAACCCCAAGGACTCCAAGTATGTGTTGGGAGGGCGTGGGACCAAGAGTTACATCATCGGGACGCCCGTCTTCCATGAGAACCGCGTGTTTCTCGCCGTCGGGCAGGATCCCGAACATGGGGAAGGGCCCGGCAACCTGCACGCCATCGACGCCACAAAATCCGGCGACGTGACCGGAACGGCTCAGATTTGGCATCGGGGCGGCAAAGATTATCACCGTACCTTGTCCACGGTGGCCGTCGCGGATGGTCTCGTTTACGCCGCCGATCTCAGCGGATATCTGTATTGCCTCGACGAAAAAAGCGGAACCTTGTATTGGAAGCACGATGTTCTCGCCGCGATCTGGGGCTCCCCCTTTGTGGTGGACGGCAAGGTGTTTCTTGGCGACGAGGAGGGCGACGTGGTGATTCTGCAGCACGGCAAGGACATGAGGGTCCTCGCCACACACAATTTGGAGAACTCGGTCTACACGACACCGGTCGTCGCCAACGGCGTGCTCTACATCGCGACGCGCAACAAACTGTTTGCCATCGAGTCAAAGAAGTAGGCGAAGGGTCGGCGTCAAGGATTTCCGTCGAGTCCCTCGGTCGCCAGCCCTATCCGGATAAACCGCATCGCGTCGTCCACGATCTCCACCGATTCCGGGGGACGGTCCGAGTCGCCCAACGCGTAGACGAAAAGTACGTCGTGCATTCCCGCTTGCACCAGGCGGGCGCGCAGTTCGGGCCAATCGTCGGGTCGCGTTAACAGGAAGACGGGCCGATTGGGGAAATCGAACGCGAACTCCTGCGGCAGGAACCATCCGTCCGTGATCCATGCGTCGGCTTTCTTTCGTGCGATCGCTTCATTCAATTTCGCGGAAGCTCCTTGGCGCCGATAGAGTAGAGACACGGAATAAACCTGCATCCATACGGACACACCGACCAACATCCCCGCCGCCAATCGAAAGGCAAGGCGGAAACGTGACTGACTCCAGTGATCGGCGATCCCGACTCCCGCCATGGTCCCTAAAAGGGCGTAGATCGGCAGAAGGAATCGGCAACCCCAGTGAATTCCGTCGGTGTTGAGCGGTGGAGCCACAACACAGTATATCCCGGTGTAAACCATCGAGAGCTTCCATACAAATCGCGCAGCCGCCGGGGAGGCCCCCCATCGAAGAGCGCAGGGCACCAGGACCGGCGCTGCCGCAAGCAGGCTGTTGGAAGACATCAGGTACCACATCGGTTGGGTGGCGGTCAGATGCCCGGCCCCGACCACGATGGCCGCAAGTACGGCGATGCCAATCCATATTGTGTTCCAGCTTCTGTTTCTACCACGCACGGCGATGGCCGCGCCGCTGAACCATAGCGCCGTCGAACATAGTAGTGAAACCCAGGAGTTGCCATGACTGTCAAGGAGCAGATTGCGAATTACAAGCCAACGCTCCGCGAAATACGTTCCAATTCCTCCGTCCAGCGGTCCGGCGCCCCGAAAGTGCAGCCCCAGCGGATGTCCAATCGCGACGGCATGGTACAGCCACAAGGGTATCCAGGCGGCAACCAGCGTTGCGACAAGGACGGGCACGGCTCGGCGAGATTCTCGCGACGCGGCCAGCACGAGAATCCACGCCCCCGCCAACAGGTACGTGTCATCTCGAAAATAGGTCGCGGCGCCGAGCAGTACGGCCGACGGCCAGGGCGACCGACTCGCCCGCTTCCTTGCGGACTGCAAGTACAACACAACGCTCCAGGCGATCAGCGCAACGGCCGGGGTGTGCTCCCAAAATGTCACACTGTAGAACCACAAGGGGGTGCCCAAACCCACAACGAAAACGGCGAGTGTCGAAGCCAGCGTCACCGGCTTCCGATGTGTCGATGCGATCGCCGAGCCGTCCGTCTCGCGGATTAGGACGGAAGAAGCAGCGTTTGCCAAGTCCTTTTCGGATACGAGCTGCGCCAGTCTCCACACCGCGGCCAGCGTCGCCAGTCCTCCGGCGAACGGCAACAGATACAGACCGGCTGTGCCCAGCCATCGAAACGGAACCGCGCTGACCGCCGCGAAAAATGGCGGGTATTGGGCATACAGCTTTCCATCGATGACGTATCCGAACGGCGGCTGAAGCGGCGCGAAGCGAAATTCCGGATCGACCTTTTCTCCCAGCCAGTCAATGGCCGCGTTCCAGACGCCGTTGCGGAACAGACTGACGACCTGAAGATACTTGCAGCCGTTGTCATTGATCCAGAAGCCGCCCTTGGGAATGACGTACGCGGTGAGTCCATAGGCGACGGCCGCCAGACAAATGATCAGGCCGCGATTTCGCACGGTGTCAGTGTACGCGCGCAGCGCACGGTCGATAGTAGGTGGTCGCGAGAAAGAGCGTTCCGATTATTCCAAGAAGGGCTTCGATGAACCGAAGTTCGGTTGGGTCGATCCGCCGTTCGGGTTCGCCCTGTCAGATATTGCAGGTATTCATGGGGTGGATGTGCCCAGGAAAACAGTCCACGCCTAACAACTACTCGTCCTTTGGGCGAATCGAAACCGAGCTGCCGCCTTGGGGAGCTTTCGGTTCTCCGTGGTTCGCTGAATCGGATGCGCCGGGTTGTCCGCCCTTTGTCGATTCCAACGCACGGCGTACTGTGGAAAAGTAACTCTTCACCGCCTTGTGATACTGTCGTGGTATTCGATCCCGTTGAATTCGGTCGCTGGCGTCGCGTTCGGCGGCTTCGGCAACTTCGGCGAGCTTGGCCGTGGCCTCACCTTTGACTTGCTCGCCCTCAACGTGGAATTGACCAATGATCGCCCCCTTGCCCGTATGAACCTTGCCCCGCTCTACCTTGAAGGCGACCGACGCCGGCTCTTCGGGTGCCAAACCGCCCTTTCCCTGGTTGGGGTTGGGTCCCATGCCTCCGTTACCGGGCTCGCTACCGGCCTGGCCCCCCTGACTGCCCTGGTTTCCGAGTTGCTTCTTGGCGTCGTTGAGCGCTTGCAGGGTCGAATTCATCTCGGCCATTTCTTGGTCGAGTTTTTCGAGATCGCTCAGTTGTTCAGCGGCCTGCGAGAGCCCGGCCATGGCCTCCCCCGCTTGACCGGGATTGTTGCACTTCGCCCCCGCTTTCATCGATTGGGCCAGCTTCTGCGCTACGCTGCCCGCTTGACGTTGCTGCTGAAGCTGCTGCGCCAGTTTCTGGGCCTGCTGCGGGTTCATACCGGATTGCTCGAGTTGTTTTTGAAGTTGTTCCAAATCGTTTTTCTTGAGGCTCTCCAATGCCTTTTCCACGTCGTCCTTCTTCACTCCCGCCTTTTCGAGTTTTTCCGCAAGCTTTTCGTCCTTGGCGAGGCTGTCGAGCTGCTTGGAAAGCTCGTCGAGCTGCTTACTCAGTTTCTCGACCGCCTGCTTATCCTCCTCGGATTTCATCGACGCGAGTTGTTCCTTGGCTTTTTCGATTTCCTCCCGTGCGGTTTTGAAATCACCCCGTCGCAACGCCTTCGCCATTTTTTCAGTCGGGGCATCTTCGGAATTCGGCACGCGAAGGCTTCGCAGATTCTGCCTCAGCGCCTGAAAGGATTCCTGGTCCGGCGACGATTTTTTCTGTTTCAACGCGTCCGCCAGGGCATCGATCTTCTTCACGGCCTCATGACGCAAATCTCCCGTCTTTTCGAATTTCGTCTCGAGGTCCTTGTCCAAACGTTCCAGGTCCGCCTTGAGGTCGCCCAGCGCCGCACTGTTCTCCGCGGCTTTTTTCACCGCATCGAGTTCGCGCTTCACGGCAACGCGCGTCTCGCGAAGATCGTTCGAGGCGACGCTCTCGACGGTTTCCGCCCGTTTCGCAGCACCGACCGGCACCAAGAACATCAAGCCCGCCACCACGATGGAGCACAGCGCCCACCCCAACGACGGGGGAACACGTAGCTTGATATGTTGATGAACGGTCAGGGCCGAACTCACCCGTTCCGCATCGGCCACGACCGCGCGAGCGAACGGATCCGCCTGCTCCATACAGAACCGGCCCGTGCTGATTCGTTCCCGAAGTCCCGCGGCCTCGTCTAGCGTTGCGGCCGCGATTTCAGGTCCTTCCCGCGTTGTCCATAGCCACGCTCCGGAACCCAGCAAGACCCCGACGATTAGCGCCACCCCCGACCAGCCCAGGGAAAGCGGCAGGTCCCAAAGTCTTTGTACCGTTACCGCCACCGCAAAAAGAGCTCCGGCCGCGGCCAGGCTCCAGAAAAAGCAGCGCAGCCAACGATTTAGCCAAAGCCGTCTCTGGGTTGCACGAATTTGTCGAATGATGTTCATGGCGATTCTCCCGATCGTTTACGCAATCTCATTGACGCCCGCCGCCGGCCCTGAGTTCCTGAAAACCTGAAGTATCGCCGAACACCATGAAAGTCGGACGGTTGACCGAGCACGCCGTTATCCTAGTCCCCATCGTCCCAATCACCAAGTTTTCTCACCCAGGGCCTTCGACTTGGGGCCGGGAGCGAACGGCGCGCCGGGAACTCCGCTTCGCTTCGCCATTTCCTACGTGTTCCACGTCGGCCTCGTGCCCGCAAGGAAGTGCAATCGTTCAAAGAGATGTTGGCGGCGGGCAATGAGTTCTCGGGCAGCGGCGAGCGTGTCCTCGTCGAAACGCCCGCCGAAGCGCCAATTAAGAATGTCGTCTTCCAGGTCTCGCCAGCGCTGCGTTCCGCCAAGTTTCCGCTTTCGCACCGGATCCTTCAACTCTAACAGGGCCCGGACTTCGTCCTCCACCCGTTTGAGTTCAAGATAGACCCGTTGGGCGGAGACCTCCTCGGCCCAGTTGATCTCTCCGGGTGCGGCGGCCGGCATTTCGGTATCAAGCGGAAGCACGGCCGCGAGACTCGCGTCAACCGCGTCCTCGTCAGCAAGATCGCGACGCGAAATCACTCCCGCGTCCGGCCCCAACTCCTCGAATACCGCGCCCGATTCCATCTCCCCCGCTTGTTCGGGGTCCAACGAATCGAGCTCAAGCTCTTCACTGCCGTTCGAACCGTCGGAAAAGCGTTGCGCAGCGGGCATGGATCGCGGGGCGACCGGTTCGGAATCGCCGCGTTGCGATGACGAGGGGAATTTCGATGTCGGCTCTTCAGGCATCATGCGTTTGATCCGCGCAAACCCTACCCGTCCACGACGCTCCTCTCAAGGCCTTCGTTCCTTTGGGTGCCCCGAAAACTCTACCTGCTTTGCGTTGTTGGCTCAGCGAATTCGACTTTCGCCGAACTGCCACCGAGAATCCGCGCCCTATGGCGCTATCGGAATCTCCCCACTTCGGCTATCTCGCCGGTCTCAGCGTCTCCTTCCTTTGGACTCTGGCCTCCCTGATCTTCACGGCCGCCAGTCGACGTCTCAGCCCAACCGTCGTCAACGCCGCGCGGATCGGAACCGCACTGGTTCTTCACGCGCTCACCCATCGCCTGGCGACCGGGCAATGGGTTCCGTCGGCACCCTCTCGGCAGGTTCTCTGCCTTGCGGTTTCAGGCGTCTTGGGCTTGACCATCGGCGATCAAGCTATGTTCCACGCGTTCCTTTCGATCGGGCCGCGGTTGGCGCTGCTCGTCGCATCGACCGCCCCTCTCTTGGCGAGCGCGTTTGGGTGGTTGCTCCTTTCCGAATCACTGACCTTGCAGGCGTGGTCTGGAATCCTGCTGACCGTAACGGGTGTGGCCTGGGTGGTGCTCCAAAGGTCGGATCAGGGCGGCGCCGGAGAACGACCCGCTCGCAGCGTCCGTGGAGTGAGTTTGGCGCTCCTGGGGGCGGCATGTCAGGCCGGCGGGCTCATGCTCAGCAAATGGGGCATGGGCCATGGCAATCTGCCCGATGCCGAGCGTCTGCCGCCCCAGACCGCAACTCTGATTCGCATGACCTTCGCGGCATTCGGTGTTGCCATCGTGCTTAGCTTTCGATCTATCAGGCTCCGCAAACAAGCCACGAACGACTTGGAAACAATCAAAGCCGCCGCACGTGCCGGGTTGGCGACACGCGCCCGCCGTGACGGACTATTGCTTTCCATGTGCGGCGGCGTATTGGGGCCATTCCTCGGCGTCTGGATGTCGCTGGTGGCTTCCGACCGAGTACCCATCGGCGTCGCTCAGACGCTTTGTTCCTTGCCGCCGGTCTTGATTCTTCCCCTGGCGGCGGTCCTGTACAAAGAGCGGATCGGCCCGCGCGCCGTGTTCGGGGCGATGGTCGCTGTGTTGGGTGTAGTGGTTCTTGCCGCCGCTCGGAATCAGGCGGGTCCGTGACGTTTCCGGCGGATTCCATTCTGCCCCGAATGGGGCGATGGAAAGTAGCAACGGGTGGAGTCCCGGCGCGCCGGGACAACCCGTTGAAAAGGATTTCCACAATTACGGTCCACCCCGGAGCGGGCGGCGGAACGGCAATCTCCAGTTTCCTTCGCCCCTTCGGGGCTTGACGGTTGCTTATCAACCACGTCCACGGGTTCCGTTCGTCCGTCTACGCCGGCCTCACTCCACCCGT
>Ga0187893_10006712_pt1 | contig 19477 bp, 17 predicted proteins | sample MA1701074metaG_FD_139574 | JGI IMG/M metagenome (GOLD analysis project Ga0187893, IMG submission 139574) | White microbial mat communities from a basaltic lava cave in the Kipuka Kanohina Cave System on the Island of Hawaii, USA - MA170107-4 metaG ... | reverse complement strand
GGTATTGATCGCTTCGTTCCACAGGTCGAGCTTGAGGACGCGCTGTCCGGCCAGCGATCCCACCGCGCGCTCGATCAGCGCGATCTCGCAGCGCCGGTAGTAGGCGGTCGACGCGGCCGGCGCGAGGTCGGGCATCGAACGGGCGAGGTCGTCCCAATGCTGTCGCTGGGTGCGCCGCGGGGAGTGCGAGGGCGTCAGGTCGGCTCGTTCGCGCCCGCTCGCGGCCGACAGCTCTCTGTCCTGCAGTGGAACCGCCAACTCGGCCCGGTCGTCGTGTGGACGCGAGGCGGGGTCGACGAGTCGAAGCGCGGCGTCGCGATGGTCTGCGCGAGGTCCCTGCATGTCAGCTGCCGGCTGTTCGGCAGGGCGGTTAAACACGAGAAGGCCCCCCGCCACAAGTTCGAACGTCGGGGCATTCGGAAGAGGGGATTGACTCGTTGCCTCCGCTCCCTCATTCGTGGAGATGGAGGGTCGGGGATGGTCCAGGTTCGGTCGTCGGTGGCGTGGGTGGTCGCGCTGTCCTGCGCGGTGTCGGTGATGACGCTGCAGGCCCGCGCGGCCGATCAAGGCATCGCGGGGAAGAAATTGCTCTTGAAAGGCACGCCGAAGCTCGTCCTGCTGTCGAAGGACCCGGACATCGGCGTCATGGGCTCCGATCCCGTCGGTGGCTCCGCGAGCTCGATCACGTTCGATGACGGGGTGAACGTGGCGACGCTGAGTCTGCCGGCAAGCAACTGGAGCACGAACGGCTCGGGCACGTTGTTCACGTACAAGAACACGTCGGCCCCGGGTGGGCCGTCGGTCGTGAAAATCGTCAAGGTGAAGCCTGGTCTGCTCAAGGTGGTAGCGAAGGGATTGCCGGTTCCGGTGCCGAACGGCCAGCGAACCATCGACGTCGTCTTGCGGTTGGATGGAGGTACCAACGCATACTGCATGACCTTCACCGGCACGGGTGACGGAACCAAGTTCCTGGCGAAGGATTCGGCGGCCGGTATGTGCCCGGAGACGGCGTCGCCCACGCCCAGCACGACCCCAAGCCAGACCGGGACACCGACGCCCACCCCGACGGCCACGCTCCGGCTGCCCGACATCCCGCCACCCGGTCCGGCGCCGTTGCGCTATCGCGATGCCGTGTTCTCCACGGTGGATGTCACCAGCAACGTGACGTACGGCAGCGCGGTCAACAACTCGGGCCAGACGGTCACGCTCCTGCTCGACATCTACGAGCCCGCCGGCGACACGGTGACGGAGCGGCCGGCGATCATCTGGGTGCACGGCGGCTCGTTCTGCTGTGGCGACAAGACCTCGGGGGAGATCGTCGACGAGGCGAACACCTTCGCCCGGAAGGGCTACTTCAACGTCTCGATCAACTATCGCCTCGAACCCGGCGGCTGCTCTGCCGGCGGCCCAACCCCGACCTGCCTCATCGCGATTCAGGAGGCGCGCGACGACGCGAAGACGGCCGTTCGGTTCCTGCGCACGAACCAGGCTCTGTACGGCATCGACGAGACGCGCATCGCGATCGGCGGCTCCTCCGCCGGCGCGATCACGGCGCTGAACGTCGGGTTCACCTCCAGCGAAGACCCGCCGGCGGCGGTGGCCGGGGCGGTGTCGCTGTCCGGCTCGGAGATCATCAGCGGTGGCACGGCGGGTGCCGGCGACGCACCGAGCTTGCTCTTCCACGGGACGGCCGACAACGTGGTTCCGTACCAATGGGCGGTGAACACATGGAATGGAGCGAACAACGGCGGCCTTGACTCCTTCCTCACGTCGTGGCCGGGGGCCGGTCACGTGCCCTACGTGCAGCACCGGACCGAGATTCTCGATCAGACCACGAACTTCCTGTACTGGGAGATGGATCTGGCGAACGCGGCGCAGTAGGCCGGTGAGCGATTGCGTCTCGGTCGGTGTGACGGGCGGCCGCCGTCGGTCGGCAGCGCGCGAGGTCGCGGTGTCAGTCTGAACGCTCCCGTCACCCTGCCGCACCGGTGGCGGGCGCGGTCGGCAGGGACGGTGCCGTCAAGCGGCGCACAATGCCTTGTTCGGAACCTCGGCGCCGCCAGCGTCCTTGCACGCTTTGGCGTCCATACAGTCCAGTGCCGTCATGCCGTCCTTCGCGTACCGGCAGCAGACCTGCGCATCGGTGCACCCGCCCTTCGTCTTCGCCTGCGTGTGCGTCGCCCAGAGCGTCCCGCCCAACGCCATGCCAAACGCCACCGCCGCTGTCGTCAGCATCGTTCCTCGCTTCATCGGAATCTCCTCTCGTGCCCGGATCTGGCAATGGCGCCGATCGAGCCCCTGAGACTCGTATGCCACCGGAGGGCCAATGCGCACAAGATAGTGTGCCCGGGTCCCGGCGACTTCCGGGCGAGGCCGTCATGGCAGAGCAGCGCGACATCGTAGTGATCGGCGGTGGCATCGGCGGCGCGGCGCTGGCGACGGTCCTGGCGCGCGCTGGCCACGCGGTACTGGTGCTGGAGAAATCCACGGTCTACCGCGACCGCGTGCGCGGCGAATGGATCGCGCCCTGGGCGGGACGTGTGCCCGCGGTGCGCTACCAACACAACGGTGGAGCACACCGCGTCCAGTGCCGGTTCGGCGGCGTGCGCGCGAGAGACAGAATGCGGATCCGACCCTGCTGTTGCCGCTGATGGCAGCCTTTCTCGGTCCCGACGCCGTGCCCGCCGACGCCTTCGACGAATCGGTCCGGCAGCGGTTGTGCGCATAGTTACGGCGCGCGGCGCGTCGCACACGTGACGGCGTGGTATGGGTGGTCCAAGTAGGCGGCCCAGTACGCCTCGCCCAGTTCCGCGACACCCTCGGGGTCGATCTCCGCCTCCGGCCATTCGACGGCGGCAAACCCGGCGGCCTCGAGCTCGGCCGTGACGGTCGCCGGTGTCCACATGGTGTTTTCGGCGCTGACGGATTCACCGCCGCCGGCGACCGTCCAGCGGCAGCGCGAGCCATCGCCATGTGACGAGAGGACTTCCACCTCGACACCGTAACGCCTGAAGCGTTCAGGGTGGCCGAAGATGGAATCGAAGCAGCCACCCAGGTGCACGAATCGTCCACCGGGCCGGACCACGCACGCCAGGGAGCGACACATGGCGCGCAGCGCGTCGCGCGTGTCCGCATAGTCCAACAGCCACTGCGCCACGGCGATGTCGAAGATTCCCAGACGGCGTCGGCGAACGACCTGTTCGAGGTTCCTGGCGTCGCCCAATTCGTAGCGAATCCCCTTGCGCTCGCGCGCCTCCTGCACGGTGGCCAGACGGATCATCTCGCGTGAGACGTCCACCCCGACAACATCCGCTCCCGCGTCGCGAAATTGGCGGCTGTAAAAGCCGTCGCCGCAGGCGACGTCGATGAGGTGCAGCCCGTGTACCGGGCCGACCGCCTTGAAGAACGTGTAGCGTTCGCTGAACCGTTTCCACGGCAACGACTTGATCAGGAGATAGCGCGATCCGAGCTCGTCGTAGTCAGTGGCCATAGGGGTCGTCGCACGGTTTCGATTCGTCCCTGGGGATCTTCGCCATGCGCCGTGTGCTGAGTCTCGCTTCAAGGTGCGTGGTCGAGCTGCGCCAGCTGACGCTCGAGATCCTTCACCGTCTTCCGCGCGTCGCCGACGGCTTTGGCGGCATCGCCCAGCTGTTTCTCCAGCAGGGCCAGCGTGCGCTCTCGGGTTCGGGCCTCGGACGTAGCGGCGCGCAGAGCCTCCTGCAGGCGGGACCGCTCGGCCTTGCGGCGAGCGCGCTCGGTCTCCCGCTGTTGCCGTTCCATCGCCTCGGCCGCGCGCAACCGGGCTCGTTCTCGCTCGGCGGCGGTGCGAGCAGAATCGGATTCTGGGGTGGGCGGCCGTCTCTTCGCGCGCCGCGTCAATGGAGGTTCTGGCTCTTCAGTCGTTGGCTGCGGCGCTGTGGCGACGGCCTCGAAGCCGGGTGGGTCCCGATCGGCAGCGAGGGCGCCGGCTGGATCAGGCTCGAAGCCACCCGAGGCACCAATCGCCGCGAGCGTCGTCGCGGCGCGGCGCAGGGTTGCCTCGCTCGCCGCATGGCCGGCGTCCTTCAACAGCACGCCAGCGCGCCGGCGCAGATCGGCGAGCGCGGCGTGATACTCCTTCGCGGCTCCCCGGTCGCCCTGACGGAGCCGCGCACCGGCGTCGAGCATCGCGTCGAACGCCGGGCGCGCCTGCCAGTACAGCTGGTTGACGACCCAGACGGACATGACCGGTTTGGCACGTTTCGCGAGCTCGGCGGCGCCGGCCTTGTCGCCCTGCGCGCGCAGCTCGTCGGCCAGGCGCGTGCGTTCCGCGAGAAAGTTCGCGACCGGCGCTTGATACAACCGCTGCAGGGCTGCTTCGTAGGCGCCCATACCGTGGCTCGACCCTATGCAACTGCGCCGGAGGTTGAAAGCCGCTGGACATTTCCGCGGTCCGGAGGGAACGAGCGCCGGCCCTGTCTGCCGACACCGAGGCCGTGCTGCGCGAGGCGGGCGTCTGCGAGGCGGACATCGCGCGGCTGCTTGCCGCAGCGAAATGAAGGACCCGCGGCCGCTCACTGCATCGGGGCGGGCGTGCTCGCGTCCAACCGGGCGGAAGACTTCGGACCCTGGATTGTTCTCCAGCCGCGCGGGACTATGATCCCCGCACATCGCCATCGGCTGAACGAAGCTCGGACATCTCACTCGGAGGAGCACATCCATGAAGCGATCGTCTGTCCTGCTAGGTGTGTTCGCGGTCTGCCTGTTGACTGCGAGCAGCGCGTCCGCCAGCCGCCAGTGCGGCTACACCGTCACCAGCTCATTCGGGTTCCCCTGTCCATCGAACGGGACGCTGTCTGTCGCACACCACGATCACGGGCGAGTGCGATCAACCGCTGCGTTGCGTCAGCACCGGCCTCTTCCCGTCGTGCAACATCAAGTTGACCCCGCGGAGCGGGCCGTCTCTGCAATGTCCGATCGACAGCACGCGACTGCGCGGCATTCGCTGTGTTCGCCAGAAGCTCCTGATCCCTGGGCGCAGGACGCCGACCGCGACCGAGGCGCCGGCGCTCGACACGCCGACCCCCACCGAGACGCCGGTCGATACGCCGGTCGACACGCCGACGCCGACTGACACGCCGGAGGCGGAAGCCACGCCGACCGTCACGCCGCCGGAAGTGTAGAGAGCGGCGTTCCGTTGGCGTCTACCGAGACCGGAGGAGGTGAACCATGCGCGTGATGGTGTTCGTCAAGGCCACCAAGAACTCCGAAGCTGGCGTCATGCCGAGCGAGCAGCTGCTGACGGAGATGGGCAAGTTCAACGAAAAGCTGGTCGAGGCGGGCATCATGTTGGCCGGCGAGGGACTGCATCCGAGCCGCAGGGGTAGGCGGGTCCGTTTTGCCGGCGGGAAGACGACGGTGATCGACGGGCCCTTTCCCGAGACCGAGGAGCTCGTCGCCGGCTTCTGGCTCTGGCAGGTGAAGTCGCTCGAGGAAGCGGTCGAATGGGTGCGCCGCTGCCCGGATCCGATGCCCGGCGAAGAGGCGGTGATCGAGATTCGTCCGGTATTCGAGGCCGAGGATTTCGGCGAGGAGTACACGCCCGAGCTGCGAGCGCAGGACGAGCGCCTACGCACTGACATCGAACGCCGGCGGACATCGTAGATCCGGCGCCACGGCGTACGCGCCTGCGCCGCGCTCCGCTCAGGACTGCGCCACGATGATGGTGCGGCGGAAACGCAGCAGCGCGCCGACGAAAAACACCGCGCCGATCAGGGTAAAGGCCAGCAGCTCGCGCCACACCATCGTCAGGCTGGCGTCGCGGAACAGGACGGCTTGCGCGAAGGTCGTGTAGTGCGTCGCGGGCGAGATCTGCATCGTCGTCTGCAGCCAGCGCGGCATGCTGTCGAGCGGCGTGTTGCCGCCGGAGAGCAGGTTCATGACGCAGAACAGCGGGATGGCGAGCAGCCCGAACTGCGGCATCGTGCGCACCACGGTGGCCAGAAAGATTCCGATCGCGGTGATGGCGAAGAGGTAGAACACCGTGCCCAGCACGAACAGCGAGACTGAGCCGGTGACCGGCACACCGAGCCCCCAGCGGATGACCAGCTGCAGGGACAGCAGGGCGCCGACGACGATGACGAGACCGCTCGCCCAGACCTTGGCCAGCAGAATCTCGATCGGCCGCAGCGGCATCACCAGCAGGTGCTCGACCGTGCCCTGCTCGCGTTCGCGGATGAATGCCGCGCCGGTGAGCAGGATGGCGAGCAGCGAGAGGTTGTTGACCATCTGTGACACGCCCATGAACCACCCCGATTGCAGGTTGGGATTGAATTTCGCCCGCATCACCATGCGCACCGGCTCCGCTCCGTCCTGCCAGCCGCGGTTGGCGAACTGCGTGACCTCGCGGGCGATGATGTTCTGGATGTAGCTCGCCCCGTGGCCGGCCTGGATCATGGCGGTGGCGTCGACGTTGAGCTGAATCGCCGGGCTCCGTCCGGCGAGGACGTCCGCCTCCAGCTCTGGTGGCAGGTCGATCACGAACGAATAGCGCCCCGCGTCCATGGCGGCGTCGATCTCGTGCGAGGCGAGACCACCGGCGGGGAGGAAATAGGGTGCGGGCAGCGCGTCGCGGATGCGCCGGGAGAGCTCGGACTGGTCCTCGTCGACGATCGCCACGGAGGCATTGTGCAGCTCCATGGTGGCGTCCTTGGCCGGCAAATACACGGCGAGGGTGAAGAAATAGACGATGAGGGACACCATCAGGAGGTCGGAACGCAGACTGAGCAGTTCCTTCACGCCGAGCCGATAGACGGTCTCCAGATGGCGCCACATCGTCAGGCGTCCTGGGTCTTGAGCAACAGCAAGCCGAGCACCAGGTAGACTGCGCCGAACACCGCCAGTGCCAGGTGGTTGGTGAAGAGGTCCGCGAACCCCAACGCCTTGGTGAAGGTGCCGATGCTGATCTGCTGGAAATAGGCACAGGGGAATCCGTATCCCATCACCCGCGCACCTCCCTCGAGGGGGGCGAGGGGAACCAACAAACCGGAGAACTGCATGGCGGGCGTCGTCGAGATGATGGCGGTGGCGAAGATGGCCGCGATCTGCGTCTTGACGAAGCTCGAAACGAGGAGGCCGAAGCCGGTGGCGGCGATCACGTAGAGCAGGGCGCCGGCGGCGAGGGTGACGAGACTGCCCTTCACGGAGACGCCGAAGAGCACCAGGGCGAGCGCCGACAAGATGACGAAGTTGACCATGGCGATCAGCACGTACGGCGACTGCTTGCCGAGCAGGAACTCGAGCCGGGTGACCGGCGTGGCGTACAGGTTGGTGATGGAGCCGAGCTCCTTCTCTCGCACCACGCCGACCGCCGTCATCATCGAGGGGACCATGATCAGCAGCAGCATGAGAATGCCCGGCAGCATGGCGAAGACGCTCTCGAAGTCCTGGTTGTAGCGAAAGCGGGTCTCCACCACCGCCGGCGGCCCGGTGGACACGACCGTCGGCGACTCGCGGGCGAGCGTCGCGAGATAGGTCAGGTGCACCCCGTGGACGTAGCCGCGGCTGGTCTCGGCGCGGAACGGCATGGCGCCGTCCAACCACACGCCCACCTCGGGACCGCGCCCGCGTGCCAGGTCCTTGCCGAACCCGGGCGGAATCTCGATGCCCACCTTCAGCCTGCCACTGCGCAGGCGGGCTTCCATCTCGCGGTCGTCGCGGATTCCGTCCTGTTCTTCGAAGTACGGCGAGCCCGCGAAGCCTTCGAGGTAGGCGCGACTGGCCGGCGAGTCGTCGCGATCGAGCACCGCGTACGACAGGGTGTCGACGTCGAAGGAGATGCCGTAGCCGAACACGAAGATGAGCAGGATCGGCACCAGGAGGGCGAAGGACAGTCGGATCGGATCGCGCAGGATCTCCATGCTCTCGCGGCGCGCATAGGCCCAGGCGCGGCGGAGGTCGAAGCGGGTGGGGCGGGCGCGGTGCGGGGACGGTGCCGGGGTGGGGGCGGGAGGCGACAGAGGGGCTAGCTGCGGCTGTGCGGCGGCGGCTTCTTCGAGGTGGGCGATGAAGACCTCGTCCAGTGAAGCCGCGCCGCGGGCGCGCAGCAGTGCCGCCGGGGAATCCTGTGCCAGCACGGTGCCGGCGTGCATGAGCGAGATGCGGTCGCAGCGCGCCGCCTCGTTCATGAAGTGGGTGGAGATGAAAATCGTCACCCCGTCGTGGCGCGACAAACGAATCAGCAGCTCCCAGAACTGATCGCGTGCGATCGGATCGACGCCGGACGTCGGTTCGTCGAGAATCAGCATGTCCGGCGCGTGGATCACGGCCACCGCCAGGGAGAGGCGCTGGCGCATGCCGAGGGGCAGGCGCTCGGCGCGGTCGTCGGCCATGGCGGCGAAGCCGAAGCGGTCGAGCATCTCCGCGACCCGGGCGGGGATCTGCTGGGCGGGCAGGTGGAAGATGTGGGCGTGCAGCTCCAGGTTCTGGCGCACGGTGAGCTCGCCGTAGAGCGAGAAACTCTGCGACATGAAACCGACGCGTTTGCGGGTCTCGATGTCGCGCGCATCGACGCGGTGACCGAACAGCGAGGCTTCGCCGTCGGTGGCCGGCAGCAGCCCGGTCAGCATCTTCATCGTGGTCGTCTTGCCGCAGCCGTTCGAGCCGAGAAATCCGAAGATCTCGCCGCGCTCGATGCGGAAGCTGACGTGGTCGACGGCGGTGAACTCGCCGAAGCGGCGGGTGAGGCCGCGCGCCTCGATCGCCGGCGGACCCTGGTGCGGCTGGCGCGGTGGGATGGTCAACGCGTGATGGCCGCGCCGTTTCTCGTCTGGGAGAAGGGCGATGAAAGCGCCTTCGAGCGTCGCGGCGCCGGCCTGCGCGCGGATGGCCGCCGGGCTGCCGGTGGCGAGGATCGCCCCGGCGTCCATCGCCACCAGCCAGTCGAAGCGCTCGGCCTCCTCCATGTAGGCGGTGGCGACGAGCACGCTCATGCCCGCGCGCCGGGCGCGGACGCGATCGATGAGCTCCCAGAAGTGGCGGCGCGAGAGCGGGTCCACCCCGGTGGTGGGCTCGTCCATGATCAGCAGATCGGGATCGTGGATCAGGGCGCAGCACAGGCCGAGCTTCTGCTTCATGCCGCCCGACAGCTTCCCAGCCGGACGCTCCGCAAAGGGTGCCAGGCCGGTGCGCTCGAGCAGCTCGGCGATGCGCCAGGTGCGCTCGTGGCGGCGCTGGCCATAGAGCCGGCCGAAGAAATCGACGTTGTCGAACACGGAGAGGGTCGGGTAGAGATTGCGCCCCAGGCCCTGCGGCATGTAGGCCACGCGGCCGCGCGTCGCGCGCCGGTGGTGTCGGTCGCGCATGTCGCCGGCGAGCACCTCGATGGTTCCCTGCTGGATGCGGCGCACCCCGGCGATCAGACCGAGCAGGGTCGACTTACCGACGCCGTCCGGCCCGATGAACCCCACCACGCGGCCGGCCGGGATCTCCAGGTCGAGGTGATCGATGGCGCGGATGCGGTCGTAACGGTGCGCCACGCCGGTCAGGCGTGCCGCCGGACCGCGTCCGTCGCTCATCGCGGACCCGTCGTCGCGGGCGATGCTGGCCACGGCGCGTCGGCGTCGATGCGGACGTAGGCCATCGCGGGCACGCCGGTCTTGATTGCCGCCAGGCCGCCGTTGAAGGCATTCGGGTCGGCGGTGACCTTGGCGCGGAACGTGAGCTTGTCGCGCTCGCTGCGCGTCTCGACTTCTTTCGGGGTGAACTGCGCGGTCGGCGCGACGAAGGACAGGCGCGCCGGAATCGCCCGCTCCGGATCGCCATCGAGCACGATGCGCGCCTCGGCGCCGATGGCGACGCGGCTGGCGTCGCGCATCGGCAGAAAGATGGTGATGTACACGTCGCTCAGGTCGAGCACGCTGAGCAGGCGGCCGCCCGGGGCGAGGACCTCGCCGGGCTCGGCGAGGCGGTAGAGGACGCGGCCCCCGACCGGACTGGTGAGCACGGAGTCGGCGACGTCGACACGGACGCGCGCCTCCCGCGCGGTCGCCGCCTCGACGGCGGCCTCGGCTTGCACCACCTGCGCCTGCGCCGCGCGTAGTGAGGCGTCGGCCGTCTCGCGGCGGCTGCGATGCTCGTCGAGGGTCTGGGCGGCGATGTGCCCCTGCTGTCTGAGCGCGGTGGAACGGTTGAGCTCCTTCTCGGCCAGTGCCAGCACGCTCTCGCGCTCGGCGATCATCGCGGTGGCATGGCGCAGCGCCTGGCGGGCTTCCTCCGATCGGGCCTGCGCCTCGCGCAGATCGGCCTCGAGGTCCTGCGTGTCCATGCGGGCCAGGGTCTGCCCGGCGACGACCGTGTCGCCCTCCTCGACCAGCACCGCGACGACTCGGCCGGCCCGCTTGGTGGCGATGCCGACCTCGGTGGCCTCGAGGCGTCCGTTGCCGGACGCCAGGCCGTCCGTCGTCGCGGCCTCCTGCAGCCCCGTTCGAGCGACCACGGCGGCCGCGGCCGCAACGCTCACGACCGCGGCGGACACGATCCAGCGGCGAGTCGCGCGCGTCACCCGGACACCCTCCGCGATGTCCGGCTCGGCGTCCCGCTGCGTTGGCGCTCGAGGATCTCGCGCAGCGACTTCATGAACAGATCGAAGGCCTCTTCGAAACCCTTCAGCCGCTTGGCCGTCGCCGGTCGCCCCGGCAGTTGGGAACGTGTCTCGCGGATGATCGACGATAACTTGCCGAGCCGGAGGATCATGCCGGCCAGGAGCCGCGGCAACGGGTCGTCGTGCACGCGGTGGCGTACCCGGCGTTCGCCGCGGGGGGCGAAGCGCTCGACGAGATCGAGGGATTCGAGCAGTCGGGTGTTGGCGCTGGCGCTGCCGCTGCTGATGCGCAGCTCGGCAGCGATCTCTTCCAGCGTGAGCGGGCTGTCGGCCAACATCAAGAGCGCGAGGACCTGCCCGGCAAGGCGCGGTAACCCCTGCGCCTCGAGCGCCGCGCCCATGCGCTCGATGAAGACCTGCTCCACGTGGGTGTCGTTGGTCATCCCGTCCCTCCGATCCGCTCCGCGGCGGGATCGAGCCCAGCCGCTGGATCGATGATACAGTCTTATCAGTCCAGACTGAACAGATTGTGCAAGAGAGTGGGTTGTTTTCGCGTTATTTCCCGTCCCAAACCTGGTTGATGCTCCTATCAGGACGGGACTTTTACTGCTGGAACACGGGTTGTTTCGCAGGAGCACGTGAACACGAGGTCAAGGCGCTCGGCCCCGGCCTCATAGCGCGCGGCCAGGCGCCGACCTACCAGCGGTGCGCCAGCCGCGGCGTTTGACGCTCTGACGTTTCGACGCGACACTGCGGTTCTGTGTCTGCAGCGGCGAAGTTCCTGAGCCTGTGCGTCCTGATCGTCGCGATCGAGGTGCTGGCGCCGGTGCCCAGCCTCGCCGCGCCGCCACGACCCAGCATCGTCCTCATCCTGGCCGACGACCTCGGATACGGGGACCTGTCGTCGTATGCGCCAAGCGACATCAACACGCCCAACCTGGAGCGTCTGGCCGGTGAGGGCATGCGATTCACCGATTTCTACTCCGCCGCCAACACCTGCTCGCCGTCGCGCGCGGCGCTGATGACGGGGCGCTACCCGCCCCGCTCGGGGGTCAACGCCGTGCTCTTCCACGACACCCCCGAAGGCCTGCCGGAGAGCGAGCTCACCATCGCCGAGCTGCTGCGCGACGCCGGCTACCGCACCGCCATGGTGGGGAAGTGGCACCTCGGCAACACCGACCAGTTCATGCCCCTGAACCACGGCTTCGACGAGTTCTTCGGCGTGCCGCACAGCAACGACGAGCAGAACTTCTTCGTCTACGACGGACGGCGGCGGCTTCCGGAGGACGTGGACCAGACGCACCTGATCCGCCGCTTCACCGATCGCGCCCTCGATTTTCTCGGGCGCGCCGCGCCGGGCGACCAGCCGTTCTTTCTCTATCTCGCCTACACGGCGCCGCACGTGCCGCTCTACCCGTCGGAGCAATTTGCCGGTCGTTCGCAACACGGCACCTACGGAGACGTCGTCGAGGAGCTCGATGCCTCGATCGGCGAGGTGCTGGGAAAGATCGCCGCGCTCGGCATCGAGCGCGAGACGCTGGTGATCTTCAGCAGCGACAACGGCCCGTGGCTGGCGATGCGCGAATGGGGCGGCAGCGCCGGCGGGTTGCGTGGCGGCAAGACCAGTACGTTCGAGGGCGGCCATCGCGTGCCGGCGCTGGCGCGCTGGCCGGGCCACATCGCGCCGGGCAGCCAGGCGCGCGGCCTCGCCACCATGATGGATTGGCTGCCCACCCTGGTCGCGCTCGCCGGTGCCCGCCTGCCGGACGACCGCGCCATCGACGGACGCAGCCTGAGCGGCGTCCTGCAGGGCACCGGCGAGCGCGACGCCACGCCGTTCTTCTACCTGCGGATACGCTTTCCGTTCGGCGATCAGCGGCACAGGATCGGCGCCGTGCGCGACGGCCGCTGGAAGCTCAAGCTGCCGCAGCGCGGCTATCCAGAAGTGCTCGAGCCGCTCGCCAAATCCGAGCTCTTTTGGCACGGGCTCCTGCTGTTCGATCTGCAGGCCGATCCGGGCGAGCGGCACAACGTGGCCGCCGAGCACCCCGACGTCGTGGCCCGCCTCACACGCGAGATCGCGGACTTCGACGCATCGCTCGCGCCGGCGGTGCCGGTGCGGGTGGTCGCCGCGCCGTACGATCACACCGGTTGGGGGAGCCTCTGGCTCGGCGTGAGCATCGCCGGCGCCGTCGCGTTCGGCTCGCTCGCGTTGGTTCTGTTCGCCGCCGTCCGCACCGTGCGCTGGTTGCGGCACCGTTCGGCCGCGGCGTAGCGCGGGTGCGCGTGCGCTAGTGACCGGTGTGCAGCGGTGACTGCTGGTAGATGTGGTCGAGCACCTTCACCATCAGGGTGTTGGCCGGCTGCTGTTCGTCGAGCGATACAGCCAGGTTGGTCCACACGACGAGCGTCATCTGGTTGGCTGGGTCGTACGCGATCTTCGAGTTGTAGCCGGGGGTCTCGCCGCCGTGAAAATACACCGTGTTCGGTCCCCAGCGTAGTTGGCTGATGCCGTATCCGTACCGTTGTCGGTCGGGTTCGTTCGGGTTCTGCGGCTGCACGCCGTCGACCCAGCGGCGCTGAGATGCGGCGTCGAGCACGCCGCCGCTGACCAGCGCTCGGATCCAGATGGCGAGATCGTGGGCCGTGGAGATGCCCCCTCCGGCTGCCGCCGCAAAGGAATGATTCAGGCCGGTGTAGTCGTTGGGCAGGAGGGTGCCGGCGCGGGCCTGGGCCGCGACCTCGGGCGAGTACGTCGACGCGTCCGACAACACCACCGATGTACTGCCATACCCGTAGCCGTGCGCGTAGGGATCGGGGATGGTGTCGACGTCGCTGGCAGGGAGCAGGGTGTGCCGCATCCCCAGCGGCCCGAATAACCGGTCCTGCATCGCCTGCGCCAGTGGCTTGCCATCGGCCTTTTCAGCGACGAGGCCGAGCAGCGCGTAGTTGGTGTTGTTGTACTCGTAGGCGGTGCCGGGAGGGAAGTTGGCCGGACGCTTGAATGCGATGGCCAGCACTTCGGTGGCGGACCAAATCTTGGTCAGGTCGCGGTCCATACTCGCCGATACTTCGGGGGCATCGGTGTAGTTGTAGAGGCCGCTGCGCATCTGCAGGAGCGCGGCGATGGTGATGGTGTCGCCGTTGGGTACGCCCGGGACGTACTTCGACACCGGATCGTCGAGACTGAGCCTCCCGTCCTGAGCCAGCAGCATGATCACCGCGGCCGTCATCGTCTTGGTATTCGAGGCGATCCTGAAGTGAGTGTCGGCGGTGGGCGTACTCGCCGTACCCAGCCTCGTGGTGCCGTAGGTCGCGGTGATCTCGCCCTGGGGTGTACGCAAGAGGACCAGGGCGCCCGGAACCATGAGCTCCCGCGCACTGTTGTCGACCATTGCCTGCAGAGCAGCCGGGTCGATCTGCTTGAGCGTCGACGAGCCCGCTGTGGTGACAGGCTGCGCGGTCACGCCGGTCCCGGGCGACTCGGCAGTCGTCGCCCCAGTCACCACAGCCGCGAATGCCGCGGCCAGTATTGCCGGCAAAACACCTATGGAGTCCCAACCGTTCCGAGTTGAGAGTCCGTCAACGATCTACGGGTTGCTGGACGCGGGCTCGAGTTGCTCGGCAAGCAACGGGCCAATCTTCGTCTCGGCTTGCTCGCCATAGAGGTAGATGCTCCGGGCGGAGAATCCCGACAGGCCGGATTCCATCAAACTGGTCCCGCACACTTCGTCGAACAGCCAGCACACGACGTCGGCGTGCATGATCTCTTCCGCGCCGGTGTTGTGACCGATCTCGTGGGCGACGAGCGACTGTTGGTGGAAGGCGGAGCCACGAAAATCTTTGTCTGGGATCAGCTGGGAGACGCCGTGATGACAGTGGTGATTCTGATCCTGCACGGAGCAGAGGGGACCGTAGTAGTTGACGCCCGCAACGCTGGCGTAACCGCCGTCGATGCCTTTGCCAGAGAAGAAGTGGACCAGGTTGGAGCGGCCGGCCGTATGCGGTGGGCCGCAGCACGGCGGCGATGCCTGATGCGTCATGGCGGCCGACTGCTTCATCAACTCGGTGCGATCCGAGGCATCGGGTCCACCGGTCGACCACACCTCGAAACCGTCGATTCGCACGCGCGCCTGAAAGGCGTTGGAGCCTCCATCGAAGTCGTTGCCGCAGTTGGCATGGGCGTTCGCTGCGTTGGCGTCGGGCTCGAGGCAATTGTAGCGCCAGTCGACCGCGTTGAGCAGCGTTTCCTGTTTGAGCCAGAACGGCATCACCGAGTCGAGCGGATAGGCGCGCAAGGGCTCGACATCGCCGTCGGCCACGACGGACATGACGAGAGGCATCGCCGGCTGCGGCTCGAGCGGTGGACCGGACGTTTCCGGATTGTCGTCCGGGTTGTCGGAATGGCGGATGTCCTGGGAGTTGTAGACGATGTGGTTGTACTTGCTCAGCAGCCGCTCGCGCGCACCGGGCTCGACGCCGCGCAGCCGGAGCTGCGGTTCCAGTGGCTCGATGAACGCCCAGCCATCGGGTGCGACCAGCATGCTGCCTTCGACAGCGGTATCGGTGACGGTGAAGACCGCGACTCCACCGCCTGCAACCCTGCCCTGGTACGTCGCCGGCGGCGGCAACGGCACGCTGGGGGCGCTCCCCGCATCGCCATCTTTGACGATGAATGCCGTCAGCACTGGGTTGCGCAGGTTGCGCACCGTGAGCTGCACCTCGAGTTCGACGACCTCGGCCCGCCGACGGGCGAACGGCAACTCGACGGACTGCCCCGCCCGGACCGCAGTCGCAATCGTCGCCGTGTCGAGCTGGAGTGCTTTGAACTGTCCAATCGGGCGCAGCGCGTTCTCGAGCGTGTGCTCATCGTTCTGGGCTTGGTTCTGGTCGTCGCTGCCGCAGGCAATCGGCAGCAGGACCAGGGCACAAGAGAGAACCAGCGCGGTGCAGTGTCCGTGGGTCGTCGATGAATCACGCGTGCCTCCTCTGACTCGGCTGTTTGGAAACCCATGCTGGTACGTTGCCAGGATGCGAACCCAGACGCACGCGCTCGAAGGTCAGGAATTGGTCAGCTTTCGAAGCAGTATGGCGTGCTCCGACCGCTGAACTCGGGTTTGCCGGGGTGCGGCGGCCTGAGTATAGTCGCGCATATAGCTGGAACTGAACTAGGCGAGGAGCGGAACGATGGGAAAGCCCCTGATGCTGCAAGAAGCCGACGCCGAGCGTATCGAGTCGCTCAAGAAACGGCTGCGCGCGCGCACCAAGATCGAGGTCGTGCGCTCGGCGCTCGATCTGCTCGAACGCGATGCCGAGCGCGCCGAGCGAGTGGCGAAGTGGCGTAGGGTCGCGGGAGTCGTCGCGCGGGAGAGCCGTGCTGCGCTGCGCGACTTCCGTCCGCACAGCCGCCTGCGCCGGCTCGACTGATGCCGGCCGTTCCGCAGCGCTGGCACGTCTACATCGTGGCGCTCGACCCGCGCGTTGGGACGAAGCCCGGCAAGCAGCGCCCCTGTCTCGCCATCCAACCGACAGAGTTCGGCGAAGCGGGATTGCCGAGTACCGTGGTGCTGCCCCTCACGACCAGGATCCTTCGTGAGGATGCCTTCCCGTTGCGGGTGCGGATTCCCGCTGGCGTCTGTGGACTGACGCGCGACAGCGACGTCCTCGTCGACCAGATGCTCGCCTGGGACAACGCGCTGTTCCGCCGCGACCTCGGCCCGGTGCCGGAGGCCGTGCGCGACGACGTGCGGCGAGCCGTATTGGAGTTCCTCGATCTTCTCTAGTCAACCCGTTCCCAAGAAGCGCTAGTTTGCACACCCTGACGACTGCGACTTTGAAGTCGACGGTCGCCTCGGTGCGGGAGGTGGGGCGTTGCGGCGCGCTCTCACGGCGGCCTAGTCGAGCTTCAGGGCGGCGAAGTCGGCGCCGCTGTGCCGTTCGGCGAGCGGCGGGTCGCCCCAGGGACGGTTAACGATGCGGCCGCGCTTCACGGCGGGGCGCTCGGCGATCTGCTCGGTCCACCGAGCCACGTGGCGATACTCATGCACCGAGAGGAACTCCGCCGACTCGTACAGTACGCCCTTGATTAGCCCGCCGTACCACGGCCAGATCGCCATGTCGGCGATCGTGTATGCCGCGCCCGCCATGTATGCGTTGGTCGCGAGGTGCCGATCGAGCACGTCGAGCTGGCGCTTGACCTCCATCGCGTAGCGATCGATCGCGTATTCGATCTTGGTCGGCGCGTAGGCGTAGAAGTGGCCGAACCCGCCCCCGAGGAACGGGGTGGCGCCCATCTGCCAGAACAGCCACGAGAGGCACTCGGCGCGCGCGCCCACCTCGGTCGGCACGAAAACGCCGCCGAACTTCTCCGAGAGATAGAGGAGGATCGCGCCCGACTCGAACACGCGGGTGGGCTCTGGGGTCGAACGGTCGTGGAGCGCCGGAATCTTCGAGTTCGGGTTGATCGCAACGAAGCCGGAGCCGAACTGGTCGCCGCCCAGGATGTTGACGAGCCAGGCGTCGTACTCGGCTCCAGCGTGTCCGGCGTCGAGCAGCTCCTCCAGCATGATCGTTACCTTCACCCCGTTCGGGGTCCCGAGCGAGTAGAGCTGTAGTGGATGCTCGCCCACGGGCAGCTCCTTCTCGTGCGTCGCTCCGGCGATCGGGCGGTTGATGCCCGCAAAGCGCCCACCGCTCTCCTTGTCCCAAGTCCAGACCTTGGGCGGGGTGTACTCAGTGCCGTCCGTCATGGGTTGCTCCCATCTCGATGCAGGATTCGTCGTTCGGCGGGATGCACGCTGGCGCTCGTGCGTGTCACCGGTCTCAAGAACGCGGATACGGCCGCCTGGCAAGAGGGGCCTCTGGCCGACCGACCGGCGAGACGACGATTCAGCCGGCGGTCGCAGCCAGGACGTGCTGCTCCGTATTCTGCTTTTCTCCGGCGAATGCCCCGAACCACGGCTGTCGCGCGACGCTCGGGCGCGCCTTACAGCGTTCGTACCAGGCGTGCAGGTTGGGAAACTCGGCCGCCGGCAGTCCGAGGCCGTCGATCACGACGCCGAAGAATGGCAGCGTGGCGATGTCGGCGATCGAGTAGTCGTCGCCGGCGAGGTACTGGCCGGCCGCGGCATACCCCTCCCAGATGCGGCACTCGGCGAGCAGTTTGTCGATGCGCTCGCCGAGCTCGGCGCGGCGCACGCCGCGGAACTTCACCGAGCCGAAGATGTTCGTCGGATCGAGCTTCTGGTTGAACTCGGCGAACAGGCGGTAGGCCAGCGCCATCGCACGCGGCGCCTTCGGAACGAGCGGGACGTCCGGGTAGCGGTGTTCGAGGTAGAGCACGATCGCGGTGCTCTCCCACAGCGTGATGTCGCCGTCGACGAGCGCTGGTACCTGGCCGCGCGGCGTGATCGCGAGGTACTCCGGCGATCGCTGCTCGCCGCGGAAGAGGTTGACCGTCACGTACTCGTAGGCCAGCTGCTTCTCATCGAGCGCCAGCTGCGCACGCATGGCGTTGTTCGAGAACGGATGACCGTAGAACCTTCGCTGTCCCATCACGACCCTCCACGGCGAATCGTCCGCCGAGATTCGTGCTGCCGCTCAGCAATGTCAATGCGCCCGGAGAAGTCCCGGCGTGAGGTATGCCCCCAGCCCTTCGCGAAGGGCGGTTAGCGTCCCCGACGGGATTTGAACCCGTGTTGCCGACGTGAAAGGCCGGTGTCCTGGGCCAGGCTAGACGACGGGGACGATGGTGGGTGCGACGACCCGGGCGGCGCCCGGATTCCGTCAGGTATGCGAAATGCGCCGCGGAATCAATGCGCCGGGGAGCCAGGTTCGTATAGCCGTCATGGCTGGTCGGTATACTGCGAGTGGCGGCGAGGAGCTACTATCAGGGGACGAAGCCACGCCGACCGCGAGTACCGAAAAGCTGAGCGGCAACACGAAGGGCCGGGATCACTCCCGGCCCTTCGGCGCAGGCTGACAGACCGACCCTGATGCTTCTCACCGGGTGGGTCCGGTTGAGTCTGTCCGGCAACCCCCTGGCTGGCTAGCTGGGGAAAACCCGAGCGCGGGGTAGGGAGAACCCTAAGCGCGGTGCGTCATGGGTGTGGCCGGCACCGCGGCGTGCGAGGCGGCAGGGCGGGAGTTGACGCCGGCTGAAGCAGTGGGGTTGATAGGGAGGCGATGAACCTGAGACGTGCGCTGTTGATCGTGTTGGCGGTCGCGCTGCTCACAGGCTGCGGCGACGGAACTGATTCAAGTGGCACGGCGACTCGGACCCCAACGCGCACTCCCGTTGGACAGAGGCCACCGAGGACACCTCCGCCCACGCGCACGGCTACGCCAGTGTCCTGCTGCACGCCGGGACCGCCGGGCGCTCCGTGCGTGCTCATTGGACCGAGCGGCACACCGCTACCAGTGGAGTGCTTTGCAGTTTCGACGCCGACTCCGGGAGGAACACCGGGGTTCGTACTGAGTTGCGGCTGTCGGATTGGGGTCTGCTTTGGCGAGGGCTGTCCGACGCCGAGCCCGACGCCGCGAAACTAAGACACTGGCCAGCTGGAGTAGGGGTCACCGCTCGTGGAGGTCGCATGCGCGCGTCTCGTTCGCTCCGATTCGCCCGAAAGATCCGGCTGATCGTCGCCGTTCTTTTGACGGTGTCCGTCGCCGCGCCGGGAGCGCGGGCGGAAGGGAGCGGCGAGCAGATTACCCCGCTGCTGCTCGCCGTGCTCGATGCGCCGATCCCGTTCCGGGGATCCGACGATCGGACCCACCTGGTCTACGAGCTGTGGATGACAAACTTCTCCAGCGCGGATGCGACCGTCGAGCAGGTCGACGTCCTCGCCGACAAGCAGGTCCTCGCGACGCTCGATACCGCAGCCGTCGCGGCGCGTCTGC
>Ga0187893_10006711_pt1 | contig 19478 bp, 12 predicted proteins | sample MA1701074metaG_FD_139574 | JGI IMG/M metagenome (GOLD analysis project Ga0187893, IMG submission 139574) | White microbial mat communities from a basaltic lava cave in the Kipuka Kanohina Cave System on the Island of Hawaii, USA - MA170107-4 metaG ... | reverse complement strand
GGCGTCGACCGGCAGGGTGAACGACTCCTCGGCGACGAAGTCGCGCGCGCCCGGCGGGATGTCGATCTCGTCCTCCCGCAGCACGAGCGAGTAGACCGTCCGGGTGGGCGGGGAAACGGTGAAGTGGAGGCCGATCGAGGCGCGCACCGGCGCGGGACGGCCGGTCGGCACGAGGTGGAGCTGCAGCACGAGGTCGTGTCCCGGCAGGAGCCGCCACGACGTGCCGTCCACGAAGGGCTCGGGCAGCTTTCCGGGCGTGAAGCTGACGAAATGGCCGCCGGCCTGGCGCGAGGGACCCATCGACATCCCGGCGAAGCCCGGCTCGGGGTCGCGCTCGTCGAGGCGCGCGCAGCCGCCGGTCTCGTCGATTTGCAGCGTGGCGTGGTGCACCACCCGCGCATCGTCGAAGCGCATCTCGATCGCGCGCACCCAGCGCGGCGACGGGGTGCGGACCGGCATCACGAAGTTGCGCAGCAGGTCGCGCCCCTCGGCCGGCACGACGAAGGCCGGCTCCATGGTCACGACGAGGTCGGGCGTCCCGAGCTGCCAGCCGTCGCGGAACTCGGGGACGGGCGGGAGCTCCGACGGCTCTCCCTCGGGCGCGCCGGCGGCGGCCCACCGCTTAAGCGTCTCGATCTCGCGCTCCTCGAGGCGGCGGTCGCCGGCGAACTCGCCGTGTCCCGGTGCCGGGAGCCACGGCGGCATGCGCCGCTTGCGCGTCGCCGTGACGATCTGGCGGGCGTGGCGCGCGGCCTCGTCGCGGGAGAGGAGCGGGAAGGGTGCCGATCCGGCCGGGCGGTGGCAGGGCGCGCAGCTCGAGAAGAGGATCGGCGCGACGTCGCGCGCGAAGGTGGGAGCCTCCGCGCCGTCCCCCGCCTGCGCGGGGGACGACGCGAGCACGAACGCGAGACCCGATCGGAACGGCACGTCTCTGCTCCGGGAACCGCGGCGGCCGAGCGTTCTAGCGGATCGGCCCGATCGGCGCCCGCGGCACCCGGCGACGGCCGTCACCGCGCCGGCAGCGCGATCACGCGGGAGCGTCCCTCCTCGGCGGGGAGCACCAGCTTGGGCCGCGGCACCCCGAACGCGGAGGCGAGCAGCCGCACCCGCGCGCTCACCGACGGGAGCTCGACTTCGAACGGCTGGAGCGCCCACACCCCGTCCCGGGCGTCGAGTCGCCAGAGGCGGGCGACCGGCGTCGGACCGGGAACCACGCCGACCAGCCAGAGCGATCCGGAGTCGGCGAGGAGGTCGTAGTCGACCAGCGGCGACTCCTCGTCGACCGGAAGCGACGGCTGCCAGGTGCGCAGGTCGCCGCTCCAGTAGACGTGCACGGGCGCCGCGTCGGCGAGCGTCTGGCTCGGCGTGAGCGCGCGCACCAGCAGGCAGTACTCCTCGCCGAACCGGGCGACGCGGGCATCGCCGCCGTGGCCGATCCGCCGCCCCTCGAGCTTCGCGCCGCCCTCGTTCACCGGAGCGATCCAGGTGACCGCCTCGCCCAGCCCGTCGGTCGGGAGCGACGAGGCGACCACGTGGAGACGGCCCTCGTGCTCCACGAGACGCGGCGCGAAGAGATCGTGGAAGGTCTCGCTCGCAGCCGAACCGGCCAACACCGCCTCCACGAACGGGGTGCCGCGAGGCAGGCGCCCCCCCGCGGGCCGCTCGCCGGCCTCCAGCAGGTCCTCGCGCAGCTCGAGGAGCTCGAGCATGCGGCTGCCTCCGCGGTGCACGTCCTGCACGAGCGCCCAGGTCGCGTCGACGCGGCGCAGGACGTCGACGCGCGCGGAGGCGTCGGCATAGCCGCGGGCCTCCTCGATCCGGCGCGGCGACTCCTCGCGCAGGTCGTCGCCGCCGTCGGCCAGCGGCACGACCGTCCACATGCGCCGGGAGTCGAACGTGGAGATCCCGACGCGGGCCGCGCGGCCGCCGTCCCTCACGAGCGCGGCGTCCTCGCCCACGCTGGCGCGCACCGGCTCCCCCTGCGCCGCCCCGATCAGCGTCCAGCCCAGCACTCCCGATCCGAACCATCCATTCATCGTCCACATGGCTCTCTCCTGTTGGCTCTCGCCTCACCTCGGGGTGTAGAGCAGCTCGCGCCGGGTCGTGTCGCTCCGCCGCGCGAAGTTGCCGCTCAGGATCCCGTCGATCGATGCGTCCTCGTGCTCCTTCTCGGTGGCGTACGGGATGCCGCCATACGAGGGGTCGTAGATCCTCCCGAGCAGCTTCACGACGTAGTGATTGCCGAAGAAGCCGGGCGGATCGGGGTTGTCCTGGCCCGGGATGCCGGGAAGGTTGATCGCGCTCAGATCCTTGATGAAGGGATAGGGCGGCTTGCCGTTGGGCGTGGTGACCTTGCCGTCGTCGGGGTTGATCGTGCTGTCGATCTTGTCGTCGGGGCCGCCGAGGATGCAGGGCATGCGCGGCTGGCCGAAGTCCTGGCGGATCACCTGCACGTCGCCCTTCGCGGCGACCGTGTTGCACACGCCGTCGGGTCCCGTGGTGATCTCGTTGCCGGCGACCATGTCATCGCCCGCGGGCAGCGTCTGGAGCGCCTGGTCGATGCCCGGGCCGATGCACACCGTGAAGGGATAGCCGCGGTTCTTGCGCACGAAGTCGCGGTCGTCCAGGCGCGTGTCGCTGTTGTTGATGCCGTTGAGCCCGGTGTGGACGAACTCGTGGCGGAACGCCCAGCGCTTGACCAGGAACCCGGTCGCCCCGACGTTGACGGTCGGGTCGGCCACGATCTCGACCAGCCGGCTCGACGCGTTCTGGATGCCGTGCACGCGCGTCATCGCGACCAGCAGCTGGGCCCAGGCGGCGCAGGTGCCGTTGCCGATCGGGGAGGCGAGCATCTGCGCGAGCGTCTGGCAGTTCCCGATGTTGGGCCGCCAGTAGCCCATCCGCTGACCGTCCCGGCGGTTCAAGCCGTCGAGCGGCTTGCGTCGCACGTCGCGATCGGAGAGCTCCGCCCACATCAGATCGGCCGCGCGCTGCGGGGAGTTCGCGCCGCTCGCGCTGCCGCACGCCAGCTCGCAGACCGTCTCGTGGAGCGTGGCCACGGCCGGCCGCGCCAGGGAGACGTAGACGCGGTTGTCGCTGGTCCCGATCGGGCGCCATCCCTCCTCGGTGAGGGTGACCTCCCAGTCGACGTCGTAGGTGTCGTAGAACCAGACCGTGTTCGGCACGGCCGTGTCGGCCGTCATCGCCGTGCCGACGGTAAGGGTTCCCCGGGCCGCCGCGCCCGAGCCGGTGAACCGGTGGTTGTCGCTCGTCCTGCCGCGCACGTTCACCGTGGCGATCTGGATGCCGGCCGGCGCGACCGTGGCCGTCAGGCGGTTCACGGTCACGCGGGACGCGCGCTCGTAGAGCACGGGGAAGCGCCGGTCGCCGGCCGTGTCGGTGGCGTCGCCGTCGCCGTCCTGGTCGAGCCAGTGCGGCGCGATGTAGGAGCCGGCCCCGCGATCCGGCGTCACGACGTGGAACCCGCTCCCGCCGAATCCCACCGACTTCAGCTTCATCTCGACCACGGTGAGCCGGCAGCTCGCCTTGGCGCCGCCGTAGTCGACCTCGATCTCGACGTCGTCGACGCTCCCGCTCGCCTCGGTGCCGGTGAACTCGAAGGTCTGGCCGGTGCCGAGGTCGGGGTCGACCTTCGCGGTCCCGCTCTTCACCTTCCAGGAGTAGGCGCCCCCCTCCGGCCTCCCGTCCGCCTTGAGCGTCCAGGTCTGCCCGACCAGGATCGCCGGCGGGGGATTGCGGATGCGCACCCGGAACCCGTTGGCGGCCGCCGGCGCGGCCGTCGCGTTCGCCGCCGGCGCGGCGGCCCCCAGGAGCAGGAGCGCCGCCGCCGCGACGGTGCAGGGCAGGCTCCGATCGGACCCGATGATTCGCTGGCGCATGGCTCGACTCCTCGGGAGCTCCCCCTGTGGAGCTCCGGCATGGAGGCGGGAGCGGCGCCGCACCCGCGCCCGTTACGGAGCCGAGCGCGGCGTCGGTCGGCGCCCGGGTGCGCGCCGCGGCGAGCGCGGCGCGGCGAGCCTCACGGCCTGACGATGCGCAGGTACTGCTTCCACGGACCGGTCGCCTCGGCGTAGCGCTTCGCCATCGCGCGCTCGATCTGGAACAGGTGGGTGAGGTCGTGCGCGACCCAGGTGGCGAGGAGCTGGCCGAGGGTGACCGGCCCGAACTCGGGGTGGCGGCCGCGACGCGCGAGGTCCTCGGGCCGCAGACCGAGCGCGGCGAGCTCCTCCAGGCTGCGCCCCCGCAGCCGCGCGAACTCGTCGAGCAGGTCGTTCATGGGCGTACCGGCGTGGTCGCGCAACTGAACGAAACGGTCGAACGGCTCGAACGTCCGCGACTCGCCGTGCTCCAGGATGATGCGCGCCCGCGGGATCCAGTCGGTCTTCTCGCCATGGACCAGGTGGCCCACCACGACGTGCGCGCTCCACGTGCCGGGCCCCTCGTCGCAGCGGATCCACGGCTCGGGCAGGTCGCGAAGCAGCGCGTCGACCACGCGCGGAGCGCGCGCCAGCAGCGCGACCGCCTCGTCGAGGCGCACCGTCGCGGACTTCTCGGGGATCGGCACGGGTCGGCTCCTCCGGTCGTCGGGACGCCGCGGCGGGCGGCGCGGGCCGGATCGCCAGGATCCCGGCCGGCGGCGCGGTTCGCTACATTCCTCCCGGCTGCGGTGCCGCCGACCCCTCCTCCGCCCGCGCCGCCGCCGGAGGGCGCCTCCCGTGAAACCCGCGATCGACCCCGCCGAGCTCGCCTCGAAGTACCGCGACCACGTGGCGTGGCTCTCGCGGGAGTACGCGCGCGTGCTCGGCGAGTGCGGCCTCGACGGCGTGGTGATCCACTCGGGCGCGCCCAAGCCGCGCAGCATCTTCGACGATCAGTTCTGGGCGCTGCGGCCGGTGCCGCACTTCCATCACTGGCTGCCGCTCGAGACGGCGCGCTCGGCGCTGCGGGTCGAGGCCGGGAGGAAGCCGACCCTCCTCTGGTTCAACGTGCTCGACTTCTGGGAGGCGGCGCGCAAGCCGGAATCCGACCACTTCTGGGCCTCGTTCGACGTGAAGGAGGTCCGGGATCCGGCCGCGATCAAGGAACTCCTGCCGCTCGGCCGGAAGCTGGCGTTCGTCGGCGAGGAGAAGGGCGACTGCGTCCTCTGGGGACTGCCGGAGTCGGCCTTCAACCCGCCCGAGCTCATGGCGAAGCTCGACCAGCTCCGCGTCCGGAAGACCGCCTACGAGCTGCTCTGCATCCGGGAGGCCAACCGGCGGGCGTCGATCGGCCACGAGGCGGTGCTCGCCGAGTTCGAGCGCGGCGACCCGAGCGAGCTCGATCTGCACCTGCGCTACCTGCACGCCACCGGCCTCGACGACCCCGAGACCCCCTACAAGAACATCGTCGCGCTCGGCCGGCACGCCGCGACGCTGCACCACGTGTGCTACTCGCGGGAGAGGAGCGGCGCGCAGTCGCTGCTGCTCGACGCCGGCGCCAAGTGCCTGGGCTACGACAGCGACATCACGCGCACGGCGGTGAAGGGTCGCGGCGCCGCCGCGGACGCCTTCGCGCAGCTCGCGACCGGCCTCGAGCGTCTTCAGCAGGAGCTGTGCCGCGGCGCAGCGCCCGGCCGGCCGTACGAGCAGCTCCACAACCGGTCGCACGAGCTGCTGGCCCCGCTGCTGCGCGAGGTCGGGATCGCGCGCGGAAGCGACGCGGAGCTGATCGAGAGCGGCGTCACGCGCAAGTTCCTGCCGCACGGGCTCGGCCACTCGCTCGGGCTGCAGACCCACGACGTCGGCTGCCGCAACACGCAGCCGGAGGCGCGCAATCCCTGGCTGCGCAACACCACGCGGATCACTCCGGGCCAGGTCTTCACCATCGAGCCGGGCGTCTACTTCATCGAGCACCTGCTGGCCGAGCTCAAGGCGAGCCCGGCCGGCCGCAGCGTCGACTGGCGCCTCGTCGACCAGCTCGTGCCGTTCGGCGGCGTGCGGGTCGAGGACGACCTCGTCGTGCTCGAGGACGGCGTCCGCAACGTGACGCGCGAGTACCTGCCCGACCCGCCGGTGGTGGTCGCGGCCTGATCAGCGGCCGAAGAGCAGCTCCAGGCCGGGGGTGAAGGAGACCCCCCACGTGGCGCCGTCGTCGAGCTCGAGCACCTGCACGTAGAGGTAGAGGCCGCACACCGCCTCGTCGCGCGGCAGGTCGGCCGCCAGCGCGCTGCCGGCCGGGGCGATCGGCAGCGGCAGCGTCAGGACCCGGTCGCCGAGGAGGAAGGTGCCGCCGAGGCTGGTCGGGAGCGACGCCTCGCTCAGCCCCGCGAAGAGGAAGCCGACCGTCCACAGGCCGAGCGAGTTGCCGATGTCGAGCACGAGGGTGGAGCCGAGCTCGGGGTCGTTCTGCGCGACGAGCGCCGGGATGCCGAGCGTGCCCGGGTAGCCGGCCCCGTAGCTGCGCCAGCCGGCGTCGACCTCGGCGGCCTCGTCGTGCACGAACACGTCGGAGACGCCGTTGGCGTCTCCCGCCACGAGGTCGCTCGCGACGCTCGCGTACGCCGCGATCAGCCCGTCGCCCGACAGGGCGACGCCGGAGCTCGCGCCGTTGCCCGGGTTCCCCGCGCAGTCGGAGCTCACGATCCAGGTCTTTCCGGTGGCGCGGTCGTGCACGAACGCGTCCGACGCCTGGTTGCCGTCGCCGGTCGCGAGGAGATCGGCGTCGCTCTCGAAGGCCACCTGCATGCCGTCCGCGGAGAGCGCCGCGCCGCGGCTGTCGCGATTCCCCTCGCCTCCCGACGAGCTGACGCTCGCGCGCGTGGTGACGCCTGCGGCGCGATCGCGCACGAAGACGTCGGCGACGCCGTTGAGGTCGGAGGCAACCAGGTTGGTGGCGGAGCTGTGGAACGCCACGATCGACCCGTCCGACGAGAGCGACGGCGGGCCGCGGCTCGCGCCGTTCGCCTCGGCGCCGGAGGAATCGACGCTCGCGCGCGTCGTCGTCCCGTTGACCCGGTCGCGCACGAAGAGGTCGGCGACCCCGTTCAGGTCGCCCGCCACGAGGTTCGCGGCGAGGCTCTCGAAGGCGACGAACGCTCCGTCGGCCGAGATGGCCGGCCGGTCGCTGGCGCCGTCGCCCTCGATCCCGGCGGAATCGACGCTCACGCGGGTGGTGGTCGAGGCGGCGCGATCGCGGACGAAGACGTCGGTGACGCCGTTGCGATCGGAGGCGACCAGGTTGCTCGCGTCGCTCGCGAACGCAACCAGATTGCCGTCGGCGGAGATGGCGGCACGGCGGCTCGCCGCGTTCCCCTGCACCGCGCCGGCCCGCAGGCTGACGCGCGTCGTGACGCCGTTCCCCTCGTCGAAGATGCCGTTCGCGTCGGGATCGCGGTCGTGCACGAAGACATCGGCGGTGAGGTTGGTGTCGATCGCCACCAGGTTGGTCGCGACGCTCTCGAACGCGACGAAGCGTCCATCCCGCGAGAGCGCCGGCCCTCCGCTCGCGCCGTTCGCCTGCACGCCGGCCGAGGAGACGCTGACGCGCACGGTCGTTCCCGTCTGCCGGTCGTGCACGAAGACGTCGTCGACGCCGTTGCTGTCGTTCGCGACCAGGTTGGTCGCGCTGCTCGCGAACGCCACGTGCCGCCCGTCGGCCGAGACCGCCGGGCGCGACCCGGTGCCGCTCGCGGCGTCCCCTTCGCCCCCTGCGGAGTCGACGCTCACGCGCGTGGTGGCGTCGCTCGCCGCCGCCGACGCGGCCATCGCGGCCAGCGCGAGCGCCGTGCAGGGCATCGTGAGAGTCCGGCTGGTGCGATTCATCGCATGCTCCGCCCGGGCCAAGCCCGGATTATTCGTGAGCCCCGTAGCGAGGCGACGGGATGTTTGGCGCCGACGAGGAGTGCCGTGGCTTTTCGACCGATGCGGGTTCGTGAACCCGCTGAGGGAGAAACGCCGTGGTCTGACGAAGTCGGCGACGAACAGACCGAGCTGCAGTAGTGGCTCATGAATACTCAGGGCTAGTGCCCGCAGATCAGCTCGAGGCCCGGGGTGAACGAGAGCCCGTAGCGCGCGCCCGGGTCGATCTCGACCACCTGGAAATAGGCCGCGAAGCCGCACACGGCCGGATCGACCGGGATGTCGATCGGGAGCACGCCGCCGCCCGGCGGGAGCGCCACCGGCTCGATGAACGCGAAGTCGACCAGCAGCGTCCCCCCGCTCGACGTCGGGATCGACGCCGAGTTCCAGCCGACCAGCACGAATCCCACGGTCCAGGCGGCGCGCGAATTGTCGACGAGGAGCGAGAGGCTGGTCCCGATCACCGGATCGGCGCTCGCCGTGAAGCCCGGGATCCCGTTCTTTCCGGGGTAGCCGGCTCCGTAGTTGCGCCACGACGCGTCGGTGTCCGAGACGGCGCGATCGAGAAGGATCACGTCGGTCACGGCGTTGCGGTCGTGCGCGACGAGATTGGTCGCGTCGCTGCTGAACGCCACGAGCTGCCCGTCGGAGGAAACCGTCGCGAGGATGCTCGCTCCGTCGGCCTGGACGCCGACGCAGTTGACGGTGACGAGCGTCGTGGTGCTCGCGGCGCGGTCGCGCAGGAAGATGTCGCGCGCTCCGTTCACGTCGCCCGGCACCAGGTCGGACGCGTCGCTCTCGAAGGCCACGATGCGCCCGTCACCCGAGATCGCCGGCAGCCGGCTGCCGCCGAACACCTGCGCCCCCGAGGAGGTGACGCTCACGCGCGTCGTCGAGCCGGTCGAGATCTGGCGCACGAAGATGTCGGTGGTCGAGTTCGTGTCGCTCGTGACCAGGTTGGAGGCGAGGCTCCAGAACGCGACGAACGCTCCGTCCGTGGAGAGCGCCGGCGGGCCGAAGCTGTGGTTGTTCCCCTCGGTGCCGGAGGAGTCGACGCTCACGCGGCTCGTCACGCCGCCGGCGAGGTCGCGCACGAAGACGTCGGCGCGGCCGTTTCCGTCGCTCGCCACCAGATTGGTGGCGAGGCTCTGGAAGCCCACGAACGCCCCGCCCGGCGAGATCGAGGCCAGCCGGCTGTCGCCGTCGCCCTCGACCCCCGCGGAGCTGACGCTCACGCGCGTCGTGGTTCCGGCGCCGCGATCGTGCAGGAAGACGTCGCTCACGCGATTGTTGTCGTTGTCCACGAGGTTGGTCGCCTCGCTGGCGAACACCACCTTCGCGCCGTCGGAGGAGATCGACGGGAACCGGCTCCGCCCATTGCCGTGCGTGCCGTCCGACTTCACGCTCACGCGTTTCGTCTCGCCGTTGCCCTCGTCGAAGACGCCGTTGCCGTCGGGGTCGCGATCGTGGACGAAGACGTCGGCGACGCCGTTGGTGTCGCTCGCGATCAGGTTGTCGGCGTCGCTGTGGAACGCCACGAATCGCCCGTCCCCCGACAGGGCCGGTGCGAAGCTGCCGCCGTTGGCCTCGACGCCGGACGAGTCGACGCTCACTCGGATCGTGACCCCGGCGACGCGGTCGCGCACGAAGACGTCGGAGACGGAGTTCAGGTCGTTGCCGACCAGGTTGCCCGCCTCGCTCTCGAAGGCCACGTAGCGCCCGTTCGAGGAGATGGCCGCCGCCGCCGTCGCTCCGCTCCTGCCGTCGCCCTCGGCTCCGGAGGAGTCGACGCTCACGCGGCTTTGCCCCTCGTGCCCCCGCGCCGTCGCCGCCATCGCCGCCATCGCCGCGAGGAGGGGGAAGGCCGCCGCGGCAGCGCGATTCCGCCTGGTCATGGGTGCGTCTCCGGTCTCCGGCGCGCGCTCCGCGAACGCCATTACCTAGCGTTGGACCGGGGACCCGGGCGCCCGGGGTTGCATCCGCGCGGGAGTTCCCGCACTGGACGGGCCGGGAGGCCGCGAACGGCCGGCGAACGGGCTGGCTCCGCAGGTGCGCATCTCAGGGGGCGGAAACGGTAGCCCCCGCACGGACGCAGCACAAACGAGGCCGGCGCACCCCCGGCGCCCGACCCGACGCGCCCGGGAAGATCATTCGCCGCCGCACGCGGCTCACGATCCTTGCGCGAACGCGCGCAGCCGCTTGGACCGGCTCGCCGGCACTCAGGCGCGCGCGACGGCCGCCCGCGCCTTCTCCGGCTCGCGGCAGAGGGCGCCGTGCAGCGCCTGGACGGCGTGCGCGGTGTCGTGCTCGGCGACGACGATGCCGACGTTGGTGCGGCGCGCCCCCATGCTCACCATGCGCAGCGCGATCTGCTCCCGGGCGAGCGTGGAGAAGATCGCGCCGATCGTCGAGGGCGACTCGCCCACGGCATGGCCCACGACCGCCACGGCGGCGATCTGGCGGTCGACGGTCACCTCCGCGAACTTCTCGAGCTCGGCGATGAAGGGCGGCAGGTGGCGGCGGTCGTCGTCCGCGGTGGCCGAGACCGAGATCTCCGTGGTCGCGATCATGTCGAGCGCCACCTCGTGGCGCGCCGCCGCGTCGAAGATGCGCGCCATGAATCCGTGCGCGCCCAGCATGCGCGGCGTCACGATGTTGATCAGGCAGATGCCGCGCTTCTGCACCACCGTGCGCACGATCGGGCGCGAGGGGGGGACCTCGCGCCAGATCACGGTATTGGGGCCGTCGGGATTGCGCGTGTCGAGGACGCGCACCGGGATCTCCTTCTCGATGGCGGGCTGCAGCGTCGCCGGGTGCAGCACCCGGCCGCCGCAGAAGGCGATCTCGGCGGCCTCGTCGTAGGTCATGCACTCGATCGGGCGCGCGTCGGGGACCAGCCGCGGATCGGCCGTCATCACGCCCGGCACGTCGGTCCAGATCTGGATCTCGCTGGCGTGCAGCGCGCGGCCGAAGAGCGACGCGCTGTAGTCGGAGCCGTTGCGGCCGATCGTGGTGATCGAGCCGGCGGGATCCTTGGCGATGAAGCCGGTGACGACGCAGAGCTTGTCGCGCCCGGCCATGCTCCTGGCGATGGCGTCGAAGCTCTCGGGCAGGGGCCGCGCGCGCTGGTGACGCGAGTCGGTGCGCAGCCCGGCGTCGTAGGCCATCACCGCCTCGGCCTCGATCCCGGCGCGGCGGAACGCCGCGGTCACCGCGTGCACCGACAGCCGCTCGCCGAAGCTCGCGACGTGGTCGAGCAGCCGCGGCGTCGTCTCCGCGACCAGCGAGATGCCGCGCAGCAGGTCGGAGAGCTCCTGGAACAGGCCGTCGTGCTCGGGCACGGTCACCCCGAGTTCGTCGCAGACGCGCTGGTGACGCTCGCGCAGCGCGGTGAGGTCGTGCCTGCCGGCGACCGCCCTGTGCGCCTGATCGAGCAGCTCGTCGGTCACGCCGCTGTGCGCGGAGACCACCACGCACGGCCCGTCCTTCAGGCGCGCCCGCACCAGCTCGACGACGAGGCGGATGTGCGCCGCGTCTCCCACCGACGTGCCGCCGAATTTCATCACGATCATGAGGCGTCCGTTCCTGCCGGGAACGGGGCGACAAGATAGCCGCGGAAGCCGCCGGCTGCGCTTCGCCGGGACGCCCGCGCGCCCGCTTGCGCGCCCCGCCGCGGCGTGTTCTCCTGGCGCCCGGGGATGACCATGATCACCGCCGCCCTGCTCGCCGCGGCGAGCTGCCAGATCGCGCCGCTGCGCGACAAGACTCTCGTGGCGTGGGTGCGCATCCTCGACCTCGACTCGCGCGGCGGGAGCGTGCTGACGCTGCAGAACGACGCCGAGGAGTTCGACGCGCTCGTATACGGCGAGATCGCGCCGCGCCGCTGGATGCCGGGGAGCGAGTTCTTCCAGCGCACGCCGCGCGACCAGGAGACGTGGCCGGAGGAGGGCGCCGCCCCCGACCGGGTGGTGCAGGTCGCGGCGGCCTGGCGGGAGCGCGAGGTCGCGCTCTTCCGCGACGGCCGCGAGCTCGTGCGCTTCACGATCGAGCGGGCCCGGGAGTTCGACGCCGACGCGATCGCGGTGGTCGGGCTGCGCCACCTCGCGGCCGGCGATCGCGCCTCGTTCCGGGGCGCGGTCCTCGACGCGCGGATCTACGGCGAGGCGCTCGGGGCGGCGGCGCTGCGCGCGCTCGAGCCCGACGTGCGCGGCGAGCCGGCGCCGGTCGCCTGGTGGCCGTTCGAGGGGGGCTCGACCGCCGACTCGATGGGCCGCTTCCCGCCGGGCCGCCTCGCCGGGGCCGCGCGCATCGAGCGCGGCGAGCTCGTGCTCTCCGGTGCCGGGGCGTGCTTCGTCGCGGGCGGCGAGCCGCCGCGCACCCGCGCCACCGAGGAGTGGCCGGTCTGGCACCTGAGCGCGCTGCCCGACGAGGGCGTCTGCCTGCCCTACGACAGCAACGGCTGCCTGTTCTGGCGTGGCCGCTACCACCTCATGTACATCTTCCAGGACCCCGGCCTCCCGCACGGCGGCCACTGCTGGGGCCACGCCTCGAGCGCCGACCTGGTCGACTGGACCTTCCATCCTGCGGCGCTCGTCCCCCGGCCGGGCGATCCCGATCGCGGCATCTTCAGCGGCAACGCGTTCGTCGGCCGCGAGGGTCGTCCGATGCTCGGCTGGTTCGGCATCGACGCCGGCGTCTGCGTCGCGACGGCGCGCGACGACGACCTCCTGGACTGGGAGAAGCATCCCGCCAACCCGATCATCCCGATCCCGCGCGCGGGCGACCCGGGCCACGGCGTCTACCAGGTCTGGGACCCGTACCTCTGGTTCGACGGCGAGCGCTACCTCTGCCTCCTCGGCGGCAACTCGCTCCCCGACGGGAAGGACACGCTCTACGCCGCCCGCTCGCACGACCTGGTGGAGTGGGAGCTGCTCCATCCCTTCTTCGAGCACCCCGATCCCGCCTGGACCGTCGCCGGCGAGGACTGCTCCTGCCCCGACTTCTTCGCCCTGGGCGAGCGGCACGTGCTCCTCTGCATCAGCCACAAGACGGGCGCGCGCGCCTACGTCGGGCGCTTCGACCGCGAGGCGGTGAAGTTCCACCCCGAGCGGCATGAGCGCATGAACTGGCCCGGGGGCGCCTTCTTCGCGCCGGAGAGCCTGGTCGACGGCCGCGGGCGCCGCATCTTCTGGGCGTGGATCACCGATCCGCGCTCCATGACGACGCAGCGGGCGACCGGGTCGGGAGTGCAGAGCCTGCCGCGCGTCCTGGAGCTGGCCGCCGACGGGTCGCTGCGCGTCGCGCCGGCGCCGGAGCTCGCCGCGCTGCGGCGCGAGCGGATCGCGATCGCGGCGGCGCTGCTGCCACCCGGGCGCGAGCTCCTCCTCGACGGCGTGCTGGGCGACGTGATGGAGCTCGAGCTCGACATCGATCCCGGGACGGCCGACGAGACCGGCGTCGCCGTGCGCTGCTCGCCCGACGGGAGCGAGGAGACGGTGATCCGCTATCGCCCCTCGACGCGGACGCTCTCGATCGACGTGGCGCGATCGACGAAGCGGCGCGACGTGCGCTACTCCGAGGGCCCGCTCGACGCCTACGGCGGCGTCCGCTCGCCGCGCACCTCGGTGGACGCCCCGCTCGCGCTGGCGGCGGGCGAGCCGCTGCGGCTGCGCCTCTTCCTCGACCGCCCGGTGGTCGAGGTCTTCGCCAACGGACGCCAGTGCGTGACGCAGCAGGTCTTCCCGTCGGGCCCGGACTCGCTCGGCGTCAAGGCCTTCGCCCGCGGCGGCGCGGCACGACTGCTCGGCGGGACGGCGTGGCGCCTCGCGCCGGCGCGCTTCATCGATGCGCGCGGCCGCCGCCGGTGAAGCGCGACGCGCGCCGGACGGGAGGTAAAAGGTCCCGGATGAAGCGCCCCCGAGAACCTGCGCGCCGCGCCAAGGCGCCCGCGCGAGCGCGCCGGACCGCCGGCGCGCCGCCGCGCGCCGCCGCCATCCCCTCCCCCGACGCCACCGGGCTGATCCACGACTGGAACCGGGACGGCGCGCGGCCGCGCCGCACGCTCGAGTTCGTGGACGAGACGCTGCGCGACGGCCTGCAGTGCCCCTCCGTCACCGATCCGCCGATCGAGAGGAAGATCGAGCTGCTCCGGCTCATGGTGGCGCTGGGCATCCAGGCGGTCGACATCGGCCTGCCGGGCGCCGGCGGCGTCGTGAACGACCACGTCGAGCGCCTGCTGCGCGTCATCCGGGACGAGAAGCTGCCGATCGAGGCCAACTGCGCGGCCCGCACCGTCGTGCGCGACATCGCCCCGGTGGCCGAGATCCAGCAGCGAGTCGGCCATCCGCTCGCGGTCTCGATGTTCATCGGGTCGAGCGCGATCCGCCAGTACGCCGAGGACTGGACGCTCGACAAGATGCTCAAGGCTTCGGAGGAGGCGCTCGCCTTCGCGCGCCGCGAGGGAATCCCGATCAGCTACGTGACGGAGGACACGACGCGAGCGCCGCCGAAGACGATCGAGAAGCTCTACGGCCTGGCCATGGATCACGGCGCGAAGCGGCTGATCGTCTGCGACACCTGCGGCCACGTGACGCCGAGCGGCGTGCGCAGGCTCATCGCGTTCGTGCAGTCGCTCGTGAAGCGGAAGCGGTCGAGGGCGAAGCTCGAGTGGCACGGCCACATGGACCGGGGACTCGGAGTGCCGAACTCGATCGCCGCCTTCGAGGCGGGCGTGGAGCGCGTGCACGGCACCGGCCTGGGCATCGGCGAGCGCGCCGGCAACACGCCCCTCGACCTGCTGCTGGTGAACCTCAAGCTCATGGGCTGGATCGACAACGACCTGTCGCGGCTGGGCGAGTACTGCCGGAAGGTGGCGGCGGCCGTCGAGGTCGCGATCCCCTACAACTACCCCGTGTTCGGCAAGGACGCCTTCGAGACCGGCACGGGAGTGCACGCGAGCGCGGTCATCAAGGCGATGAGGAAGGGCGACGCCTGGCTCGCCAACCGCGTCTACAGCGGCGTGCCCAGCGACCTGTTCGGCCTCTCCCAGCGCATCGCGATCGGACCGATGAGCGGGCGGTCCAACGTCGAGTACTGGCTCGAAGAGCACGGCGTGCCGGCGAGCGAGGCGCTGATCGAGACGATCCTGGCCCGCGCCAAGAGCTCGCGGCGGCTGCTCACCGACGAGCAGGTGACGGGGATCGTGCGCGGACACGCCCTCACCAGAGCCGGAACGCGAGCAGACTGAGGACGATGGTCGCGGCGTAGAGCGGGAAGAAGAACGCGAAGAGCCGCACGTGCAGCGCGCGCGGGCCGCGCATCCCGGTGGCGACCAGCACGATCAGCACGACGGTCGTCACGCTCGCCACCCAGATGTGCGCCCGCAGCAGCGCGGGCGAACGCACCGGGAACTCCCAGTCGAGCACGCGCGCGAACCACTCGACTGCGATCAGTCCGATGAGCACGAGGAGCGCCCCGCGCTTGCCCAGGCGCATGTGGCGGGCGCGGTCGGTGCGCCGCACGCGGAACGCCTGCACGAAGCAGGCGAACGCCGCGAGCATCACCGCCTCGGCCACCCACAGGAAGGCGAGCTCGATCGTCATGCGGAGCGGAGGGTCTCTCGGGCCCGGAAATGGAGGCGCGTTTATAGTCCGGCCCGGAGGATTCCCGGTGAAGCACATCGCGATCGGCTGCGTCGCATTCGTCGCCCTGCTCTCCGCCGCGCCGGCCGCGGCCGGCGACGACGACCCGTTCACGACGACCGACCTGTTCAGGCTCCGGGCGGTCACCGGAGCGGCGATCTCGCCCGACGGCGCGACGATCGCGTTCACGCTGGCGGTGCCGCGCGAACCGCTGGCAGGGAAGGACGGTCCGGGCTTCAGCGAGCTGCACGTGATCGGGCCGGGCGGGCGCGCCCGTCCGTTCATCGCCGGCGAGGTGAACGTCGGAGGGGCGCACTTCCTCCCCGACGGGAGGTCGATCGCGTTCCTCGCGAAGCGCGGCGGCGACAAGAGCCGCTCCCTGTACGAGATCCCGGTCGACGGCGGCGAGGCGCGCAAGCTCTTCGAGCACGAGACCGACCTCGCCTCCTTCGCGCTTCACCCCGCGCTGCGCCGCATCGCGTTCACGGCGGTCCCCGTGGACAAGGCGCGCAAGGAGGCGGCCGAGAAGGGCTTCTCGCAGGAGGTCTTCGAGGAGGACTGGACCAGCGCGCAGCTCTTCGTGGTCGACCTCGATGTGCCGGGGGCGAAGCCGCGCCGGGTGGCGACCGCGGGACACGCCACCGACCCCGAGTGGTCGCCCGACGGCCGCAGGATCCTGGTGGCCATCGCCCCCGACCCGGGAGTCGACTCCTCCTACATGCGCAAGCGGCTCACGGTGCTCGACGCGCAGAGCGGCGACGTCGTCACGCAGGTGGAGCACACCGGCAAGCTCGGCCCCTCGACGATGAGCCCCGGCGGCGCGCTCGTGGCCCTCATCGCGGCGGCCGACCAGCACGACCCGCAGGCGGGACGCCTCACCGTCGCGAGCGCCCACGGCGGGATCTCCCGCGAGCTCCTGCCCGACTTCCCCGGCCACTTCGTGCGCTGCGCGTTCACCGGCGAGGAGACGCTGCTCTATCTCGCCGACCGCGGCTGCGAGACGGTGCTCGGCACGATCGCGACCGACGGGAGCGGCAACCGGGAGCTCCTCGCCGAGCCCGGCTTCGTGGTCTCGTCGTTCGCGCTCAGCCACGACGGGAAGCGCGCCGCCCTGGTCGCGCACGCGCCGTCGCATCCGCCGGAGCTCTTCGCGTGGGACGTCGCCGGCGCCGGTCGGCCGCAGCGCCTCACGATCTCGAATCCGTGGCTCGCCGCGCGCGATCTCGCGGCGCAGGAGGTGTTCCGATACCCGGCGCGCGACGGCCTCGAGATCGAGGGGATCCTCGTCCGTCCCCTCGGCCGGGCGGCGGGCGGAGCGCCGGCGCCGCTCGTGCTGATCGTCCACGGCGGCCCCGAGTCCCACGTGCGCAACGGCTGGGTGACGCGCTACAGCGAGCCGGCGCAGGTGCTGGCGGCGAAGGGCTACGCCGTCTTCCTCCCGAACTACCGGGCGAGCACCGGCCGCGGGGTCGCCTTCTCCCAGCTCGACCACAAGGATCCGGCGGGCACCGAGTTCGACGACCTCGTCGACGCGGTCGATGCGCTCGCGGCGGCCGGAGTGGCCGACCCGGCGAAGGTCGGAGTCACCGGCGGGAGCTACGGCGGCTACGCCTCCGGCTGGTGCGCCACGAAGCACACCGAGCGCTTCGCCGCCGCCGTGATGGGCTTCGGCGTCGCCAACCTGCTCTCGATGCTGGGCACGTCGGACATCCCCGACGAGCACTACCTCGTGCACCATCGGCTGCACGCGTGGGACGACTGGCAGCTCTTCCTCGAGCGCAGCCCGATCTTCCACGCGAAGCAGTCGAAGACGCCGATCCTGATCATGGCCGGCAAGGCCGACCCGCGCGTTCCCCCGTCGCAATCGATGGAGCTCTACCGCTACCTCAAGGTCGCCGGCCATCCCGCCGTGCGCCTCGTCCTCTATCCCGGCGAGGGCCACGGCAACGCCCGCGCCGCCAGCCGCCTCGACTACCACCTCCGACTGCTGCAGTGGTTCGACCACTACCTCAAGGGACCGGGCGGCGCGCCGCCCGACGACGAGTTCGATCCCAAGGCGATGGTCGATCCGCGCCCCGCGGCCCCCGCGACCGGGAGCTGAGCCGCCCGTCAGCGGTCGGGCGCGCGCCCCTTCCAGCCCGGTCCGCGCACGACGCGGCCCGGTGTCGCTCCGGTGTGCTCGCCGTCGAGCAGGACGGGCACGCCGTTCACGAGCACGTGCTTCACGCCGGTGGCGAGCCGGTGCGGCTGCTCGAAGGTCGCGTGGTCCTGGATCGTGCGCGGGTCGAAGACGACGACGTCGGCCAGCAGGCCGGCGGCCAGGCGGCCGCGATCGCGCACCTTCAGGTTCTGGCAGGGGAACGAGGTGAGGCGGCGCACCGCCTCCTCCAGCGGGATCACCTTCTCGTCGCGGACGTACCTGCCGAGGAGCCGCGCGAAGGTGCCGTAGGCGCGCGGATGGCAGTTCGACCGGAGGAAGGCTCCCTCCGGCGCCATCGACGCCTCGTCGCTCCCGAAGGCCATCCAGGGGAGGGCGATCTGCCGGCGCACGTTCTCCTCGGACATGAGGAAGTAGATCACGCTCACGCGAGTGCCGTCCTCGATCACGAGGTCCATCGCCGTCTCTTCGGGGGACTTGCCGCGCTGCTTCGCGATCTCGGCCAGCGTCCGGCCGGTGAGGGGCTTGAGCGCCTCGTTCTTGAAGCCGGCGCACACCACGTGGCCGGCGCCCCCCGCCAGCAGGTAGAGGCTCTCCCATGCGTCGGTGGGAGTGGTCATCTCGCGCGCGACTCGCGCGCGGACGGCGGGATCCTTGAGCCGCCCGGCCCACGCCTTGTAGCCGCCCTCCTGCACCCACGGCGGCATGGCCGCGTCGAAGCCGGTCGCGCCGGCGACGTAGGTGTAGAGATTGGCGGTGACGTCGAGGCCGCCGGCGCGCGCGGCCTCGACGCGCGCGATGGCCGCCCCCACCTTGTCCCAGTTCCCGAGTCCCGCGGCCTTGAAGTGGTAGATCTCGGCGCCGATCCGCGCGCGCCGCGCGACCTCGATCAGCTCGTCGAGCGCCTCGAGCCAGCGGTTGCCTTCGCTGCGCAGATGCGAGAAGTAGCGGCCGCCGTAGGGCGCCGCGGCCTCGCACAGCGCCACCAGCTCGTCGGTCCGGGCGTAGAACGCCGGCGCGTAGATGAGCGCCGACCCGACGCCGAAGGCGCCCTCCTCCATGGCGTCGCGCACGAGCTGCTGCATGCGCGCGAGCTCGTCCGGCGTCGGCGCCCGGTCGGCGTAGCCGAGCTCGTGAACGCGCACCGTGGTGGCCCCCACCAGCGACGCGACGTTGCACGACACCCCCTTGCGCTCGAGGTGCTCGAGGTACTCGCCGAGCGTCGTCCACTCGACGTCGAAGCGGAGGTCGCCCTGCTCCTCGACCATCTCGCGCTTCATCGCCTCGGTGAGCGGGCCCATCGAGACGCCCTCGCCCATGAGCTGCAGGGTGACCCCCTGGCGGATCTCGGAGAGCGAGCGGCCGTCGACCAGGAGCGACTCGGTCGACCACGAGAGCAGGTTCACGAAGCCGGGCGCCACGGCGAGGCCGCGCCCGTCGATCGTGCGTGCCGCCGTCCTGGCCTCCCCTGCGCCGATGGCCGCGATGCGGTCGCCGGTGATCCACAGGTCGGCCTCGCAGGGAGGGCCGCCCGTGCCGTCGTAGATCGTTCCGCCGAGGATGACGAGGTCGTGGCGGGCGCCGGTCGCGTCCGCTGCGCCCGCGGGCGCGACCTGGGGCGCCGCTCCGAGCAGGGGGATCACGATCGCGAGCACGGCAGCCTCCGTGGGAGCGCGCGGGCGGGGCGGGGCGCGATCGTCACGACGGCCGCGCACGCGGTCAAGGCGCGCCTCACGACGCGCCGTAACGCCGCGCGATCGCCCGCGCCAGGAGACGGTTGACGAGCCAGGGGGCGAGCGCGTTGACGAGGACGAGCGCCTTGCC
>Ga0187893_10006710_pt1 | contig 19481 bp, 20 predicted proteins | sample MA1701074metaG_FD_139574 | JGI IMG/M metagenome (GOLD analysis project Ga0187893, IMG submission 139574) | White microbial mat communities from a basaltic lava cave in the Kipuka Kanohina Cave System on the Island of Hawaii, USA - MA170107-4 metaG ... | reverse complement strand
CATGGGGTCGATTGCTCAGAATCCGGCATCTCCCGCAGAGCCGCCTGAAGGCCGGACGCCACCCCCCGCCTTTGCAACTCCCCAATTAGCCGCTAGACACCCCGCCCATGGAATTCGTGCGCTCCATCTCCACCGTCGGCGGCTACACCATGGGAAGCCGGGTGCTCGGCTTCTTCCGCGATATCCTCATCGCCCACGTGCTCGGCACCGGGCCGGCCGCCGATGCCTTCTTCGTCTCCATGCGCTTCCCCAACCTGTTCCGCAGCCTGTTCGCCGAGGGCGCCTTCAATGCCGCCTTCGTGCCCCAATATGCGCGCCGGCTCGAGGGCGAGGGCCGAGAGTCCGCCCGCCGCTTCGCCGAGCAGGCGATGTCCGTGATGACCGTCGTCCTGCTCGTCTTCACCTGCATCGCCCAGGCCGGCATGCCCTGGCTGATGTACCTCCTCGCCGGCGGCTATGCCGACGATCCCGCCAAATACGCCCTCAGCGTGCTGCTCACCCAGGTCACCTTCCCCTACCTGCTGTTCATGTCGCTGACCGCGCTCCAGGGCGGCATCCTCAACTCGCTGCACCAGTTCATGCATGCCGCCGCGGCGCCGATCCTGCTCAACGTCGTCATGATCGCCGCCCTCCTCATGGTCGGGCCGTTCGCCTTGCCGCAGGAAGACGTGGCCTATGTGCTGGCCTGGGCCATGACCGTCGCCGGCGTCGGCCAGTTCCTGTGGATGGTGATCGCCTGCCATCGCGCCGGCATGGACCTGCATCTGCCGCTGCCGCGGCTGACGTCCGAGGTGCGGAAGCTGTTCCGCCTGATGCTGCCGGGCATCATCGGCTCCGGCGTCATGCAGCTCAATCTGGTGATCGGCACGCAGATCGCTTCGTGGCAGGACGGCGCCGTCTCCTATCTCTACTACGCCGACCGGGTCTACCAGTTCCCGCTCGCCATCGTCGGCTCCGCCACCGGCGTCGTCCTGCTGCCGGTGCTGTCGCGCCAGCTGCGCGGCGGCCAGGCCAACGCCGCGATGGCGACCCTGAACCGCGGCATCGAGCTGGTGCTGCTGCTGACCGTGCCGGCCGCCATCGCCCTCATCGCCATCCCGCTGCCGCTCGTCAGCGTGCTCTTCCAGCACGGCAACTTCACCGCCGCCGACAGCGCCGCCACCGCGCTCGCCCTCGGCATCTACGGCGCCGGCTTGCCGGCCTTCGTGCTGGTGAAGGCGCTCACCCCCGCCTTCTACGCCCGCGAGGACACGGCGACGCCGTTCCGCTACGCCATCATCAGCATGGTCGTGAACACCGTCCTCAGCCTCGTCCTGTTCCAGTTCATGGCCTTCGCCGGCATCGCCCTCGGCACCGTGCTCGCCTCCTGGCTCAACATCGCCATGCTCGGCTGGACGCTGCACCGGCGCGGCCACCTCATCGCCGACAAACGCCTGCGCGGCCGCCTGCCCCGAATTCTCTTGAGCAGCGTCGCCATGGGCCTCTGCGTCTGGGGCGTCGCCTGGCTGCTGGCCGACATCCTCAGTGCCGGCGTGGCTTGGCAGGCCCTTGGCGTCGCCCTGCTGGTGGGCACTGGCCTGGCCGTGTTCGGCGCCCTCGCCCTCGTCACCGGCGGCGCCAGCGCGGCTGAGGTCCGCCAGCTGCTGCGCCGCCGCCCGGCCGCTTGACCGCCATGCGCGATCCCGCGATAACAGCCGCCCTGGCGAGGGATCCCAAGCCCTCGCGCCATACCGAACCAGAGGGGTCCACACCTTCATGAGCGCGCCGAAGAACCGCATCTTCTCGGGCATCCAGCCCACCCACAATCTCCACCTCGGCAACTACCTCGGCGCCATCCGCAACTGGGTGAAGCTGCAGGACACCTTCGACTGCATCTTCTGCGTCGTCGACATGCACGCCATCACGACTTGGCAGGACCCGCAGAAGCTGAAGCACCAGACGCGCGAGATCACCGCCGGCTACCTCGCCGCCGGCATCGACGCGCGCAAGCACATCGTCTTCAACCAGAGCCAGGTGGCGGCCCACGCGCAGCTCGCCTGGATCTTCAACTGCGTGGCCCGGCTCGGCTGGCTCAACCGCATGACCCAGTTCAAGGAGAAGTCCGGCAAGGACCGTGAGAACGTCTCGGTCGGCCTCTACGCCTATCCGAACCTGATGGCCGCCGACATCCTCGCCTACAAGGCGACCCACGTCCCCGTCGGCGAGGACCAGAAGCAGCATGTCGAGCTCGCCCGCGACATCGCCCAGAAGTTCAACAACGACTTCGGCGTGAACTTCTTCCCATTGCCCGAGCCGCAGATCTTCGGCGCCGCCACCCGCGTCATGTCCTTGCGCGACGGCAGCAAGAAGATGAGCAAGTCGGACCCCTCGGACTACAGCCGCATCAACATGACCGACGATTCCGAAACGGTCGCGCTCAAGATCCGCAAGGCCAAGACCGATCCTCATCCCCTGCCGGGGCCGGAGGTGCTGATGCCCGACGGCACCGTCGATCCGGCCAAGGAAGTCGAACGCCCCGAGGTCTACAACCTCCTGGGCATCTACGCCGCCCTCGCCGACAAGTCCCTCCAGGACGTGCTGACGGAGTTCGCTGGCCGCGAGTTCTCCTTCTTCAAGCAGGTGCTGACCGACCTCGCCGTCGCCACCATCGGTCAGATGGGCAACGAGATGAAGCGGCTGCTGAACGATCCGGCGGAGATCGACGCGGTGCTCCACGACGGTGCCGAGCGCGCCCGCGCGATCGCCGCCCCGATCCTGCGCGAGGTCGAAGACATCGTCGGCTTCCTGCGGCCGTAGATTGGACCCACATTCGACTATGTAGGGGCGGCCCATGTGGCCGCCCGCGCCGCCAGGTCTTGTACGACCGGGCCTGCGCGATCACCTAATGGATGCCCCTGTCCCGGACCGCCGCACGCCATGGACGACAACATCCTCCTCGAAGACCAGCCCCGCCGCCGCTGGCGCTTCCTGCCGTCCTTCCCCACGACCGGCCGCGGCCGCCGCGTGCTTCTCTGGGTGTTTATCGCGGTGCTGGTCATCCTGGCGCTCTACTATCCCGTCGGCGCCCTCTGGGTGCACACGATCGACGACGATCCGGCGTTCGCCCCGGCTCAGGTCGAGCCGGGCGCCAGCCGTGCCGTCGCTATCGCCGCCGCGCTCATCGATCGGGAAATCAACCAGCACGCCTGGCCGTCCAACGATCCCTGGTTCTTCCCCGGCGTCATCCTCGACAACATGCCCAACTACCAGCAGGGCATCATCCAGGCCCTGCGCCGCTTCACCCTGGAGATGACCGACCAGATCGGGCGTGGCCGCGGCTCCAGCCAGGCCGACGCCGATCTCGAACGCGCCCGCAGCCTGCTCAACTATTCCAGCGACGTCTGGGTCTGGGACCTGAACGTCTCGATCTGGCCGACCGCGCCATCGGATCAGCAATATCTCGCGGCGCGCGACGCCCTGCTCAAGTACAACGGCCGCCTGGCTGCAGGGACGGCCGTGTTCGACCGCCGCGCCGACAACCTGCTGGCCACGCTCGACCGCATCGCCAAGGACCTGGGCTCGGCGTCGGCGGCGCTCGAGCAGCAGGTCGAGGAGCATTCCGGCGCCTGGCTCGACTTCGAGGCCGACGACCGCTTCTACCGCACCAAGGGCGAGCTCTATGCCTATGCCCTGCTCCTGCGCGAGCTCGGCAAGGACTTCGAGGCCATACTGGCGGAGCGCGGGCTGCAGAAGCTCTGGGGCGAGATGCTCGGCAACCTGCTCGCCGCCGCCGAGCTGCACCCCTGGGTCGTCGTCAATGGCGCGCCCGACAGCCAGGCCTTGCCGAGCCATCTCTCCGCCCAGGGCTTCTTCCTGCTGCGGGCCCGCTCGCAGATGTTCGAGATCGCGGACATCCTGCTGAAATAGGCGGAAAGACATGCTTTTCGTGCGCGTCTCGCTTTCTTCTTCGGGCCGCGCCGTGTAAGTTGACCGCAGGGGTTCCGCCGAATCGCGGTGGACGACGTTCAACAAGAAGCGCGCGCGAGCCGCCCGATGATCTTGCCGGCTTAGGGTCTCGGCCATGCAGATCTACCTGCCGATCGCCGAGATCTCCCTGAACATCCTCCTGTTGCTGGGCATCGGCGGGGCGGTCGGGTTCCTCTCGGGCATGTTCGGCGTCGGCGGCGGCTTCCTGCTGACGCCGATCCTCATCTTCATCGGCGTGCCGCCGGCCATTGCCGTCGCCACCCAGGCCAACCAGGTCGTCGGTTCCTCGGTGTCCGGCGTGCTCGCTCACTGGAGCAAGGACAACGTCGACTTCAAGATGGGCTTCGTGCTGGTGGCAGGCGGCTTCATCGGCTCGACCGTGGGCGTCGTCGTCTTCGGCATCCTGCAGCGCCTCAACCAGATCGACCTGGTCATCCAGTTCGCCTACGTCGTCCTGCTGACCGCCATCGGCGGGTTGATGCTGTTCGAAAGCCTGCGCGCGCTTCTCCGGATGCGGCGACGCGCCGGAACGCCGCGCAAGCTGCACCAACACACCTGGGTGCACGGCCTGCCGCTGAAGATGCGATTTCGCCGCTCGCGGCTCTATATCAGTGCGCTGCTGCCGCTCGCCCTCGGCTTTGTCATCGGCATCCTTTCGGCGATCATGGGTGTGGGCGGCGCGTTCCTGATGGTCCCGGCCATGATCTACCTGCTGGGCATGCCGACCCGCATCGTCGTCGGCACCTCGCTGTTCCAGACCATTTTCGTGACCGCCAACGTCACCTTCCTGCAGGCCGTGCAGAACCAGACCGTCGACGTCATTCTGGCCTTCGTCCTGCTGGTCGGCGGCGTCATCGGCGCCCAGGCCGGCGGCCGCTTCGGCGCCCGCCTGCCGGCCGAGCAGCTGCGGGTGCTTCTCGCAGTGTTGGTCCTGCTCCTGGGCATTCGCCTGTCGATCGAGCTGATCGCCACCCCGGTGGAGCGCTACTCGATCACACCGATCGAGGTTGTCCTATGACGACCGCCCGCCGCCTGCTGATTGCCGTCACCTGTGTCCTGGCGTGGGCGTCCGCGGGATGCGTGGTGCGTGCGCAAGAACCGCTTGTCGCCGACCTCACGGAATACCGCATCGCCATTACGACCGGCTTCGTCGGGACCGACGTCTACGTCTTCGGCGCCAAGAGCGGGCCGGGCGACGTCGTCGTGATCATCCGCGGCCCGACGGTGCCCTATGCGGTCCGCCGCAAGGACCGGATTGCCGGGATCTGGCTGAACGCCCGCCGCATCGATTTTCGCGGCGTCCCCAGCTTCTATGCCATCGCCAGCACACGACCGCTCGACGAACTGATGTCGTCCGCCAGTCAGTTGCGCGAGGAAATCGGCCTCGACAACCTGAACCTGATGCCGGAGGAGGATGCCGATCCGGCAGAGCTCGCAGAGTTCCGCGCCGCAGTGCTGCGCATCAAGCGATTTGCCGGCCTGTTCGGTCGTGATGCGGCCAAGATCAGCGTGCAGAGCGAACCCCTGTTCAAGACCAAGGTGCACTTCCCCGCCAACGTGCCGACCGGAAGTTATGACGTCCGAGTGCTGCTGATTCGCGACGGCGAGATCGCCAGCGCTCAAACCGTTCCGCTTCAGGTCAGCAAGAGCGGCGTCGATGCCCTGGTCTACGAGGTCGCGTACCGCCAGTCGGCGGCCTATGGCTTGATGGCCATCCTCGGCGCCCTGCTCGCCGGTTGGATTGCCCATCTCGTGTTCCGGAAGCTTTGACGGGAGGGTCTATGCCCATGACCGAAAAACCCGATCCCAACGCCCCGACGACGGCGGCACCGAAGTCTTCCGGCCGCGTCTTCCTCGTCGTGGTCGACAACTCGCCGGAACTCGGGGTCGCACTCCGCTATGCGTGCGTGCGCGCGAAGAAGACCGGCGGCCGTGTCGCACTGCTCTACGTGATGGAGCCCGCGGATTTCCAGCAATGGGCCGGAGTCAACGAGCTTATGCGGGAGGAGGCGCGGCAGGAGGCCGAGCAGACCCTGCAGAAGATGGCTGCCGACGTACAGAAGATGTCGGCCGCCATGCCGGTACTCTATGTGCGCGAAGGCGAGCGGCGCGACGAGCTGCTGAAGCTGATCGATGAGGAGCCGACGATCTCCATCCTCGTGCTCGGCGCCGCAACCGGGCCGCGCGGCCCGGGCCCACTGGTTTCGGCACTGACGAGCAAGTTCGTCGGCAAGCTGCGCGTGCCCATAACCATCGTTCCCGGCAACCTGTCGCTCGAGGACGTCGACAACATGGCGTGAATCGCGTCGCAGGCAGTCATGTCCCGTTTGCGGCCACCCGCTTGGAGGACGAGCATCTCGCGGCCGACCTGCCGATCGTCCGCGCTCGCCCAGATGCCGCACCATGTATCTTCCGATAGTCGCTCGTAGAGAACGACGCCCGACAACCCACCGCCGACATAGGCGAAGGCCAGGCTCTTGCCCGTGGCAACACCCATGCCGTGAAACGTCTGATTGCCGATTTTCCACGCGATCCGATAGGTCTCGCCGGCAGGAACGATCTGGGCCACGCCGGCATAGGCTGCCCCTTTCGAATTCACGCCCGTCACGTCGTAGGCGCCGGCAACGGACTCATCGGCGCGAGCATCCGGCAATCGGGGCGTCGTCACCGCGACGAGCGCAAAGACCACATGCATCAGGTATCGCAGGGGACAGGATTTTCTCATTTTCAGCATGCCTTTTCGGATATCTGATGGGTTTCAGGACTGTGCCGCCGAAGGAAGGCCGAAAATCTCCTGCGGCACCGCAATGCCTTTCAGGTGGTGCCGGCCGCGCGACTTCAACTTCGATCCACAGGGTGACGCGAAGCGGGACGACGTCAGCAGCGCCTCTCCCAGAGTCGGACAGAGTTCCTCGATCCGCGTGACCAGGTTTACGGCCGGGCCAATGACCGTGAAATCGAGTCGATCAGGGGCACCGATGTTGCCATACATGACGGCCCCCATGTGCAGGCCGATACCCACCTCAAGCTCCCGCTGGCCCATACCGCGACGACGAACGTTAAGGCGCCGCAGATCGGCCAATGCCGCCTCGGCGGCGGCGAGCGCGATGCGACAGGCACGATCGCGGTCGAGATCGTCGACGATCGGGAAGATCGCGAGAAGCGCATCACCGATGAACTTTAAGACCTCGCCGCCATTTTCGTGCACCGGCCCCGCCATGCACTCGAAATAGTCATTCAGCAGCGCGATCACCTGATCGCGAGGCATGGCATCCGACATGACCGTAAAATCGCGCAGGTCGCAGTACCAAAGCGCCGCGGCAATCGTCTCGCCATCGCCGCGCAGGATCGTGCCATTCAGGACGCGCTGGCCAGCTTGTCGGCCCAGATACGTCTCAAGCAGCGTCCGCAGCATTCGTCGTTGCTCGTGCGACTCGATAGCGGCAGCGAGCTCCGGCAGGAAACCTTCGATCTGCGCAATATCCGATTCGTGGAAGCCGCCAGGGCGCCGCGATGACCACGTTGCAACCTGCAATGGACCGCTGCTGAAGACGAGCGGAACCGCCAGGTAGTCGCTAATTCCCTCAGCTCTCAGCTCGGCGAGAATAGGGAAATCGACAGCCGCCGCACCCTCCAAGCGCCGTCGCACGGGACGACCGGTCTGATGTACGGCAAAAAGCGGGCTCGTCCGATAGGCCGCATCCACCGCCGTATCGAGTCGCCCGTAGTGAACCTCGGCCTGTTGGCCGCTACCGCTTTGCCACAGGAACCGACTGCCACGCACCTGCGGGTGGAGCGTGCTGATATGCAGGCTTGCGCGGTCGAGCGGCAAGCCCTGCCGGATGAGCCGCTCGCAGAGCGCCGAGAGCAATTCGCCCGGCGTGCCGATTCGTCGGCCCGCGTTCAGCAGCCATTTGGCCACCGCCTCGGGTTCGATATCGTCATCAACAGAAGTCACGACGCCGCAAGCTCCGCGATGACTTGGTCGCCCGCATTCGGCGGCAAAGCGAAGATTTCCTGTGCCTGTGCCATGCCGCGCAGGCGATAGTGCCCGATCGAAACGAGCTTCGAACCGCAGGGAGATGCGAAGCCGGCCGACGCAAGAAGCTGTCGGCCCAGTTGGCCGCACATCCGTTCCAGGCGCGTGACGAAGTTGACAGCTGCACCGATGACAGTGAAATCCGGTCGATCAGGCGCGCCGATGTTGCCATAGGTCACTGCCCCTGCGTCTAAGGCGATGCCCGCCTCGAGGATGGCTTTGCCGTCCGATCGCCTTCTTCCGTTCAACCTGTCCAGGTCGGCGAGAGCAGCTTCCGCCGCGGCGAGCGCGGCCACGCAGGCGCGGTCGCGGTCGAGATCATCGGTCATCGGAAAGATTGCCAACAGGGCATCACCGATGAACTTCAGGACCTCGCCCCCATTGCGATGTACGGGGGCAACCATGCACTCGAAATAGTCGTTCAGCAGCGCAATCGTGTCTGTACGCGAAAGGGCCTCCGCTGTCGCAGTGAAATTGCGCAGGTCGCAATACCAGAGCGCTGCGGCTATCGTTATTCCCTCGCCGCGCCGAATTAGGCCGCCGAGGACGCGCCGTCCGGCATCGCGGCCAAGATACGTATCGAGAAGGGTCGCCGCGATGCGGCCGGTTTCCTTAACTTCCAGGACGAGGGCCAAGAGCGGAACCAGGGCCTTGAAGCGTTCGATCTCCAAGTCCGTGAAGCCGTTCGAACGGTCGGTGGCCACGCTCACGGCATTGATGCGCGCCTCGCTGAAACGCACCGGCAATATCAGGTAGTCGGTCACGCCCTCGCCCTCCAATTCGACCAGGATCGGATAGTCGCGCCGCGATCCAGGATCGCCGAGGCGGCGACGGATTTCCGATACGCCGTCGTGGATCGGCTTGATCGGGCTCGTGAGGTAAATCTCTTCGCGATCGAGTCCATACTCGCGCGGCGTTTCGCTCGGCAGGGCATCGCCACGGCGCCACTGGTAGCCGATCGCAACGACCTGGGGGTGTAGCGTACGAACGCTCAGGAAGAAGCGGTAGATCGGAAACCCGGCCGCGACGAGGCGGTGCGCGAAGCCGCCGATGACGGCCTTGGTATCGGCCAGATCCCGCGCTTCGGTTACCAGCCACGCGGCGATGGCATCGCCGCCCTGAGCCAGCGCGGTTACGCGGGTGCCATCTGCGATCATTGGCGGAACCAACCCTTGCGGATCATGGGGTTAACCGGGCGGCCACCCCGAAAGGCCGTTGTCGTTGAAGATAGGCGGTGTATAACCCATCTTCCAGATACCCGCGCACCTTGCGATCGAGACCAGGAGGATCGGAAATGTTTATTCAAACGGAGGGAACGCCGAATCCGGCGAGCCTCAAATTCCTGCCCGGGCGCGATGTTCTCGGGTCGGGGTCCGTCGACATGCCCAATCCCGAGTCCGCGGAGCAATCGCCGCTGGCCGCGCGTCTTTTCCAGGTAGACGGGGTCGCCGGGGTGTTCCTGGGTAGCGACTTCATCACGGTTACCAAGCGGGCCGACAAACAGTGGGATACGCTGAAGCCAGCATTGCTGGGCATCATCATGGAACACTTCGTCGCCAGCCGGCCGGTCCTTTCGGAGGGCATTGCGACGCCAACCGAGAGCGCCGCCGAGGAAGACGAGATCGTGTCGCAGATTAAAGAATTGCTGGACACGCGCGTGCGCCCAGCCGTGGCACAGGATGGCGGCGATATCGTGTTCCGTGGGTTTGATCGGGGCATCGTCTATGTCCGGCTGCAAGGGTCATGTTCCGGCTGTCCGAGCTCTACTGCAACGCTCCGCATGGGCATCGAGAACATGCTGAAGCACTACGTTCCCGAGGTGATGGAGGTGCGGGCCGTTCAGTAGGCGTGATCCGGGCCCGCGGCCGCGCGGGCCCGGCGTACCGGGGTCGACCGCGACGCACCGCATTGTGTGGTCTTGCCGATCGCGACCGGTGAGACAGGGGGACTGCGACGGATGAGCCGAATCGTCAACGACGCCGCGCTCGATCAGATTTTCCGGCAGGCGCGGACACATCGGTCGTGGACCAGCGAAGCCGTCAGCGATGTCGTACTGCAGGCCGCCTACGATCTGGCCCGCATGGCGCCGACCAGTGCCAACTGCAGCCCGATGCGTGTGGTGTTCGTCAGGTCCATCGAAGCCAAGGAGCGGTTGAAGCCGGCTTTGTCGCAGGGGAACGTCGAGCAGACGATGAAGGCACCCGTGACGGCGATCATCGGGTATGATCTGCAGTTCCACGATTTGCTGCCCCGCCTCTATCCGTTTGCCGACGCGCGAAGTTGGTTTGCCGGCGACGATCCGCTCATTCGTGCGACGGCCTTTCGCAATGGATCGTTGCAGGGCGCGTACTTCATCATCGCCGCACGGGCCGTCGGCCTCGACTGCGGTCCGATGTCGGGCTTTGACAACGCGAAGGTCGACGCGGCGTTTTTCGCGGACGGTCGCGTCAAGTCCAACTTTCTCTGCAATCTCGGCTATGGCGATGGGGGCCGAATGCAGCCGCGCGCGCCGCGGCTCGAATTCGACGAGGCCTGTACGATCATTTGAGGGCGCCGGGCTCCTTATATCAATCCGGAATTCAGCGCAGAATCGGAATAGAGCGGATACCGCCGAGCGTTGAAGAGTTGATAGTGCCACCATTCGTTGCGATAAAAGTCCCACCCCGCCGCGGTCATCAGTCCGAGAAGGATGGCGCGATTTCGCTGGGCTGTTGGTGAAACATCCGGGCAGGCGTGATAGGCACGTTCCGTCAGATCGTCGAAGCCGGTTCCCATCTCGAGCTCGACGCCATGTTCATCGACGAGCGTAAGATCGACAGCCACGCCGCGGGAATGCGGCGACCCCTTCCGCGGATCGGCAAAGAAACCCGGCTGGGGGAACTGCTTCCACAAGATCCATTGCGCCTCGCTCGGGCGGAACGCGTCGAAGATCTTCAAGCGATGGTCGAGCGCGGCCGCCAGCTTGATCGCCCGGGCGAGACATTCAGCGGCGTCGCGGTGAAGATAGCACCGAGCGTGACGATAGATCGGAGCCCCCGTGATGTTGTCCGGTGTGGCGTAGGCAAGGGCCGCGACAACGTCGTAGGTTGGCGGTGTGATCTCAATGAAGTCCATATGATGGAGCCTTCGGTCTCGACGCGGAGCCGCACGGACAGACCCCTATCACGAACCGGGCGTACGGCGTGAGGACGAACGATCGACAAAGATGGCATCTCCCAAGCGAATTCTCGCCTTAGACGCGTCTGGCGGCGCATGTTCCACCGCTCTATGGTGCCAAGGCGCGGTGGTTGCGCGGCGCTTTCGGCAGATCGTGCGCGGCCATGCCCAAGTGCTGGTACCCATGATCCTCGAAACCATGGCGGACGGTGGCGAAACGTTTCGTCGCCTGGACGCGATTGCCGTATCGGTTGGGCCTGGCGCCTTTACAGGGATCCGGATCGGTCTGGCCGCCGCTCGCGGGATCGGGTTGGCGGCGGGTATCCCGACAGTTGGGGTTACCACGTTCGCAGCGGTGGCCGAGGCTGTTCCAGAGTCCGAGCGGGGCGGGCGCGCTCTCGTGGTCCTGTTGGACACGAAGCGCGGAGATCTCTTCGTTCAGCGATTTTCCACGTCACGAGCGCCGGACGATCCTCCGTCGATTCAAACACCTACGCAGCTTGTCGACGGCTTGACCGCCGGTCCAACCCTTCTGGCCGGAGACGGCGTGGCATTCATCCGACCTCATCTGGCCGCATCGATTTTCGATGTTCGATACTCCACGGCACTTGGTCCGGTTGATGCAGTCAATGTCGCGGCAGTCGCCGCACGGTCATCTGCTGGCGCCGGCGTAATGCCAGCACGGCCACTGTACCTCCGTGCACCCGACGTGCGGGCGGCGCCATCGACCGAGTCTGCTGCCGATGAACGCGCGAGGTTGGGCGATTGACCCACGGCGGCAACATGGGAGGACTCACATTGAGGCCGCTGGGGGCGTTCGATCTTGCGGTGGCCGCGGCCGTACATGCCGGCAGTTTCGACGATCCCTGGACGGAGGGAGCAATCAATGAATTGCTGGCCATGCCCGGATCATTCGGCACTCTGGCCTGTTTGGGCGATCAATCGATCGGCATCGTGCTTGCCCTCGCCGCGGGACCGGATGCCGAAATACTGACGCTGGGCGTCTTGCCGGATTTTCGTCGCCGAGGCATCGCACGCCGACTGCTGGCTTCGGTGAGCGAGCGAGCCGGCGACGCCGGTTGCGACCGCCTGCTGCTCGAGGTCGCAGAGGACAACGAAGCGGCCAGTACCCTTTACAGGGGGCTCGGGTTTGTGGAAATCGCGCGCCGGGCGGGTTACTATCGTCGCCCGGTTGGGACCGCGGTAGCGGCAATCGTCCTCGCTCGACCGCTCCGAAAGAGTGAGAGCTAGACCTTCCATCTCGAGCAACTGGTTGTCATGTGTTGCCCATGTGTTAAGTTTGAGTGGCGCCGGCTGAGCAAGTGAGGACGGACCCGAAGGGCGTCGGCAGGAGCCCGGGTTGGTGAGATGCCCGCGCCGCACCGGGGTCGAATCCGGAGTGACAGTTCGCGGCAGGTCTGCGATTTTGATGCAACGGGTTGGATCATGGGAACGCCATCGCGGATTGAGCGCATCTGCTTGGACAAGGGCTTGAAGATGACCGAGCAGCGACGCGTTATTGCGCGCGTGCTGTCGGATGCAACGGACCACCCCGACGTCGAACAGGTCTATCGGCGGGCAACCGAGATCGACCCCCACATCAGCATCGCCACGGTCTATCGGACCGTGCGCTTGTTCGAGGAGGCCAGCATTCTCGAGCGGCACGATTTCCGGGACGGCCGTTCTCGCTATGAAGAAACGCCCGATGTGCATCACGACCATCTGATCGACATCCAGTCGGGTCGGGTGATCGAGTTCCGCGACGAGCAGATCGAGCAGTTGCAACGCAAGGTTGCGGAGAAGCTCGGCTACCGGTTGGTCGACCACCGGCTGGAGCTCTATGCCGTGCCGATCGACCAATCATCATCAAGAAGCAGACAACAAAAAGAAACCGACGATGGTCGTCGCTCATAACGACGAAACCCGACCGGTCAACATCCGCGCGGGCGACTTCGAGCTCCGCCTTGCGGACAGCCAGGCCGAAGTGGAAGCGGCGCAGGCCCTGCGCTTTCGCGTGTTCTATGAAGAAATGGCGGCGCACCCGACGGCGGAGATGGCGGCCGTGCGGCGCGATTTCGACGGATTCGATCAACACTGCGACCATCTTCTTGTCATCGATCACCGGCACGGAGCGGGAGCCGCGGGCGTTGTCGGAACCTATCGGTTGCTTCGACGATCAGCGGCGGCAAGAGCCGGTCGGTTCTATTCGGCGGACGAGTTCGACATATCCCCGCTGCAGGCCCATCTTGGAGAAATCCTGGAGCTCGGTCGTTCCTGCGTCGGAGCAAACCATCGCTCGCGCGCCGTGGCGCAATTGCTGTGGCGCGGCGTTGCCGACTATGTGCTGTACCACGAAATCACACTGATGTTCGGCTGTGCGAGTCTGCCGGGAGTCGATCCGGAGCAGCTGGCAATCCCCTTGTCGTATCTATACCGCGATCATCTGGCGCCACCGGAACTCCGCGCGCGAGCTCTGCCGAATCGATATGTCGCCATGGGGAAGTTGCCTGCCGATGCCTTCGATCACAAAGCGGCGCTCGACAGTCTGCCGCCGCTGATCAAAGGATACCTGCGATTGGGTGCGTTCGTCGGCGACGGCGCTGTCGTCGACGAGCAGTTTCACACGACGGACGTCTGTATCGTCGTCAAGACCGATTGGGTCACGGGGCGCTACTACCGCCACTATACGCGGGACGAGATTCCGGAGAAGGGTGCGGCCGGCTGACGATCATGGCTGAGATGGTTGCATCTGGCGCGGTGAGCAGACCGTTGCGATCGACGGCATGGCTGCATGAATTGACGTTGGGGTCGCCCTATCGCTCGACCTGGCGGCTCGGCAGCTACCTGATATTCGCCCTGGGGATCGCTTCCTTGCAGCTCGTCGTGCTGGCGTTCGGAGCCCGGTTCGCGGGCGTGTTGCCGATGATCTATCACCGTGTTTGCTGCTGGCTGCTCGATCTTCACGTCGAAATTCGTGGGACCATGTCGGCGGCAAGACCGACCCTGTTCGTTTGCAATCACACGTCCTATCTCGATATCAGCGTTCTCGGGTCGTTGATCCGCGGCAGCTTCGTCGCCAAGACGGAGGTCGCGAACTGGCCCTTCTTCGGGTTTCTCGCCAAGCTGCAGCGGACCGTGTTCGTCGATCGACAGCGGCGGACGACGACCCACCGGCAGCGAGACGAACTGATGCGGCGTCTCGATGCCGGCGACAATCTGATCCTGTTTCCGGAGGGCACCAGCAACGACGGCAACCGGACGCTTCCATTCCGCAGCGCGCTCTTCGGCGTGGCCGAGCGGAGAGTCGCGAGCGGAAAGCGTGAACCGCTCCCGTTAACGATCCAGCCAGTGTCGTTGGCCTATGTTCGCCTCAACGGGATGCCGATCGGCCGTTCGCTGCGACCGTACTTTGCCTGGTATGGCGACATGGATCTCTTCAGCCACTTGTGGCGGGTGGCCGGCCTCGGGCGGATTATCGTGGTGCTTGAATTCCATCCGCCTGTGACCCTGGCCGAGTTCGCGTCGCGCAAGGGATTGAGCGAACACTGCCAGCGCATGGTCGCCGAAGGGGTTGCGGCCGCCATCGTCGGCCGCCGCGAGGAGGTGCGCGTCACGGAGTCGGCGGATTCCGGGCCGACGGCGGGGCCAAAGGAGTACACTTAGGTTGCCGGTAATGCTAGACTCCCGATGACAATGGACGCGCATCTGAAAGGGACTAAACGCCGCCGCGCCCGCCGCTGGGGCAGCTAGATCCGACCTTGGCGAAGAAGCTCTTCATCAAGACCTACGGCTGCCAGATGAATGCCTATGACTCCGCCCGCATGGCGGATGTCTTGGCACCGCTTGGCTATGCATCGACGGACCGTGTCGACGGCGCCGACATGGTCATCCTCAACACCTGTCACATCCGCGAGAAGGCATCGGAAAAGGTGTTTGCCGAGCTCGGTCGCCTCAGCGCGGCAAAATTTGCCCGACAGAAAGCGGGATCAGACATGATCATTGCCGTCGCCGGCTGCGTCGCCCAGGCCGAAGGCGACGAAATGATGCGGCGCGCCCCCTGCGTCGATCTCGTGCTTGGACCGCAGACCTATCATCGGCTGCCGGAGATGGTGGCACGCGCCATTCGCGCGGCACCGCGAGGGCGCGACCACAAGCGCGGCGCAGGCATTCTCGACACCGAGTTCCCGCCGGAATCGAAGTTCGACCACCTGCCGGAGACTGAGCTGCCGCAGGGCATCACCGCGTTTCTGACCGTGCAGGAAGGTTGCGACAAGTTCTGCACATTCTGCGTGGTGCCATACACGCGCGGCGCCGAATTCTCCCGCAGCGTCGATGACGTTACGAAGGAAGCGCGGCGCTTCGTTCAATCCGGAGCCCGCGAGATCACGCTTCTAGGCCAGAACGTGAATGCCTACCATGGCCTGTCGCCGCGGGTGAGCATCTCCACCGCAGGCTCGACAGCGGCCGAATGGGGATTGGGGCGGCTTATACGTCACTTGGCGGAGATCGATGGACTGCTTCGAATCCGCTACACCACATCGCACCCGCGCGACATGGATGATGAACTGATCGAGGCGCACGGCGTCGTCCCGGCGCTGATGCCCTACCTCCACCTTCCTGTGCAGTCGGGATCGGATCGCGTATTGGCAGCGATGAACCGGCAGCACACCGCGAACGACTATCGGCGTCTCATCGATCGATTGCGCCGGGCGCGGCCCGACATCGCCATGTCTTCGGATTTCATCGTCGGCTATCCCGGCGAAAGCGAGGAGGACTTTGCTGCGACCCTCGAGCTGGTCGAAGACATCGGCTATGCCCAGGCTTATTCGTTCAAATACAGCCCGCGACCGGGGACGCCGGCAGCGGCGATGTCCAATCAGGTTGCAGACGCCGTCAAGGGCGAGCGGCTCGGGCGGCTCCAGGCCCTGCTGCGCATCCAGCAGGATGCTTTCAACGATGCCTGCGTCGGTCGGACGCTGCCGGTGCTGTTCGATCGTGTCGGCCGTCATCCCCGTCAATTGGTCGGTCGCTCGCCCTATCTGCAACCGGTGCATGCGACAGCGACGCCGGATTTGATGGGCACTGTCGTATCAGTGAGTATTGATTCGGCGCAGCCGAACAGCCTCCGTGGGCACGCGATCTCGACGGACGCACCGTCCACGGCGAGCTCGGCCCGCGATATCGACGGCATCTCCGCGGGCTTCGGCGAGGTCCACGCGTGAGTCAGATCCCGCCTCTCTCGGTCGCTCCGGCAGTGCATCTCGAATTCGACGACAACAGGTTGTTGCCGCTGTTGTTCGGCGAGTATGACCAGAATCTGGCGCGGATCGAGCAGCAGCTCGGCGTCTCGCTGGTCTCACGCGGCAACCAGGTGGCGATCTCCGGTCCGGCAGAGTCGGTCGATGCCGCGCGCGAGACCTTGAACTTGCTTTACCAGCGCCTGAAGCATGGCCAGCCCGTCGATCGCAACGATGTCGATGCTGTCATGCGCATGGCCCGCAGCACGGGCAGCGACGGCAATCTGTTCGACCGCCTTGGCGCCGATGGCACGGCCGTCAGGACGCAGCGCCGGCTGGTGTCGCCACGGACACCGGTTCAAGCCGCCTATCTTCGAGCCTTGCGCGACACCGACATGGTCTTTGCCTTAGGCCCAGCCGGGACCGGCAAGACCTATCTTGCCGTCGCCGTCGCCGTCGCCATGCTGGCAAAAGGGACGGTCGACAGGATCGTGCTGTCGCGTCCCGCGGTCGAGGCCGGCGAGCGCCTGGGTTTTCTCCCGGGTGACCTTCGCGAAAAGATCGACCCCTATCTGCGGCCGCTCTACGATGCGCTCTACGACATGTTGCCGGCCGAGCAGGTGATGAAGCGGCTGTCGTCGGGCGAAATCGAGATCGCTCCGCTCGCCTTCATGCGCGGTCGCACGCTGTCGAACAGTTTCGTGATCGTCGACGAGGCGCAGAACACCACTCCCGTGCAGATGAAGATGCTGCTGACGCGGCTCGGCGAAAACTCCCGCATGGTCGTGACCGGCGACTTGAGCCAGATCGATCTGCCCGCCGGCGTGCGCTCCGGCTTACGCGACGCCATCGATGTGCTGGCCCGGGTCGAGGGCATCGGCTTCGTCTGGTTCACCGAGGCGGACGTCGTCCGCCATACCTTGGTCAGTCGGATCGTGCGCGCTTACGATGAGCGCGATCGTAACGCAGGAAAGCCCGATGCCGCGAAGGGCTGAACCTGCCGAAAAGGGCACCCTCGGGATCGCTCGATCGGCGGCGGATATGGATATCGCCGTCAGGATACTCGATCCGGCGTGGCGGCGCCTCTGGCCCGCGGCAACCCGCAGCGCTCGCAGCGCCGCGCGAACCGCGCTCGATGCGGCGGCGGATCCGGCGCGTCTCGGATCCGGCGCGGAGATGACCATCGTGTTGGCCGACGATGGCACGGTTCGCCGTCTAAACCGCCAATACCGGGGCATCGACAAACCGACCAACGTGCTATCATTCGGCAGTACGAACGGAGGGCGCGGGTCGGCGGCAGGTTCGCCGATCATCCTCGGCGACGTGGTTCTGGCGCGCGAGACCGTGGCGGCGGAGGCAAACGTTCAAGGGAAGAGCATCACGGACCATGCCGTCCACCTGGTCGTGCACGGCGTGCTGCATCTCCTCGGCCATGATCATCAGGCCGTCAAAGAGGCCGATCTGATGGAGACGATCGAGATCCAGGTGCTGGCCCGGCTTGGCGTAGCCAACCCCTATGTCACGCGCCTGCCGCGGCGCGGCGCACGGGGGCGGGCCTGAGCACCACGATGAACGAATCGACGCCCTCACGACCATCGCGCGGCGAGCTCGCCGGCGCATCGCCGCTCCGGAATCTGAAGAACTGGCTCAAGAGCCTGAGGCGGGGGAGAAACGGCGAAACGCTGCGCGAGACCATCGAGGATCTGATCGAGGAATCCGAGACCGAGGGCGACTCCCCGATCAGTGAAGATGAGAGCGTGCTGCTCCGCAACATCCTGAAGCTGCGCAATCTTACGGCTTACGACGTCATGGTACCGCGCGCGGACATTGCGGCCGTTTCCGCCGATATCGAGGTGCGAGAGCTGGTGCAGATCATGAGCGCCAAGGGTCATTCGCGATTGCCGGTTTATCGCGAGACTCTCGACGACGTGGTCGGCATGGTCCACATCAAGGATGTGCTGACCTGCCTCGTCGCCGAACAACCGTTCGACCTCAAGTCGATCCTGCGCGAGGTCTTGTTCGTAGCGCCTTCGATGCGCGCGCTCGACCTGCTTCTGCAGATGCGCCTCTCGCGCCTCCACATGGCCCTGGTGGTCGACGAGTTCGGCGGCATCGATGGGCTTACGACGATCGAGGACGTCGTCGAAGAGATCGTCGGCGAGATCGAGGATGAGCATGACGTCGACCAGGGGCCGAAAATGCTCGCCCGACCCGACGGCAGTCTGATTGCCGATGCCCGCACGACGATCGACGAGTTCGAAGATCGAGTCGGCCCTGTCCTGTCGGAGGAGGAGCGCGAGCAGGACATCGATACGCTCGGCGGCCTGGTGTTTGCCTTGACTGGTCACGTTCCGACACGCGGCGAATCGATCGCGCATCCGTCCGGCATCGTATTCGAGGTGGTCGAAGCCGACCCCCGTCGGGTCCGACGCCTCCGTGTCCGCAACCTGCCCCAGCGTCCAGCTCCCGAAAATGAGGAATAGACACGCGGCGGCGACCGGCGCCGCGATGCGTACTGGCGGTGGCGTCCGTCGCATCACTGTGATGGCGGCGTGCCTGCAGGCGTGGCTCGACCGGATGTCGCCGTGGCGCGCGCGCGGCTGCGCCCTGCTGCTCGGAGCACTCGCAGCGCTGGCCCTGCCGCCGATCCATGCAATTCCGGTCCTGCTCATCAGCTTTTCCGGGCTCGCGCTGCTCATCGACCGCACGCCCCGGTTCATGGCGGCCGTCGGGCTTGGGTGGTGCTTCGCCTTCGGCTATTTCGTCGCCGGAATCTACTGGGTGGCCAATGCGCTGCTCGCCGTGTCGTCGGCGTTCGGATGGCTGCTTCCATTTGCGATTGCGGGGGCGGTCGGCGGCTTGTCGGCATTGCTTGCCGCCTTTCCCGCGCTGGCAATCGGCGCTGCGCGTGCCGTGTGGCCCGTGGGTCCAGCGCGGATTCTCGTTCTGGCAGTCAGCTGGACGATCTTCGAATGGCTGCGCGCCTGGGTGCTCTCAGGTTTCCCGTGGAACCTCGTCGGCTACAGCTGGGCATTTTCGGATGCGATGAACCAGTTCGCGGCTCTGAGCGGCGTGTGGGGGCT
>Ga0187893_10006709_pt1 | contig 19489 bp, 13 predicted proteins | sample MA1701074metaG_FD_139574 | JGI IMG/M metagenome (GOLD analysis project Ga0187893, IMG submission 139574) | White microbial mat communities from a basaltic lava cave in the Kipuka Kanohina Cave System on the Island of Hawaii, USA - MA170107-4 metaG ... | reverse complement strand
AGCGGCGTTCGGACCGCGTCGCTCGGAGCGCCATCCGGCAACCGCATCGGAACCAGGCCGCCCGACGCTGCCAGATGCGGATCGTCGAACAGGTCTTCGGGACGGGTGATCGGCGCCCATGGCGGGCCAGCGCGCGTGGCAAGCGCTATCACTTCGTGCCTGCCGCGCCGCCCTATCTCGTCCTTCACCATCGGCATGAACCAGTCACGCGCCCCGACGCGCTGTGGATTCGTCTCGAGGCGAACGTCCGCCAGCCAGTCGTTCTTGCCCAGTACGCCGCAGCGCGCACGCCACTGCGTGTCGGAAACGACCGCGAGAAATAGCTGCGAGCCGTCGCCGACCGTGAATACGTCGTAGATACCCCAGGCCGACAGGCGCGCCGGCATCGGCGCGGCCGGCTCGCCGGTCACCGCGTACAGCAGCATGTGCTGCGCGACCAGCAGCACGCAGTTTTCAAAGAGACCGCTGTCGATATGGCGTCCGGCGCCGGTGCGGTCGCGTTCATTCAAAGCAGCCAGCGCGCCGATCGCACCCAACATGCCGCCCATGATGTCGTTCACGGAAGACCCGGCGCGCAGCGGCCGGCCCGGCGGGCCCGTCATGTAAGCGAGCCCCGCCATCATCTGCACGACTTCGTCGAGCACGGTGCGGCTTGATCCCTCGCAGACTTTCGTAGCCGAAACCGATTTTGTCCATTGCGCCCGGGCGGAAGTTTTCCGTGACGACGTCGGCACCGGCGACGAGCTTCAGTACCGCGTCGCGACCGGCCGGGTCTCTGATGTCGATCGCGAGGCTTTTCTTGTTCCGGTTAAGCGCCGGGAAAAGACCGGCACCCGAGCCGGTCAATCGCCGCGTGTTGTCGCCTTCGACGGGCTCGACTTTGATCACCTCGGCGCCGAGGTCGGCCAGCACGAGACCGCAGGTCGGCCCCATCACCATGTGCACGAATTCGACGACTCGGATTCCTTCGAGCGGAAGCTTCATGTTCCGGCCCCTGCGGACGCAAGCGCCGCCTACGCGGCGCGGAGCGAATCAACGATTTTCATGCGGCTCGCTTTCAGCGCGGGCAGCACGCCGCCGATCAGTCCCATCACCAGCGCGAACACGAGCGAGTTCAGCACGATGTGCGGCGTCAGCGCAAAGGAAAACGCGAGCTCCGAGAACGACTGGAAGTTCGTCGTCGAAATCGTTATGGCCTGCAGGAAACTCGCTGCAAAAAGTCCCGCGATTCCCCCGGCGAAGGCCAGCAGCAGCGATTCCAGCAAGAACGCGATCAGCACCGCGCGCCGCTGAAATCCGAGCGCACGCAAGGTTCCGATCTCGGCGGTGCGGGTCGCGACGGCTGCGTACATCGTGATCGCCGCGCCGATGATCGCGCCCAGCGAGAAGATGACCGACAGCGTGATCCCCAACACCGAAATGAAGTTCGACAGCGCGCGCGACTGATCTTCATAGAACTTCTTCTCGCGCTTGACCTCGACCTGCAGCCGCGGCTCCGCCGCGACCGCAGCCGTGAGCACATCGAACGAATCGGGCGCAGTCAGTCGAGCGATGACCGACGAGGGCGAGGTGCGACGAAACGCCTGCATCAGTTGCTCCGCGTCGCCCCACAATTCCGAATCGAAGGCAGTGCGACCGGCGTCGAAGACGCCGACGATCGTCCACGAGCGCTGCGCAAACGACAGCGCCTGTCCGATTTCAACGCCGGCAAACTGTCGCGCGACCTGGGCACCGACAATGATTTCGTTTGCGCCGGGCCGGAAGAACCGTCCGCTCAGCAGTCTGACCTGCGGCCGGAGTTGCAGCCCCCTCGCGGTCACGCCGCGAATCGGCACGTTGGTGCGTTTGCCGGTGCCCGCCTTCGGCAGGGAGTTCAGCACGACCACCTCGCGCGACGCCAGCGCCGCGCCGTCGGCGCCGCGCGCGACCTGCGGCAGGCTTTCGATCAACGCGGCCTGGTCGCGCGCCACGCCGCTCTGGATTTCGGTTTCGGCGCCCTTGCGGATAAAAAGCACGTTGCTGTCCGACCCGGTCGCCACCAGCGTTGCCTTCAATCCGGCGTCGAGCATCAACACTGCGGCGAACACGAACACGACCAGCGCCATGCCACCGGCGGTTAACACCGTCGTGAGCCGCCGCACCCACAGGTTGCGAGCGATGTAATGGAGTGGAAGCCGGAGCACAAGCCGCATGCTCAGCCTACGTGGCGCAACCCGTCGACGATGCGCACGTTCGCGGTTCGCACCATCGGGACCAGCGCGGCGAGCACACTGACCGCAATCGCTGCGAGCGCTTGATACCCGTAGGTTTCGGGCGCAACGTCGAAACGTGCGAACACCTGTTTGCCAACCGACTCGAAAAAGCCGCGCGCAATAGGCGCGGTCAATGCGATCGCCAGTGCCGCGCCGATGCTGCAAATAACAAGGCTTTCGGCCAGGATGAGGCGAGCGACAAAACCGGGACCAAACCCAAGCGCCTTCATCGTCGCGTACTCGGACAGGCGTTCGCGCGCGGTCATTGCCATCGTGTTCGCCGCCACCGCCAGGATGATCAGGATCACGATGAACGACACGCCCGAAATCACCTGGATGATGGTTTCGATCATCGCGACGAACGACAGCTGAAACGCCTTCTCGGTTTCGGTCAGCGTCTCGGCAAGCGAGTTGGCGAACTCGGCGTCGACCGTGCGCGCGACCTCGGCGGCGCGGCCGGGATCGTCGACCTCGATCAAGAACACGCCGACCCGATCGGCGCCTCGCGGAAAACGCTGTTTCAGGAATTCGTTCAGGTAGTCGTAGTGGAAATAAAACTGGCGGGTGATCGTCGTGTCGTCGCGGCCCTCGTAGATCGCACGCACGGTGAATTCCCAGTTGCCTGGGTAGATCGTGCCGCGGATCGGCACGCGGTCGCCGATCGCAAACCCGTACAGATCGGCAAGCTGACGCCCGACCGCCGCACCGCGCCGGTCGCGCAAGTAGTCCTGCCACTCGGACGCCGCGAAGCGAAACTCGGGATACAAGCCGAAGTACGCTGGCGCGTCAACCGCAAACTGGGCGAAAAAGCTGCGTTCATCACGCCAGATGCCGCCGAACCAGTTCGATACCGCCACGCTCTTGACGCCATCGATCGAGCGGATCTTGTCGCGGTAAAAAATCGGCAGCGAAAAGACAAGCGAGATCGCATTGCGCGCCACGAGCCGCGCGCCCGAAGCCGATTCCGGTCCTGCGTTCCATGCGCGCACAACGGTTTGCAGCAGCCCGAATGCCACCAGTGCGATCACCAGTCCGAGCACCGTGAGCGCGCTCCGCAAACGCGCGCGGAGCGCGTTGCGAAAGACAAGTTTCAGGAAGAACACGGCCGGGCTTCGTCAGTGTTGATGCGGGTTCGTATCGGTTAGCTGACCCTTGTCAAGGTAGATGAGGTGGTGCGCGGCGGCGGCGGCGCGCGGGTCGTGCGTCACCACGACGATCGTCTTTTTCAGTTCGCCATTTAGCCGGTCGAGCAGTGAAAGGATGTCGGCGGCGGAAACACGATCCAGATCGCCCGTCGGTTCGTCGGCGATCAGCAGCAGCGGATCGGTCACCACCGCGCGCGCGATGGCCACGCGCTGCTGCTGGCCGCCCGACAGCTCGTTCGGCTTGTGCTCCATCCGATCGGCCAGCCCAACGAGATCCAGCACGAGTTCAGCGCGATTGCGACGCTCGCGCCGCGACAGCCCGGCGAGCAGCAACGGAAGCTCGACGTTTTCGAACGCGGTGAGTACCGGCATCAGGTTGTAGAACTGAAAGATGAAGCCCACCGTTGCCGCGCGCCAGCCGGCCAGTTCGCTTTCGGACAGCTGCGTGATGTCCTCGCCCGCGACCCACAAGGTACCGCCGTCGGGCTTGTCGATGCCGGCGATCAGGTTCAGCAGCGTGCTTTTGCCCGAACCGGATGGGCCCATTAACGCCACAAAGTCGCCACGGTCGATGTCGAGGTTGATATCGGTGAGAACCGGGACCTGCTGTTCGCCGCGCGTATAGCTCTTGCTGACATTGCGGATTTTTACCAGCGCATCGGCAGGAGTTGCCGAAGCGACGCGCGAAGCGGTGGCGCTGCGGTCGTCCACCGAATTACTTTTTCGCGGCAACGACGGCGGCGCCGTCGACAAGGTGTTCGGACGGACCGATCACGACGCGCGTGCCGGGGGGCAGATCGACTCGCACCAGATCCCCGACTTTCGCACCGGCGCTCACCGCCGTCATCACCGCCTTGCTGCCGCCGATAGGCACGGGCGGGGTGTCCTTCTTGTCTGCGGCTGGCCTGGCCTCGCCGCTTGCGCCCGGGACGACGAAAACGACATCGCGTCCGTCGCGCTTGACGATCGCCTCCGCTCGCAACGCAGCCACCGGCTTGCGCTCCTCCGGAGTCAGCGGGCGCGACAGGAAGGCGATTTTTGCGCTCATGTCGGGCAGCACGCGCGGGTCGGACTCGTCGAAACGCACCTTGACGAGCAGCGTGGCCTTGCTGCGGTCGACGGTCGGCACGATGCGGCTGACCGAACCCAGCAGACGCAGCTCGGCGAACGCGTCGAGCTGGATTTCCGCAGGTTGATCGGGCCTGACCTTCGCGATCGCGGTTTCCGATACATCGGCTTCCACTTCGAGCGTGCTCATGTCGGCCATCGTCACCACGGCGCCGGTCGTTCCCGCTGCGCTGGAAAACGGCGTGACGACGTCGCCGACATTCGCGCTTTTCGTCAGCACGACGCCCGTGAAGGGGGCACGAATCAGCGTCTGCTCGAACCCGACCGTTGCCACGCGCAAATTGGCTTCCGCGACGCCGATCTGCGCGCGCAACGACTCGATTGCCGCGCTCGACTTGTTCGCGCGAGCCATCGCGGTATCGACGGCGGAGGCCGCGATGAAGTTTTTCGCCGCCAGTTCCTGCGAACGTTTCAGAGCCGCGTCGGCATCGGCCAGCTCGGCCTGCCCTTGCAAGAGATTGGCCTTCGCGGCGGCAACATTTGCGACCGCTTGCTCGCGCTGAGCGGCCACATCGCGGTTTTCAAGGCGCGCGATGAGGTCACCCTGCGCAACGCGCTGGCCTTCCTGTACGCCCAGCCATTCGAGCCGGCCGGTTGCCTTGCTTGAAACCGATGCGCGCCGCGCCGCGACCACCCGGCCAGTGGCGTTGAGGATCGCGATCGATTGCGACGGATACACCGCTGCAACGGTGCCGATCTCGACGGCAGGCGCGCGGCCGCGCTGCGCGACAAAGCCGCCCGCGGCCGCAACGACAAGCACGGCGAGCAGCCACACCCACGCGCGCTTCCACAGCGGGCGGCGCCGGCGAACCGGCGCGCTGCGTTCGATGGAAAGCTGCGCAAGCGTTGTGTCCTGTGTCGCCATGTCAAATCCGGGAATGAGCCGGCGCCGATCGTAGCGGAGCGTTTACAGACGGCGCTTTCGCGCCGTCGGCGAGCCGCGCCATTCACGCCCTCGACCCGACGACTCGCGCACGCTGAGAGCGAAACGTCGCCGCTACTTTCCAATACAGAACCGGCTGAAGATACGGCCGAGCAGATCGTCGGCGGTGAATTCGCCGGCAATGCGGGACAGTTGTTGCGCAGCCAGTCTGAGTTCCTCCGCAAAGAGCTCGAGCTGCCGGTCGCCTTGTTCGGCGCGCGCAGCCGCAGACTCCAGATGCGCGGCCGCGGCGCGCAAGGCTTCAAGGTGGCGCTCGCGCGCGAGGAAGACGGATTCACCGGTAGCTTCGCTCCCCCAACCGGCAGTGCGAAGCAGGCTCGCCCGCAGACCGTCGATGCCGGCGCCGGTTTTCGCCGACAGCCATACGCGATCGGCGAGTACGCGCGCCGGCTCATCAACGAGGTCGATCTTGTTGATGACGGTCAACACCGGTGTGCCGGCCCCCAGGCGCGCGCGCACCCGTGACAGCGCGTAGTCGTCGGCGCATTCGGCGCGCACCGTCGCATCGACCACATGCAGCACAACATCGGCGCCCGCCACCTCGGCGAGCGTGCGTTCAATCCCAATTCGTTCGAGCTGGTCCTGGCTCGAACGCAGCCCCGCCGTGTCGATGACGTTGAGCGGAATTCCGCCGACCTGGATCTTCTGCTCAATGCGGTCGCGGGTGGTACCTGGAATCGCCGTCACGATCGCAACCTCGGCGCCGGCCAGCGCATTCAACAAGCTGCTTTTGCCCACGTTCGGACTGCCCACGAGCACAACGTTGAGCCCCTCGCGCAGCAGCGCACCTTGCCGGCTGCGCTGCACGACGTCGGCAAGTTGCGTCTGGATCGCCGCCAGCTTTCCGCGTGCGTCGGCCGCCTGCAGGAAATCGATCTCTTCGTCCGGAAAGTCGAGCGTCGCTTCCACCAACGCGCGCAACTCGATCAATTGCTCGACGAGCCGCTGCGTAGCCTGCGAGAAAGCTCCCGCGAGAGAGCGCGCGGCGCCGCGCGCAGCCGCTTCGGTCGATGCGTCGATCAAATCGGCCACCGCCTCGGCCTGCGCGAGGTCAAGCCGGTCATTCAGAAACGCGCGGCGAGTGAACTCGCCCGGCTCGGCAATGCGCAGTCCGATTTTTCGCCCGGCTTCCAGACACCGCGCGACCAGCAGACCCAGCACGACCATGCCGCCGTGTCCTTGCAGCTCGAGCACGGTTTCGCCGGTGTAGGAGCGCGGCGCGGGATAGAGCAGCGCGATGCCGGCGTCGATTGTGGCGCCCTGCATGTCGAGGAACGGCGAATACAACGCGCGGCGCGGCCGCAGCCGCCGCGCATTCGCGCCCAGCACGGCGTCGATCACCGGTGTCAGATCGCGCCCCGACAGACGCACGACGCCGATACCGCCACGACCGGGCGCGGTCGCGACCGCAACGATCGGATCGTGTTCAGAATTCATCCGCAATCAAGCTAACACGCGCTCGGCACGAGCTCACTTCACTAGACTGACGGCATGGACCCGAGAGAAGACCGCGATCCACTGACGCGATATCGGCAGCCGCTGCTCGCGGTCGCGATCGCCACGATCGTTTCGTTGCTGATCGCGGCGATGATCGGCGGCAACATGCCGCTCGACTACGAGGGCCGCGCGTGGACGTATACGGGGCTTGTGATGTACGTGCTGATCGGTGCCGCCGTCGTTTTCTCCCTTGCCGCCGAGGGCGAACGGCAGCCGCTCAGCTTTGCACGCCTGTTCAAATGGACGCTGTCGCTGTGGATATGGCCGCTGCTTGTTCTGTGGCGCCGGCGCTGAGCTGAGCACGTGCTGCACAATGCCGGCCGCATGGGCGACGTACGTGACGGAAAATGCGGCGTCGATAGGTTCGGATAGGGGGCCTCCAATGACGAAACGGACAAAGCGCATTGCACTTTTCGCGGTCTCATTTCCCTTCATGCTCGCGGCGTGCGCGATCGGGTCGGATCGAAGTCCATCAGCCAGCGCCCTGGCCACACTGAAGCCGACGCAAGGCAATCAGGTCGCCGGCAGCGTCCGCTTTGAGCAGTACGGCAACAAGGCGCGGGTGATCGCAACGGTGACCGGCCTTAAACCCGGCGCCGCGCATGGTTTTCACGTGCACGAGAAAGGCGATTGCAGCGCCGCCGACGCAATGAGCGCCGGCGGCCACTTCAATCCCTTAGGGCAGCCGCACGGGGCCCACGACAAGCCGCCGCATCACGCCGGCGATATGCCCAACCTCACCGCCGATGCGACGGGAACCGCGATGCTGCGGTGGGAAGGCGAAGCGCTCTCGGTCGGGAGCGGCCCCGCCAACGTCGTGGGTCGCAGCGTGATCGTTCATCGCGATCCGGATGACTACAAGACTCAGCCGACGGGCAATTCCGGACCGCGTCTCGCTTGCGGCGTGATTCAAAGCGGATCCGGCGGTTGATGCTTGATCAGCCGACCGGTTTCGCCTTTGCGATCTGCTTCATCACGTACCACTGCTGCACGATCGACAGGATGTTGTTGATCAGCCAGTACAACACCAGTCCCGCCGGAAAGAAGAAGAACATCACGCCGAAGATGTAGGGCATCGTGGCCATTACCTTCGCCTGAATCGGGTCCGGCGGCGTCGGGTTGAGCTTGTACTGCACGATCATCGTGCCGACCATGGCCACCGGCAGGATGAACCACGGGTCCGGCGTCGCGAGATCCCCGATCCACAGCATCCACGGCGCGTTGCGCATCTCGACGCTGGCGAGCAGCACCCAGTAGAGCGCGATAAAGACCGGAATCTGTACGACGATCGGCAAACAGCCGCCGAGCGGGTTGATCTTCTCGGTCTTGTACAGCTCCATCATTGCAACGTTCATCTTCTGCTTGTCGTTGCCGTACTGCTCGCGGATTTTCATCAGCCGCGGCGTGACTTCCTTCATGCGCGCCATCGAGCGATAACTCGCCGCCGAGAGCGGATAAAAAGCGCCCTTCACCAGGATCGTCAGCAGGATGATCGCCCAGCCCCAGTTGCCAACCAGCCGGTGAAAAAACTCGAGCAGCCAGTACAGCGGTTTGGAGAGAAACGTGAGCCATCCGTAATCGACCACGAGGTCCAGCCCCGGCGCAATCGCTTCGAGCTGATTCTGGTCTTGCGGACCGACCCACAGCGTGGCGCGACTCTCCGCGCTTGCGCCGGGCGCGATCGACGTGAGCGGCATGACCGTGCCGATCGAATACAGATTGTTGCTGTCCTGAGCGGTGCGTATTTCGCGATGCGTCCCCTGCGGAGGTACCCAGGCAGCGACGAAGTAGTGCTGGATCATTGCGATCCACCCGTCTTTCGCTTCCGCGACATGCGCGGGCTTCTTGCCCGCGATTTCCTCGAAAGTGATCTTCTGGAATTTTTGCGCGTCGGTGAAGACGGCGGCACCGGTAAACGTGTAATAAAGCGTCGACTCGCCTTCCGGCTTGTTGCCGTCGCGCACGAGCTGCAGGTAGATCGATGGCGTGATCGCCTCGCTGCTCGTGTTCTGCAATTCGTGGCGCACCCCGATGTCGTAGCGACCACGCTTGAATACCCAGGTCTTGATGAGCCTGACGCCGCCCGTTTCGGCGGCGAATTTCACTTCGAGCTGATCCGCGCCTGCGGCGAGCTTGCGCGGTCCGCGCGTGCCGTCTTCAACGAGCGCAAACGGCGTAAGGTGATTCGGATAACGCGCCTGGCCCGGGCCGGTCACTCCAGTGCGGGCCAGATAAACGCGGTTGGCGGTCCAGTCGAGCAGAACAACGTTTGCGTCGGCGTCCTGCTTTTTTCCGGTCACCAGTCCGACGAGCCCGCTCGAAGTCCAATCTGGCGCGACATCCTGATTCAGCAGCTCGACGCGTGCGAGTACCGCGCCGGTCGGATCGATTTCTGCCCGGACCATGTCGGTTTCGATCGCCACTCGCGGCGCGGACGAAGGCGCTGGTTGCGGCAAGGCACCGGGCGCGGCGGCCGGCGACACTGTGGGCGCCGGCACCTCCGCCGCCTTCTGCGCGGGTGCCGGCACGCTCCCCTCAAGCGGCGCCGCCTTGCCGGGCACAGGCGGCGCTGAATCGGATCGCGGCGGAGCGCTGGTCGGCGGCGACAAACCGAACATCGATGGCCGGCCTTGGTGGCGTTGCCAGTTGTCCCACAGGAGCAATATCGACATCGCGAAGACGACCCACAGGACGGTGCGCTGGATTTCCATTCGACGCTTTCGATTCTTCAGCAGGCGGTGCGGTTCGACCTGCGGCAACTTTCGGGGGCGCCATGCGTTCGCTCAGGCACCGGATCGTAGCCACCGCAGCCCCACGGGTGGCATTGACCAAGCCGCTTCAGCGTCAGCCATACGCCGGCGAAAACGCCGTGCGAGCCGATCGCCTCAATCGCGTAATCGGAGCACGTTGGCCAGTACCGGCATCCGCCGCCGATCCAGGGAGACAACAGAAACTGGTAGGCACGCACGAGCGCCAGCAGACAACGGGCGAGGAGTGAACTCATCGCTGCTCGGAAAGCGGAGGCGTACCGGGATTGAGATGCAAAATCAGTCGTTCCAGCAGGGCGTCGGCCTCGGCGCGAAGCCGTCGCTTGATGGCCGAACGCGATTCGAATTCCGCCCGCGGCAGCGGCGCTTTCAAACGCAAAACGACAACCTCACAACGCCGACGAGTGCCGCGCTCGCCGGCTGGCATGACCTCGGCTGCCAGCAGCGCGGGCGCGGCGTGTCGGGCCGCTTCGCGAAGCACCCTTCGAACAAGGACGCGTTCGACCGCCCGTGGCGCGTTGCGCTTGCCGACGGTAAAGCCGAACCGCAACGTGGGCGTCTCGCCCGTCGATTCAGTTGCCACAAGCGCCAGGTACCGGCCTCCAATCCGAAACTGTTCGTCATGTGTCGACGGCTTCTGCGCGGCCGCGAAATCGGCCGGCTTCAGCAGGCGGCGCGAACGCGGAAATACGAAGCCACGCGTGACGGCACCGCGCGCTTCAAACAGCCAACCGCTTGCGGCCCCTGGAGCGCCGCGCGCGCAGCACCGCACGCCCGCCGCGCGACTTCATTCGAACGAGAAAGCCGTGCGTGCGCTTGCGCTTGACCACGGACGGCTGATAGGTACGTTTGGTTGCCATGCTGATGTCCCGCGTGGCCGACGCGCCGGCGCGGTCGACCGTGATGATCCGGCCGTCGATGTCAGTCGGAACGGCGCGCAAAAAAGCCGCGTATTAGAAGCGACAAGCGCCGGGCGCGTCAAACGCCGAGTCCCGTGGTTGGTTGGTTTACAGAGTTGTGCACCGGATCTGCACAGCTTGTCCAAGCGCACAGAAAAATTTCTTCGCATTTATTGCGAGCACTTTCAGGTGGTAAGCGCGCGCTGTCTTTTCTCGCTAGACAGCTAGAGCATTCAATGGCGCTTACGATGCGGGCAACCCGGTATTTTCCTGTGGATAACCTGCCCGCGCGTCGCTAGAATTCGCACCTTCGCCACGAACGAAAAGAACGGCGACACCGGAGCGGGCAGCCACAGCAGCATACGTGGCAAGGCCAGGCAGGTCCCGCCGGCGCAAGAGCACTACAACACGAGCACCCGGCGTTTGCCCAAGAGCAAACCGGGCGTTCAAACCGGCGGACACCCATCTGATGCATCACTTCTGGACCGACTGCTCGCGCTTGCTGGAGCGCGAGCTGACCCCGCAACAGTTCTCCGCGTGGATCAGACCTCTGACAGCGATCGAATACGACGTCGCGGGTGGCCGGCTGCGCATCGGCGCCCCGAATCGCGTCAAGTTGGATGCCGTTCGCGCGCAGTTTGCGGCGCGCATTGAAGCTGCCGCAACGAGCGTCGCGCGGCGGACGGTCTCTGTGGAGTTCGAAGTGGAAACGCAGCGACCTGCGGCCTCGTCGGAGGTGTCGAAAGCCACCGATGCGACGGCGGTCGCAAGCGTAAACGGCGCCGCGGTGCATGTCGCGCGACCCGCGCCGGAGCACATCGAGCGTGCGCGCCTGAACCCGCAGCTGAGCTTTGAGACCTTTGTGAACGGCAAAGCCAATCAGCTCGCACGCGCCGCGGCGATGCAGATCGGCGAAAACCCGGGCAGCTCTTACAACCCGTTGTTCCTCTACGGCGGAGTCGGTCTCGGCAAGACACACCTGATCCATGCGGTCGGCAACAGCTTGCTGGCGTGGCGTCCCCACGCGCGTGTGCGCTACATCCACGCCGAGCAATACGTGAGCGACGTCGTGCGTGCTTATCAGCGCAAAGCCTTCGACGACTTCAAAAAGTACTACCACTCGCTGGACCTGCTGTTGATCGACGACATCCAGTTTTTCGGCGGCAAGCAGCGCACGCAGGAAGAATTTTTCTACGCCTTCGAGGCACTGGTCGCGGGGCGCCGCCAGATCATCATTACCTGCGACACGTATCCGAAGGAATTGAAGGACATCGAAGACCGCCTGGTGTCGCGGTTCGCCTCCGGGCTGACCGTCGCGATCGAGCCACCGGAACTCGAGATGCGGGTGGCCATTTTGCTGAAGAAAGCGGAGCTGGTACGGACCGAACTGAAGGAAGATGTGGCGTTTTTCATCGCCCGCAATCTGCGCAGCAACGTACGCGAACTGGAAGGCGCGTTGCACAAGGTATTCGCGTTTGCGTTGTTTCATGCGCGGCCGATTTCGGTCGATCTGGCGCGCGAAGCGTTGAAGGACTTGCTGTCGGCCAGTACCGCGCAGATCACGGTCGAACTGATCCAGAAAACCGTGGCCGACTACTTCAAGATGAAGGTGTCAGACATGTACAGCAAACGGCGGCCGTCGAACATCGCGGGGCCGCGCCAAGTGGCGATGTATCTGGCGAAGGAGATGACGCAGAAGAGCCTGCCGGATATCGGAGAATTGTTTGGAGGACGTGATCACACGACCGTGCTGCACGCCGTTCGCAAAATCAGCCGGCAACGCGCGATGGACACCGAACTCAACCACGCCCTACATGTGCTCGAGCAGACGCTCAAAGGCTGAGATGACGCAAGGTCGATCCACGAAAGCTTCAACCGTTGGCTGTGGAAAGCCGCATTGATCCTGTGAACAACCTTCACCGAATTGCCGCTCGGTGCCTCGAACGATCCAGGATGCTCCGTGTGTCCACAGGGCGTCGACCCGCTTGCCCACCGGGAATTCACAACCCATTTTTCACCGCAAGGCGGTGCCGGCGCTCAATATTTCGGACTTATCCACGGATTTCAGTCTGCTAATTACCTAGCTATTGCTAGAAGGAAATACAAATGCAATTCGTCAAGACTGCACGCGAGGCTCTGTTGAGACCCTTGCAGGTCGTCAGCGGCATCGTCGAACGCAGGCAGACCTTGCCCATCCTTGCCAACGTGTTGGTGCGCAAGGAAGCCGGCCGCGTGTCGTTCACCGCGACCGATCTCGAAATCCAGATCCAGACGAGCGCGGAGATCGGCAGCGGCGTGGATGTTTTGGCGACCACCGTCTCGGCGCGCAAACTCACCGATATCCTGCGCGCGTTGCCTGAGGCCGAAGTGACGATCGCGCTTGCCGGTCGCAAGTTAACGCTGCAGTCGGGCAAGAGCCGCTTTCATCTGCAAACGCTCGCCGCAGACGAGTTTCCGACCGTTGCTCAGGCCGAGTTTTCTGCCGATTTCGCGGTTGCTGCGGCAACGCTGAAGTATCTGCTTTCCATGGTGCACTTTGCGATGGCGGCGCAGGACATCCGCTACTACCTGAACGGCATGCTGCTCTCCGTCGACGGGGGTCAGGTGCGTGCGGTTGCGACCGATGGTCACCGGCTGGCCCTATGCGAAGTAGCGAAGGACGGCGCAGAGACGGCGAAGGTCGAGGCGATCATTCCGCGCAAGACGATTCTCGAACTGTGGCGACTGTTGCCGGACACCGAGGATCCGGTGCGCGTGCAGATGGCGGCAAGCCAGGTGAAGTTTTCGTTCGGTGTGATCGAGCTGATTTCCAAGCTGGTGGAAGGCAAATTTCCCGACTACCAGAAAGTCATCCCGGCCAATAACCAGAAGGTGTTTGCAGTCAGCCGCGAGACCTTGATGGCCGCGTTATCGCGTGCGGCGATTTTGACGACTGACAAGTTCAAGGGCGTGCGGTGGGTGCTCGGGGGCAACGCGTTGAAAATCAGCTCGACGAACGCGGATCAGGAGGAGGCACAGGAGGAACTCGATATCGATTACGCCGGTGAAGGACTTGATATCGGGTTCAACGTCACATACCTACTGGATGTGTTGGGCAATTTGAAAAGCGAACAGGTGCGGCTCGCGCTCGGCGACGCTCTCGGCAGCGCGCTCGTCACGATGGCCGACTCCGAGCGGTTCAAGTACGTCGTGATGCCGATGCGAATCTAAATCCATTGGGGACAGACCACGCAGTGCTCTGTCCCCAACCATATCTAACCATATCTCATGGCCGCAGTTCCCAATCAGCCTCCACTGAACCCGCCCGCGCCCGGCGCTGTGCCGGTGCACGACTACGGCGTCGCGAGCATCCAGATCCTTGAAGGACTCGAGGCGGTACGCAAGCGCCCGGGCATGTACATCGGCGACACGCACGACGGCACCGGCCTGCACCACATGGTGTTCGAGGTTGTCGACAACTCGATCGACGAGGCGCTCGCCGGCTACTGCGACGACATCGTTGTCACCATCCACACCGACAATTCGATTTCGGTGATCGACAACGGTCGCGGCATTCCCACCGGCATCAAATTTAACGACAAGCACGAGCCCAAGCGGTCGGCGGCGGAAATCGCGCTGACCGAGTTGCATGCCGGAGGCAAATTCGACCAGAACAGCTACAAGGTGTCCGGTGGTTTGCACGGCGTCGGCGTTTCCTGCGTCAATGCGCTGTCGCGGTGGCTGCGCCTGACCATCCGGCGCGACGGCGAGGTGCACTTTCTCGAGTTTCGCCAGGGGGTGACGCAGGACCGTGTGCTGCGAACCGTCGATGGCAGCGTCGTGTCACTGATGAAGGTCATCGGTGAAACCGAGAAGCGCGGTACCGAAGTGCATTTCCTTCCCGACGAATCGATCTTTACGCATATCGATTTTCACTACGAAGTGCTGGCCAAGCGGCTGCGCGAGCTCTCTTTCCTCAACAACGGCGTACGCATCCGGCTCGTCGATCAACGCACCGGCAAGGAAGAAGACTTTGCCTTTGCCGGCGGCGTGCGCGGCTTTGTCGAGTACATCAACCAGGCCAAGGTCGTACTCCACCCGAACGTTTTTTACGCCGCATCGGAATCGTCCGCCGGTGGCACGCCGATCGGGGTCGAAGTGGCGATGCAGTGGAACGACGGCTACAGCGAGAACCTGCTCGCGTTCACCAACAATATCCCGCAGCGCGACGGCGGCACGCATATCACCGGACTGCGCGCCGCGATGACGCGCGTGCTGAACAAGTACATCGAGCAGAACGAGTTTGCAAAAAAAGCGCGTGTCGAAACCACCGGCGACGATATGCGCGAAGGATTGACCTGCGTGCTGAGCGTCAAGGCGCCCGAGCCGAAATTCAGTTCCCAGACCAAGGACAAGCTGGTGTCCAGCGAGGTGCGCCCGGCGGTCGAAGACGTGATTGCGCGCACGCTGGAAGCGTTCCTGCTCGAAAGACCGATCGACGCCAAGATCGTTTGCAGCAAGATCGTCGATGCGGCTCGCGCCCGCGAAGCGGCGCGCAAGGCGCGCGAAATGACTCGCCGCAAAGGTCTGCTCGATGGTGCCGGCCTGCCCGGCAAGCTGGCCGACTGCCAGGAAAAGGACCCCGCGAAGTGCGAGCTCTACATCGTCGAGGGCGATTCCGCCGGCGGTTCGGCAAAGCAGGGCCGCGATCGCAAGTTCCAGGCGGTGCTTCCACTGCGCGGCAAAGTGCTCAACGTCGAGAAGGCGCGCTTTGACAAGTTGATCTCCTCCGAGCAGATCGCCACGTTGATCACGGCGCTGGGCACGAGCATCGGCCCGGACTTCAATCCGGACAAGCTGCGCTATCACCGCATCATCGTGATGACCGACGCCGACGTCGATGGCGCGCATATCCGCACGCTGCTGCTGACGCTGCTGTACCGGCAGATGCCGCAGCTTGTCGAGCGCGGCCACGTCTATATCGCGCAGCCGCCGCTCTACAAAGTCAAGCATGGCAAGGAAGAGCGCTACATCAAGGACGACCACGAGCTGTCGCACTTCCTGCTAAAGCTGGCACTCGAGGCGAGCCGCCTGTATCCGAACGCGGCTGCGCTCGACAACGATCAACCGATCGCCGGCGAAGCGCTGGCGGAACTTGCGCGCCAGTATCTGCTGGCCGACGCGGTGGTCGAGCGGTTGTCCAATGTGATCGATCGCGGCGCGTTGCGGGCGCTGATGAACGGCGTCACGCTCGACCTGCGCGATGCGGCCTCGGCCGAAGCGAGCGCGTTGCGGCTGAAACACGCGCTGGGCAACCACACGGTCGATGTCATCGCGCAGTTCGATGCGCAGCTCGACAAGCATCGGCTGCTGATCCAGCGCCGGCGCCACGGCAACGTCAATCTGAGCCAGTTCGACGCCGACTTTGCGCACGGCGCCGATTACGCGGCGTTCGCGAGCGCCGCGGCGACGTTCAACGGGCTGATCGGTCCGGGCGCGCGTATCGCTCGGGGCGAAGGTGAGAAGACGAAGGAAGCGGCGGTCGACGACTTTCGCGGCGCGATGCAGTGGCTTTTGGCGCAAGCAGAGAGCGGGCTCGCCAAGCAACGCTACAAAGGGCTCGGTGAAATGAACCCCGAGCAACTGTGGGAAACGACGATGGACCCGGCGGTTCGCCGCCTGCTCAAGGTGCAGATTGACGATGCGATCAGCGCCGACCGGATCTTCACCACCCTGATGGGGGACGAGGTCGAGCCGCGGCGCCAATTTATCGAGGCCAATGCGCTGACCGCGGGCAATATCGACGTTTGAAGCGGGCGCAATGTCGGCTTTCCTTACGATCGTCTGTCTGGATCAATCACGACCGGTGATAGATCAGTCAGTTGCATCGCTTGGAACGAGCCTTGCAGCTTTTGCCAGACGCTGTTTCGGCTGCAGCCTGCCGTGAGGGAAGCAGCGTCTTGTGGTTTCGCCGCGCGGTGCGCGGCAATGTCCGGCGCCGAGCGATAAGGGGTCGCAAGGGCGCGCGAGTCGACGCTTCCCGAACGACGGTCGGCGTGTGCTGGCTATCTGCCGGCGAGCCATGCCGCTTCGAGGCTCTGATGCGCGACTCCTTTCCATTGAGCTCAACCGTGCGCGCCCTTGCGCTCGCTATCGTCGTTTCCGTCGTGACGGGCTACGGCGCTCAACCAGGACCTAACCTCTCGCCGGCGCCGGACCAAAGCGCGCGCGCAGCGGTTGGCGCAGTGCCGTTTCCAGATATTCCGATTCCCGCCGACGCGCACCAGCGCGGCATGTGGTCGCCGGTTTATCCGTGGCCGCTGATCTCGGTTCACATCGTGCTGATGCCAGATGGGCGCGTGATGACATACGGCACCGACGGCGCTGGGCGCCAGACCGGCTACTTCATCTATGACGTGTGGGAGCCGACCGCCGGCCTCGATGGTGGTCACCTGACGCTGCCCAACGGCACCAACACCGATCTCTTCTGCGGTTCGCAAGTCGTGTTGCCCCAGGGCGGCGGCGTGTTCCTGGCCGGCGGCGACAACTGGACCGGCAACGGAACAACCAACACCGGTAACAACAACAGCAACGTCTTCGACTACGGCGCCAATACGCTCACGCGCGGCAACAACATGAACCGCGCGCGCTGGTATTCATCGTCCACCGTGCTGCTAAATGGCGAGGTCTATATCCAGGGCGGCAGTGGCGGCACCGACCGGCCAGAGATCCGCGCGGTCAACGGCACATTCCGCCTGCTCAACAGTGCCAACACAAGCGCCTTCAATTTCATGTACCCGCGCAACTTCATCGCGTCGGATGGACGTGTCTTCGGCTACGAAAGTAGCGGCAAGATGTACTACGTCAACACGTCTGGCGACGGAGCGATCACGCAGTACGGGCAAATCGCGACAACCACCGGCAGCGACTCCAGCGCGGCGATGTTCCGGCCCGGCCGGATCTTGCAGTTCGGCGGATCGTCGAACGCGGCAACGGTCATCGATATCACCGCCGCCAGCACACCCGTCGTCACGCCGACGCAGTCGATGTCGTCGCAGCGGCGGCTGGTCAACGCGACGATCCTGGCCGACGGCAAGGTACTCGCCACCGGCGGCAGCTCGGTGTGGAACCAGCTGACGAACGTCAACAACACCGCGGAGATCTGGAATCCGGACACCGGAACCTGGCTGCAAGGCGCGGTCGGCGATCGCGCGCGGCTGTATCACTCCAACGCTCTGTTGCTGCCGGATGCAAGCGTGCTGGTCGCCGGCGGCGGAGCGCCGGGGCCGCAGACGAATTTGAACGTCGAGGTGTTCTATCCGCCGTATCTGTTCACGGCGGCGGGGACGCTTGCCCCGCGACCCCAGATCACCAGCGCGCCCGCCACGCTCGAGATCGGCGCGACCTTCTATATCGACGTCGCCCAAACCAGCAACATCAGTCGCGTGACCTTGATCAAAGCTGGCTCTGCCACGCATAGCTGGAACATGGAGCAGCGCTTCACCGATTTGACCTTCGCCGCCGCAGGTGGGCGGCTCGCCATCCAGGCGCCGACGCGCGCTGGAGATGCGCCGCCGGGGCACTACTTGCTGTTTGTCATCGACAGCGCCGGTGTGCCGTCGGTGGCGAAAATGGTTCGCATCAACGTCGCATCCAATCCGAATCCCGCCGTCACGCCAACGCTCGCCAATCCGGGCAATCAGACGTCGAACGTCGGCGCGAGCGTCGATCTGCAACTTGTCGCCAGCGATCCAAACGGCGATGTGCTGACGTATTTCGCCAGCGGTTTGCCGCCCGCACTGACGCTGAACGCAACCACCGGGCGTATCACCGGTTCGACTTCGACCGAAGGTTCCTACAACGTCGTGGTCACCGCCAGCGACGGTATCAACTCTGCGTCGCAGAGTTTTGTGTGGACGGTCACCGGCGCCGGGCCGCTGGTACTCAATGTCTCGCCGCCGACGCCGGTCATTGCCGGCAACGCGGTCACGTTCTCCGTCAGCTCGAACGGTGTCAATCCGCTTTACAACTGGAGCTTTGGCGACGGCTCGCCCGACAGCGGCTGGCTCAGTTCGAGCAGCGTCAGCCATACGTACACGCGCGCCGGTGCATTTTCGGTGACGGTGACGGCGATCGACGACCTTGGACGAACGCAGACAAGGAGTTTCCTGCAACAGGTTCATCTGCCGCAGAGCAGCGCCCGGTCGGTATCGTCGTCCACGATCGCGTTCGAACCGCGCACGACCGGCAATTCGCGCGTCTGGGTGGTGAACCAGGATAACGACTCGGTGACCGCATTCGACGCGGTCACGCGCGTCAAAGTCGCCGAGATCGCCGTCGGTACCGCGCCGCGCGCGATTGCGCTCGCGCCCAACGGCGCGCTGTGGGTCACCAACAAACAAAGCGCGTCGATCAGCGTGATCGACCCGGCCACCTTGACGGTGAGCCGCACGATCGCACTGGCACGCGCGTCGCAACCGTACGGCATCGTATTCGCGCCGGGCGGCTATGCGTACGTGGCGCTCGCCGCCACCGGCCAGGTGGCGAAAATCGACGTCACATCGTTCACGCAAGTGGCGAGCGTCGGCGTTGGCGCCAACCCGCGCAATCTGGCAATCGCCAACGACGGGGCGACCTTGTATGTCTCGCGCTTTATCAGCCCGCCGTTGCCGGGCGAGCACACCGCTGTCGTTCAGACCTCGATCGGCGGCGAGCCGGCCGGCGGCGAAGTGATGGTCGTCGACGCGGCGGCGATGAGCGTCACGCGCACGATTGTTCTTCGTCACAGCGACCGGCCCGATTTCGAGAACCAGGGCCGCGGCGTGCCGAACTATCTGGGCGCGCCTGTGGTTTCGCCGGACGGATCGCAGGCGTGGGT
>Ga0187893_10006707_pt1 | contig 19492 bp, 17 predicted proteins | sample MA1701074metaG_FD_139574 | JGI IMG/M metagenome (GOLD analysis project Ga0187893, IMG submission 139574) | White microbial mat communities from a basaltic lava cave in the Kipuka Kanohina Cave System on the Island of Hawaii, USA - MA170107-4 metaG ... | reverse complement strand
TGTGTTAGTCGCCGCACCGCACCCGAAAACCAAACCCGTCATCGTCTTCACGAATCTTCCCAAGAAATAAGTGCAGTTTTGCTGACACACAAAAGTGCAATTTTGAAAACAACACGACAGGCAAAATACGGCGTATGGCAATAGCGGATGAAATCTGTTACTTTTGCGCCATGAGCACGATCACCATCAGTCTCACAGACGAAGCGCTGCGAAAGTTAAAAGAGCAGGCGTCGCGAATGAACGTGACGCCCGAGGAATTGGCGCGCGCTGGCGTCGAAGAGGTGATTGTGCGCCCTGAAGCTACCTTCCAGAAAATCAAAGAGAGAATTCTCAGGGAAAACGCAGAGCTTTATCGGCGCTTGGCGTGATTCTTTACCCGACAGTCGAGGAGGTGACAGACTTGCACTTCGCCGTTGTCGCGCAATCTGGCGGCAGCGCGGGAGTTCGCGATGAGGGCGCGTTGCAATCTGCCGTCGCACAACCCGCCGCGACTTTTGGCGGAAGAGATTTGTATCCCTCGCTTGCCGAGAAAGCAGCCGCGCTTTGTTATTCGCTGATTCAAAACCATCCGTTCATTGACGGCAACAAACGCACCGCGCACGCCGCGACGCTCGCGTTGCTAATGCTGAACGGTCATGTGTTGAGTGCAAGCGTTGATGAACAAGAGGAAGTCCTATTGCAAGTCGCTTCTGGGAACCTGGACAGAGCGAGTTTGACTGAGTGGCTAAGAAAACATCTCGCGACTGGTTAAATATCTTCGCTACCGCAGGGAAACCAGACGGCGGCTGAGACAGCCGCCCTACAACTCAAGACTAACGACAGTGTGTGTGCCGTCTCTCCTCGTTTAGAATTTTCCGCCATTCGAAATTCCTTCGAATTTCGGATTTCGAGATTCGGATTTCATTCACCCACCGCCACCGTCTCCTGCACATCGCAACGGAAAACCTAGGTGCCGTCTTTCACATAATGCGTGGCGAACGCGCGGCGGGGACGGTCGGCGCTGCGGTTGGCGAATGAGCAGTGGATGGTCATGCCCGTGAAAAAAACGCCGCTGCCTTTGGGGACGGTGAGGCGGACGATGCTTTGTGGGTCGAGGTCGGAGATTTCAAAGGAATACATTTCCTGCTTCCACTCGCGCCCGTCGCGGTCACGCATGTCGTAAACGGTCGTCCACGAAACGTGCTCCTTGGTGTCCTGCGCTTTGCGGGCTTCACGCAACGACTGCAAGTGGCTGGCGGGCACGACGCACAGACCGCCGTTGTCCGCGTCGGTGTCGGTGATGGCGAGCCAGCAAGCCATGAGCGAGGCGGGTTCGGTGGGCAGGTAATGCGAGTCCTGATGCAACGCGATGCCCGTGCCGCCCGACGCCGCTTTATCCAACGCCATCGTCTGCACAATGCGCGGCAGCCCGCCGAGTAATTGCCGCACCATCGCCGTGATGCGCGGATGATGCGCGAGATATTTGTATTGCGGGTCTGCGGTGTGCGAGCGCAAACCAAGTTTCCATTCAGCAGGACGCGGTTTCGCCTGATGCTCGACATAAGCCGCAATCTCCGCGTCGGTCAAAGGCTCGTGCACGACAAAACATCCGTCGCGGCGATATTGGGCGATTTTGGAGGCGGTCAGGAGTGGATTCATTTTAGAACCTCTCCTAAAACCTGGTGGCACAGGCCTCCGTGCCTGTGGCTGACACGGGCAGGGACGCCCGTGCCACCGATTGTTAGGATTGGGTTTTAGGAGAGGCTCTTAAGTTCATTAATGATGTAGTCGCAGGCTTTAGCCTGCGTCCGAATAAAAAATATCAAAAACGCAGGCTAAAGCCTGCGACTACATTTGCTCACGCCATCTCAAAAACCTTCCCCAATACCAGCGCGGGAACCAGTAACGCCAGCACCCACAGCGCGAGCCACAAATCCTGCGGGTGAAACGCGGCGACAAAAATCGCGTCGAGCACGATGATGCCCAGCACCAGCCATTTCACGGCGCGGCGCGCGGCGGCGAACATTTCGTAGCGGCTGATGGCGGTGAGCGTTGCGACATAAATGAATAGCACGGCGGCGGGAATCCACAGCACAGGGGAGGGCGCGCCGAATTGGATGCCGAACGTCGCGCCGAGCAGAAAATTGGTCGCGCGACACGTGCCCATTCCCGCTTCGCGCATTACGGGCAGATGTTTAAGCACTGCGTCGTAGGCGAGAATGATGCCCGCGAGGATTACCGCCAGCGGAAACGTCGGGTGCATCACCAACCCCTGCCACACCGATTCGCAACTGCCCCGCGCAATCGGGACGAACGTCATCGCCGCCGCGCAGGCGAGTCCCGCCGTCATCAACGCGACGGCAAGCGCGCGCGCCGCGCCGCGACTCACGCGCCCCGACGGCAGGGGACGGTTCGGTCGTTCCGCACGGTCGAGTTCGTAATCGAACAGGTCGTTGAACACGATGCCCGAGGTGTAAAGGCACGCGGATGTCGTCATCAATCCCGCAATTCCCCACACGGGCAGTGCGCCGACCGCCGCGCCCGCCGCGACGAGTGCGCCCGCGAGCGGGTCCGCCATCGCGGTGAACGCGTTGGGCAACCGCATGAGTTGGAGGTAGGGTTTGAGTTTCATTTTTCGTAGCCACGAGCGTAAGCGAGTGGATTGGATGCTAATGGTCAGACCTGTCCACTCGCTTACGCTCGTAGCTACGCACCTAATTCATACTTCACCACGCTCAACGCGGACAACGCCGCTGTTTCGCTGCGCAGCGTGTGCGCGCCGAGCGTGATGGGGATGAATCCTGCGCGCAACGCCGCGTCGAGTTCGTCCGCCGTGAAATCTCCCTCGGGTCCGACGGCGATGATTGCGCTGGCGGGGAGCTGCCCGTGTTTTTTGGCGAACGCCTCGAAAACCTGTCGCGGATGTGTCGCGCGTTTGTCCAATGCGGCGATCAGTTTCAATTCAGCGTTTGCGTTGCGCAAGAACTCCACGAAAGGGCAGGGGGCTTCGATGGCGGGCAGCCGCGCCGCGCCGCATTGTTTGGCGGCTTCGATGGTGATGTCGCGCCAGCGTTCCAGCTTTGTCGTGACTTCGTTTTTTCTGACGGACGCGATGCTGCGTTGCGGCGCGATGGGGACGATGGCGGACGCGCCGAGTTCGGTCGCTTTTTCAATCACCAGTTCCATCGCGCGGTTCGGGAGAAGGGATGGCGCCAGAATGACGGCGGCGCGGGGCGGCGGAACGTCGCGCCGTTCGATGAGCCGCAGCTGCACGCGGTGTTTTTCGACCGATTCCACCGCGCAAATCCATTCCGCGCCTTCCCCGTCGAACACGCCGACCATCTCGCCGACCTTGATGCGCCGCGCGCGCGCCGCGTGGCGGGCTTCGTCGCCCGTGAGCGCGGGGGCGCGTTCGTCGAATTGGTTTCGGGGCGCGAAAAACCTGTGCACGGGGCGACGCTACAGACGGGGCAGAGGCGGGACAAGGCAAAAGCTCGGATTGCCCGCGCCCGCGCCGTCGGATATACTGCGCTGTGAGTTTGAAACACCGCATCATTCCTGGAAGGCGGCTGGCGTTCGCGCTGACGGGGGGATTTCTATTGGTCTGCGCGCTGCAAATGGCGTCGCTGGGCGTTCTCTTCGTCAGCCAGCACAAGCAGGAGGTGTCGTGGCGGCAACAGCGCGAACTGGTCTCGACCGCGATCAACTTGCAGAAGGACACGCAGGAAATTTTCAGGGAACTGCAAAAATCATGGATTTCCGCGGTCAGGGAAAACGACGCGGCGGCGCGCGCGCGCTACGAAAATCTCAGCGAACGATTGGTGGCGCGATTTGCGTCGGCGCGCAGTTTGATGAATGAAGTCGGGCCTGTTCCTGCAGCGAGCCTTGAGGAGATACGGCTGGAAGTCGAAACCGCGCAACGCCAGGTCTTCACGCCCGCGCTTCAGGCGCGGCTGACGGCAGAGCAGCGCGAGCAAGCCATCGCCGACGGCAACGACGCGTCGCTTGCCGTCACGCACAAGTTCAACAAACTCAGCATTGACCTCGCCGCTGAGGACTCGAATTTGATGGCGAACATTGACCGTCTCGCCGCCATCAAGCTCATCGGCATCACCTCGCTCGTCATGGTCGCGCTCGTCATCACAGGCTACATCGGCTGGTTGTCGCTGAGGGCGGTGCGGTTTTTCCGCGAAGCCGAGGACGAGCGCCACGTGGCGGAACGGCAGGGGAAATTCTTCAAGGCGGTGCTCGACCAGTTGCCTGCGGGCGTTTCCGTGCGCAGCGCGCCCGACGGCGGCACGGTGATGGTCAACCGCGCGGCGCGGCAGTTCATGGGGCTGGCGCGAATCCCCCAAAGCGTCACGCAGGTTTCCACCGAGGGCGTGTATCACCCCGACGGCAAACCGTATCGCACCGCCGAATTGCCGCTGGTGCGCTCGCTCACGCGGGGCGAGGCGGTTTCGGGCGAGGAAATGGTGCTGGAGATTTCAGGCGGCGGTCGCACCACCGTATTGTGCAGCAGCAAACCGATCACCGACGAAAGCCAGCAACCGATGGCTGCGATCACCATTTTTCAGGACATCACCGACCGTAAAAAACTGGAGTCGAGCCTCGAGCAAAAGACGCGCGAACTCGACCGCATGGTGCGCGAGCAACAGCAACAAATCCTGCGCCTGACGCAGATGCAGGAAATTTCCGCCAAGGTGTCCGCGCTCAAGACCGTGCAGGACGTGAGCCGCGAAGTGCTTCCCGCCATTTCGCAGATGCTCGGCATCGAAAAATGCGTCCTGCGCCTTGCCGACGCCGATATGCGCAAGCTCGAAGTCATCGCGCCCGCTTACGGATTGTCCGATGAACAGTTGGCGTCGCTGCCGCCGCTGCCGATTGTGCGCGACGATTCTCCCTTGATGCGTTGTTTTTGGAACGACCAATTGTTGTTGCTCAATGACGTGGCGAACGATGCCGACGCTGAACCCTATCGCCCGCTGTTTCTCCAGATTGCGGTCAGTTCCATGCTCTCGTTGCGCCTCGCCGCGCATGGAAAACCCGTCGGCGTGCTCACCGTCTATGACCGACTCGACGGGCAGCCGTTCACGATGCAGGACGTGCAATTGTTGCGGATTCTTGGCAGCACCATCGCCATCGCGCTCGACAACGCGAGCCTCTACGAGTCGTTACGCGAGCGCAACGAACAACTCGCCACGCTGTTGCAGGAGGCGCATCACCGCATCAAGAACAACCTCGCGATGATTACCAGCCTGCTCTCGCTCGAGATGAGTTACGGCATGGACAAAAGTTCCGCCCAGATTTGCGCGTCCACGATTGCGCGCGTCGAAAGCATCGCCCGCGTCCACGCGCTGCTCACACAAGAAACGACGCACGGCGTGCCCGTCCAACCGCTCATCGAGCAACTCGTCAATTCTCTCGTCAGCACCAGCCTTACCCCGCGCCAGAAGATTGATGTGCAATGCCGCGTCGAACCGCTGCAACTGCCCGCGCGCGAAGCCACGGCGCTCGCGCTCGTCACGTCCGAACTCGTCAGCAACGCGCTGCGACACGGGTTCGTCGGGCGCGACAAGGGAAGCGTCCGCGTCGAATTGCGCCGAAACAACGGCGACGCGGTGCTTGAAGTCATCAACGACGGACACGCCCCCGCACCCACGTCCGCGACACCGCAGCGACAGGGATTGGGGTTGCGCATCGTTGACGCCCTCACGACGCGCGACCTCAAGGGAAACTTCAACGTCACCAAGAACAACGGCAAGACCATCGCCACCGTCCAGTTTGTCGTGCCCACGGAATTTACCGAGACCGTGACGGACGCGCCGAACCCGTCAACGGCTCAAATCGCGCCGTGAAATGCCGCAGCATCGGCGGCTCCCACGCGATGCGATAGCCGCGCAGTTTCTCGCGCCGCGCGTGGACTTCGATGATGCATTCGCTCACGTAATCCATGTGGCTCTGCGTATAGACGCGGCGCGGGATGGCGAGCCGCACCAATTCCAGCGGCGGCGAAATCAATTTCGGGGAGCGCACGCGCCCTCGCGTGCTGCTTCCGTCGCCCCGACGGAAGCTTTTCGTGTTTTCATATTTCCCAAACATCACGCTGCCCATCTCCACCGCGCGGATGCCGCCGTGACGGTAAAGTTCGCAGACAATGGATTGCCCAGGAAACCGCGCGGACGCGATGTGCGGCGTGAACCGTTTCGCATCGAGATAAATCGCGTGCCCGCCCGCGGGCTGCAAAATTGGCACACCCGCCGCCGTGAGTTTGTCGCCGAGATACGCGACGGAGCGGATGCGGTAGGTGAGATAATGCTCATCCAGCACCTCCTCCAACCCTTGCGCGATGACTTCGAGGTCGCGCCCCGCCAACCCGCCATAAGTGGGAAAACCTTCCGTGATGACAAGGACATTGCGCGCCCGTTGCGCCAGCGCGTCATCGTTCATCGCGAGAAAACCGCCGATGTTCGCGAACGCATCCTTCTTCGCACTCATCGTGCAACCGTCCGCGTAAGAAAACATTTCCTGCGCAATGGCTTTCACCGATTTTCGCGCATAACCTTTTTCGCGCTGTTTGATGAAGAAAGCATTCTCCGCAAACCGACACGCATCGAGAAACAGCGGGATGCCGTGTTTCTTCAGCACCGCTTTCGTCTCGCGAATATTCCGCATCGAAACGGGCTGACCGCCGCCCGCGTTGTTCGTCACCGTAATCATCACGAGCGGAATGTTCTTCGCGCCGACTTTGCGGATGAACGTTTCCAGCGCCGTGACATCCATGTTCCCTTTGAAATCCGCCACCATCTGCGCCTCTTTCGCAATTGCCACGGGCAAATCCGTCGCCGTCGCGCCCGAAAACTCCACGTTCGCCCGCGTCGTGTCGAAATGCGTGTTGTTCGGCACAACCTTCCCGCGTCCGCCGACTAGCGTGAACAAAATCTTTTCCGCCGCGCGTCCCTGATGGACGGGAATCACGTGCTTGAAGCCCGTCAACTCCTTCACGGTCTTCTCAAACCGAAAGAAACTCCGCGCGCCCGCGTAGGACTCGTCGCCCTCCATCATCCCCGCCCACTGCTTTGCGCTCATCGCCGAAGTCCCGCTGTCCGTCAGCAAATCAATCAGCACATCGTCCGCGCGAATCAAAAACGGATTGTAATGCGCCCGCCGCAAAATCTTCTCGCGCTGCGCCACGGTCGTGAACCGAATCGGCTCCACCGTCTTGATGCGGAACGGCTCGATGATGGTGTTCATTAAAAATTAGTTATAGCTGCGCTTCTACGATGCGCAGATTTATTGGCTTCGAATCGGCGCTTCACAGAAGCGCCGCTACAACACTTCCTTCAACTCCCCCTCAATCCGTTCGATTTCGCGATTCATCGTTTCAACAAACGCCGCGTCTTTGGTTGAATCCAAATTGATTCGCACATTCGCAATCGCGCCCTCCGTCCCCGCGCGCGCCATCTTCATCCCCACGAACACATCCGACGCCATGGTTGCCGAGACCAGTCCGCGCAATTCCGAGAGCAACTTCAGAGCTTCCAAACTTTTCTTCGCCACGCCCAACGGCACAAGCGTCGCGCCCTTATTTGCTTCCGCCAACGCCGCGCGCCGACGCTCTTTTTCCGCGTCGGTGTTTTTCGGTAACGCCAGCGCAGCCATCACCGCCTCATACGCCGCCGCATCGTCGTGAAACGCCTGCGCGAGTTCGCCGCGCAATGCCTTCAACCGCTCCTGCATCTCCGTGAGCCGACCGCGTTTTGTCTCGTCGCACTTCTTCAACGCAATCCCACTGACCATCTCCCCCAACGCTGCCGCCAGCGCGCCGCCCAGCGCCGACACGCTCCCGCCGCCAGGCGTCGGCGTCGGCGCGGCAACCGATGCCAGCAATTCCTGAATTGGTAGCATAGGCCTCCGTGCCTGTGATTCTGGTGGCACAGGCGTCCCCGCCTGTGCTTCCATTTCCGCCAACTTATTCTCCAACACCTGCTCGCGCGAAAAATTCTCCAGCTTCAAGAATTCCTGCGCCGCGTTCACCAACGCCTTCTGCGGCACAAGCCCCACAATCTCGCTCGACAAAATCTCCACGCCGCGCGCCGCAGCCTTTTCGCGCACCGCCTCGAACACCGTGAACATCGAAGTCCCCTCGAAATTTGTCAGGTTCATCGAAACCTGCACGATTCCGCGACTCTCAATGTTGATTCCCATCGCCTTCACGCACGGAAGCCCGCCGCCCGAAGTGCGGATGCTTTTCGCGATCTCCTTCGCCAACGCGAGATCGTTGCTCTTGAGATAAATGTTGTAGGCAATCAACGCCCCGCGCGCGCCGATGACGGTAGCACCCGCCGTGGGATGGATTTTCTTCGCGCCAAAATCGGGAGCGCGGTCAGGGTTCTTTTCTATTTCATCGCGCAATCCCTCGAATTGTCCCTTGCGGATGTTTTCCAAATTCGCGCGGTCGGAGCGAGTCGCCGCCGCTTCGTAAAGATAAGTCGGGATACGTAACTCGGTTGTGATTCGTGAAGCGACCCGTTTCGCCATCGCAACGCAATCATCCATCGTCACACCCGCAATCGGAATGAACGGCACCACATCCGTTGCCCCGATGCGCGGGTGCTCACCCGTGTGTTTCGTCAGGTCAATCAACTCCGCCGCTGTTTTCGCCCCACGAAACGCCGCTTCCTCCACCGCGCTCGGCTCGCCGACAAATGTGATGACACTTCGGTTGTGATTTGCATCCGTCTCGCGGTCGAGCAACGTCACGCCCGCCGACGTGATCGCCGCGACGATTTGGTCCACGACCTTCGCGTCGCGCCCTTCACTGAAATTCGGAACACATTCGATGAGTTTGCGCATAAGTGTAGCTGCGCTTCTGCGAAGCGCAGATTTGTCTGGCTGAAACGGCGCTTCACAGAAGCGCCGCTACAACACTCTCCCCTTCTTAATCACCGCACGACAATGATTCACGCCGAAAAAATAGGCGAGTTCGCGGTAATCAGGAACATCCAACACGATGATGTCCGCCTGTTTGCCTGCTTCGAGCGAACCAATGCGGGCGGCGCGACAAACCGCATGTGCGCCATTGATTGTTGCCGCGGTGATGGCTTCGGCGGGTGTCATCCGCAACTGCGAGCAGGCGATGGCGATGACCAGTTGCATGTTTGGAGTGGGACAGGTGCCAGGGTTGAAATCGGTTGCCAATGCGACAGGCACGCCTTCTTCGATGAACGTCCGCGCGGGTGCGGGTTTGGAATTCCCGAGAAAGAAATTTACGGCGGGAAGTAACGTGGCGATGACGCCTGCTTTCTTCAGCGCGCATGCGTCCTTTCGAGTCGCACATTCCAAGTGGTCGGCGGACACCGCGCCCAATTCCGCCGCAAGCCGCGCCCCGCCGTTGCGCGTCAGTTGGTCGGCGTGGATTTTCAATTTCAGTCCAGCCCGTTTCGCCGCGAGCAGGATTTGCCGCGATTCGTCAACGGTGAAGGCGATGCTTTCGCAAAACACATCGCAAAATTCTGCCAATGAGATGGTGGCACAGGCGTCCCCGCCTGTGCTTTTAGAATCTCGAATTGATCCACAGGCGGGGACGCCTGTGCCACCATTTGAAACAGCGGGAATCATCTTCTCGATGATCAGCCGCACATATTGGTCTCGCTTGTTGCGAAACTCAGCGGGAATCGCGTGCGCTCCCAAGAACGTCGGCACGAGATCCAACGCTCCCTCTTTGTTGGCTCGACGAATAACGTGGAGCATCTTCAGTTCACTCTCCAAATCCAGACCGTAGCCGCTCTTGGCTTCCAGCGTCGTCGTGCCGTGGCGCAGAAACTCCGCGCTCCAATGGCGCAAATGCTCCAGCAATTTTTCCTCTGAAGCCGCGCGGACTTTCCGCGCGCTATTCAGGATGCCGCCGCCCGCCGCAGCGATTTGCTCGTAGGATTTGCCGCGCAATCGCATTTCATATTCCTTGACGCGCGACGCGGCAAACGCGGGATGCGAATGGCTGTCCACAAATCCAGGCATCACGACACAACCGCGCGCGTCCACTTCGCGAGCGCGTTTGGCTTCGGGGAGTCTGAGAAGCTGTTTTTCCGCTCCGACTGCGAGGATTTTTTCGCCGCGTGTCAGCACCGCGCCGCGTGGAATAATTCCAAGTTCAGACATCTCCTTGCCAGCGCGCGGACGATGCGAACCCGCGAGGGTGAGGAGTTGAGAAGTGTTGTGGATAAAGAGGTGATTCAATTGGGTCTTCGTTTTGTAGGGCGGGCATGCCCGAAGGGTTGCCCGCCGAATTCTATCCGAAACGCGGCGCGAAACCCCGACGTGTGTCGGGGCATTCGCGCCCTACAACTTGGACTTCGGAATGTTAATCTTGTGTTTCTTAGCGGCTCGCTTCGCCTCCCCGTATCCCGCATCAGCGTGGCGCACCACCCCGATGGCGGGGTCGTTGGTAAGGACGCGCTCGATGCGCGCGTCCACTTCCTTTGTTCCATCGCACACGACAACTTGACCCGCGTGCAGCGAATAGCCGATGCCGACGCCGCCTCCGTGATGAAAGGAAACCCAACTCGCGCCGCTTGCGGTGTTGAGCAGAGCATTCAAGATCGGCCAATCGGCGATGGCGTCGCTGCCGTCCTTCATTCCCTCGGTTTCGCGGAATGGCGAAGCGACTGAGCCTGCGTCGAGGTGGTCGCGGCCAATCACGAACGGGGCTTTGACTTTCTTTTTGCGCACCAACTCGTTCATCCGCAATCCCATCAACGCGCGTTCGCCGCAGCCGAGCCAGCAGATGCGCGCGGGCAATCCCTGAAATTTGATTTTCTTTTGCGCGAGTGGAATCCAACGGGCGAGCGTTTTGTCTCGGGGGAAAAGCTCGAGAATCAGTTTGTCCGTCGCCGCGATGTCCGCGGGGTCGCCCGAGAGCGCCGCCCATCGGAACGGGCCGCGTCCCTCGCAAAACAGCGGGCGGATATACGCCTGCACGAACCCTGGAAAATCATACGCATCCTTCACGCCCGCCTTGTGCGCCATCGTGCGGATGTTGTTGCCGTAATCGAACGTGACCGCGCCCGCTTTCTGCATGTCGAGCATTGCGCGGACGTGCGCGGCGATGGAATCCATCGCGCGGCGGACGTAATCGTCGGGATTTTTCTTCCGCAATTCCAGCGCGTCCTTCAGCGACAAACCCGCGGGCACATAACCGTTAAGCGGGTCGTGCGCGCTGGTCTGGTCGGTAAGTAAATCGGGCGTGACACCGCGCCGCACGAGTTCGGGCAATACTTCCGCGCAGTTGCCGACCAAGCCGACGGACAACGCCTCACCGCGTTTCTTCGCGCCGAGCACGAGGTCGAGCGCTTCGTCGAGCGACGCGGTCATGCGGTCGCAATAACCCGTGCGCAGCCGTTTCTCGATGCGCGCGGGATCAATTTCCACTCCCAGAAACGCCGCGCCGTTCATCGTCGCCGCCAACGGTTGCGCGCCGCCCATGCCGCCCAGCCCGCCGCTGATGACGAGGCGTCCGCGCAACAGACCAGAAATCATCTCATCAATTTGGGGGAGCGCACGCGCCCCCGCGTGCTGCGTTGAACGCCCTCGTCCAACGCCTTCATCAACTGCGAATGTTTCCCGCGAGGGCGCGGGAAACGGCACGCGAGGCGCGTGCGCTCCCCGACTGCTTCCAAAATGTTTCCGCGCCGCCGCCGCGAACGTCTCGAACGTGCCCTGCACGATGCCCTGACTGCCGATGTAAATCCAACTGCCCGCCGTCATCTGCCCATACATGATGAGCCCGAGCCGTTCGAGGCGGTTGAACTCGTCCCAGTTCGCCCAGTTGCCGACGAGGTTGGAGTTGGCGATGAGGACGCGCGGCGCGTGCTCGAACGTGCGGAAGACGCCGACGGGTTTGCCCGATTGCACCAGCAACGTCTCGTCGTTTTCCAGCCGCCGCAACGCGCGCACGATGGCGCGGTAACAATCCCAGTTGCGCGCCGCCTTGCCCGACCCGCCATAGACGATGAGTTCGCGCGGGTTTTCGGCGACTGCCTCGTCGAGATTGTTCATCAACATCCGCAGCGCCGCCTCCTGATGCCAGCCCTTGCAGGAGAGCCGCGAACCACGAGGAGCACGAATTGGTTTGTAGGATGTTGAGTTGGGCATGGCGGACATACAATGGTGTAGCTGCGCTTCTGCGAAGCGCAGATTTCTGGGTAATTAAATTTTATCTGCGCTTCGCAGAAGCGCAGCCACAACGGCGGATGGTCAACTACGCGCGGTCAATGATAGCGATTTCGCCTTGGTATGGCCAATTGTCTGGACACTTAACCAGACCTGCATCGATAGCATTCTGCCATACGTAGTCCCACTTTTGGGAATAGCTTTCCGAGTTGCGGATCAAGTGGTCGAAAAAGCCGCGTTGCCAATGTGGAGGCGGGTGTCCGAGTTCTCCCAGTGTTTTTGTGAGAACCAATTTCAACATCCGCGCCCATTGTTGCAGTTTGAAATCCGCGCTGCCTCGGACGAAGAGATGCAAATGTTCGGGCATCAACACGTAGCGGCCAATGGCGACACCCTTTTTCTTCAATCCTCGCCCAGCGAAATCCTGAAACGCACGGTGCACTTCGGGATGCGCGAGTATTTTCTTCCGCGCATGAGTGCAGAAAGTTACAAAATACAACGGTGGATCGTAGCGCTGAAAAATTTGTTCCAACCGTGGAGGGCGTCCTGTCGTGCTCATGGTGTAGCTGCGCTTCTGCGAAGCGCAGATAAAAATAAAATGACAAACAATCTGCGCTTCGCAGAAGCGCAGCTACAACATTCATCTTACAATCAGCATCTCTTGAAATTTTCCTGACGCTACTTGCTGACTCACCGCCTCGATGTCCTTCGCCATCGCGCGGTCTTTTTTCAGCGGCGGCGAGACGGAGCGAACGAGGCGATGGGCGGCGCGACCGCCGACGCCTGGCTTGAGCGGTTTGAGAAAATCCACGGCTTGCGACGCGGCGAGCAGTTCGATGGCGAGGATGGTCTCGACGTTGCGCACGATTTGCTTGAGCTTGAGCGCGGCGGTGACGCCCATGCTGACGTAATCCTCCTTGTTCGCCGACGTGGGGATGGAATCCACCGAGGCGGGATGGGCGAGCGTTTTGTTTTCGGAGGCGAGCGCAGCGGCGGTGACTTGCGCCATCATGAAGCCCGATTCCAGCCCCGAATGCTCGCTGAGGAACGCGGGCAAGCCGCTGTAATCGGAGTTGGTGAGCCGTTCGATGCGCCGCTCGCTGATGCCGCCGAGTTGCGTCATCGCGATTGCCATCAAGTCGAGCGCCGTGGCGAGCGGTTGACCGTGGAAATTGCCGCCGCTGAGGATGGGGGGATGGGTTGATGGGTTGATGGGTTGATGGGCAGAGACGGATTTCCCCTTTAACCCTTTAACCCATGAACCCTTTAACCCGTCTGCGAAGATCAGCGGGTTGTCGGTGACGCTGTTCATCTCGATCTCGAACACGCGCCGCGCGTAGGCGAGCGCATCCCTGACCGCGCCGTGAACTTGCGGCATGCAGCGCAGCGTGTAAGGGTCTTGCACGCGCGGGTCTTTGGACTCGTCGCGGTGCGATTCGCGGATTTCGCTCCCGTGTATCAAGCGCATCAGATTTTTTGCGACGAGCCGCTGACCATCAAACGGGCGCAACGCGTGGATGCGCGGGTCGAACGCCGTGGGCGTGCCGCGCAACCCGTCGAGACTCAGCGCTCCCGCGACATCAGCGGTGTCGGCAAGAATCTCGCAGCGGCGCAACGCGAGCAGCCCGAGCGCGAGCATCACTTGTGTGCCGTTAACCAACGAGATGCCTTCCTTGGCTTCAAGTTGGAGCGTCGGGATTTTTGCGCGTTTCATTGCCGTCTTCCCGCTCATCTGCTTTCCCTCTAGCTCCGCTTCGCCTTCGCCGACGAGGACAAGGGCGAGGTGGGCGAGAGGCGCGAGGTCGCCGCTCGCGCCGACTGAGCCGCGGCACGGAATCACAGGCAGCACGTTTCGGTTGAGCATCTTCAACAGTGTCTCGACGACAATCGGTCGCACTCCCGAGTACCCACGCGCGAGGACATTCGCCCGCAACAACATCACCCCGCGCGTCTCGGCTTCGTCGAGCGGTTCGCCGACGCCGCAGGCGTGACTGCGGATGATGTTGAGTTGGAGATGGCGCAAATCGTCGCGCGAAATGCGCGAGTCGCTGAGTTTGCCGACGCCCGTGTTGACGCCGTAAATCACCGCGTCATTGTCGGCGAGTTTGCGGACGAAGTTATTGCTCCGCTGCATCGCGCGTTTCGCGGAAGCGGCGAGTCGGACGGGGCGGCGGTTGAGCGTGATTTGCGCGAACAATTCCGTTGTGAGATTTTCGCCCGTGAGTTCGAGAGGTTTAGCGCGCTTCATCGCGTCCACTACAACGCGTTCGACATGGCGAGGCAAGAGAAATTTCGCCAGCCGCAACAGACATTCCCCATTTTGATTCAGGAGCTTGACGCAGAGCGAGTTGGAGGGTCACGCTCCGTCGTGACCGTCCCGCGAAGCGGGAGACGCGACAGAGCGCGTCCCTCCAATTTGGGGAATTTCTGCAGCCGCAATACTATTCTTGCAAACCGTGAGGCTTCATTATAGAACGATGCGCGCGGGCGCACCCGCGCCACAAACTCTCATTGTTGCGGCGGCGCTGCCGAACGTGTGACACCGATGGAATCATCCGCCAAAACCAAAATCCTGATAGCCGAGGACGAAAGCGTGATTGCGTTGAATTTGCGCGACATGCTGGAACGCGCGGGGTTCGAGGTCGTCGGCGAAGCCGCCACGGGCAAGCAGGCGGTCGAGATGACGCCCAAGCTCAATCCCGACGTGATCCTGATGGACATCAAGATGCCTGAGATGGATGGGCTGACGGCGGCGAAGGAAATCAACAAGGCGCATCAACGCCTCATCATCATGTTGACGGCGTATTACGACGCGGATTTCCTGGCGCGCGCCAATCAGGCGGGTGTATTTGGATATCTCGTCAAGCCCGTCGCGGAACAGGACCTCGTGCCCGCCATCGTCACGGCGCTGGCGCGTTACGAAAAGGAACGCGCGACGCAGCAGGCGGTGATGAAGCTGGAGCAAACGCTCGCCGACCGCAAACTCGTCGAGCGCGCCAAGGGCGTCATCATGCAGCAATGGCGCATCACGGAAGCCGAGGCGTATCGCCGATTGCAGAAGGAAAGCCAGGACAAGCGCGTTTCGATGGCGGAACTGGCGCGCGTGATTCTCAAGGAAACGGGGATGCTCTGAGCGCGCCAGAAGGCGCGCGCCCATGCGCCGACGGTTCTATTTTCCGCCCGCCTTTTTCAAGATTGCCGCGATTTCCTCGAAGCCTTCGCTTTCCGCGATGGACAACGGCGTGCGGTCGTTTTCGTCCTTCGCGTTCACGTCCGCGCCCTTCGCGAGGAGCAGTTTCACGGCAGCGGGGATTTCGCGGATGACGGCGGTGTGCAACGGCGTCAATTGGGTCGTGTCAGCAGTGTTCGGGTTCGCGCCGTGCGCGAGGAGAATTTCCGCGATTGCCGCGCGCGTTTCGTGCGGCACGGGTTCGCCGAGCGGGAACCCTTCGAGCGCGAGTTGCAGCGGCGTCTTCCCGTCCTCGGTGAGCGCGTCAATCTTCACGCCCTTTGCCTTCACGAGAAATTCCACGATTTCCTTGCGACCGCAATACGCCGCCAACGCCAGCGTGGTGTATTTCTCCTTGTCGGGCGCGTTCAAGTCGGCGCCTTTCGTGGCGAGAAATTTCACGACATCGGTCTGACCGTAAATCGCGGCGAGGTGCAACGGCGTGCCGATGAGCCGCCAGCCCTCCTCCTGGTTCACCCATTCATCCTTTTTTTCGAGCAGCGATTTGTCGGCGGCGAGCATCTTTTCGATTGCCGCCACGTCGCCGCGCGCCGCCGCGTCGTGGATTTCCCCCGCGCTTGCGAACGCCGCCGCAAACAAACTGAACATCAGAAAATAAATTGTAGATTTCATGCGTTGCCTCCGTGCGCAATGGCTAACAATTTTGCCCCGCCGCGTCCAGAGCAATGGTGATCGAGTTCCTCCCGCGCGACGGCGGTCACGATTCACCCGCAAGCCGCCGCAACTCCGTCTCCGTCTGCGCCGCGTTCTGGTAATGCACGCCGCGCATCCCGACGGCGCGCGCGCCGTCCACGTTGGCAAGGCTGTCGTCCACGAACGCGACCTCGGCGGGTTGGTGCGCGAATCGGTCGAAGAGCCGCTGAAAATAGCGCGCGTCGGGTTTCATCACGCCTTCGCGGAAGGAATAGACGCGACCGTTGAACTCCCCAATGAACGCGTGCCGTTGCGTGATGAAGTTGATGTGAATCTCGTTGGTGTTCGACAGCAGATAGACGGGAAATTTTTGTTTCAGGATGCGCATCAGCGCAATCATCGGCGCGTTCTCGGTGAACATGTCCGAATACGCGACGCAAAACTCCTCGAAGTCGCCGCGAAAATCGAGGCGTCGGCGGAACTCCGCGTAAAACTCGCGCGAACCGATGCGCCCTGATTCCAGTTGCCGCGCGAGGTCGTTTTCCTTCAAGAGATTCGCCACCGCCGCCTCGCCGCCTTCGCAGCGCGCGCCGAGTTTCGTCAGCGCCCTGCGCACGTCGAATTCCAGCAGCACCTGTCCCAAATCGAACGCGAACGCGCGGACAAGAGGTTGCTTGTGCGCCGCCTGATTCATCATCGGATTCTCCCCGCCTCTTTGAGCAACGCGCGGATGGCGGCGCGGTTGGGTTTGACGATGCCGCGCTCGGTGAGGATGCCCGTGATGTAACGCGCGGGCGTCACGTCGAACGCGGGGTTGCGCGCGCGCGACCCTTTCGGCGAAATCCGCACCCTGCCGACGCCGCGCCCGTTGTCGCCCGCGATGACCAGCACCTCGTTTTCGTCGCGCTCCTCGATGGGGATGTCGTCGCCCGTCGGGCAATTCGGGTCGAACGTCGAGGTGGGCGCGGCGATGTAAAACGGCACGCCGTTTTCCTTTGCCAACACCGCCTTTTCGTAAGTCCCGATTTTGTTCGCGGCGTCGCCGTTGGCGGCGATGCGGTCGGCGCCCACGATGACCAAATCCACCTCGCCGCGTTTCATGAAAAACCCCGCCGCGTTGTCGGCGATGATGGCGTGCGGGATTTTTTCCTGCGCCAGTTCCCACGCCGTCAGGTTCGCGCCCTGCAACCTCGGGCGGGTCTCGTCCACCCACACGAACGCGGTGCGCCCCAGCCGTTTGGCGGCATACACGGGCGCGGGCGCGCTGCCCCAATCCTGCAACGCCAGCCAGCCCGCGTTACAATGCGTCAACATCCGCGTGCCGTCCTTGATGAGATGCGCGCCGTGTTTCCCCAGCGCCTCGCCATTCGCGGCGTATTGGTCGGAAATTGCCTCGGCTTCGGCGACAGCGGCGCGTTGCGCGTCCTTCCAGTTTTTCGCCGTGCCAATCGCGGCGCGCACGCGGTCAAGCCCGTGTTTGAGATCGGCGGCAGTAGGGCGGGTGCGCACCAGCGTTTCGTAGGCGCGCGCAACGTGGGCGTGAAAATTTTTCTCGGTCGTTTCCAGCGACGCCTGCGCCAGAGCGAACGCGCCCGTCGCGCCAATGGTGCCAGCGCCGCGAACGGTCATGTTGCGGATTGCCGCGGCGGTCTCGCGATGGGTTTTGAGACGCAACAGCTTGAACTGATGCGGCAGCAGGCGCTGGTCAATCACCCAGACGTCCTTGCCGCGCATCCAGACCGCGCGATACCATTTGGAAGCGACTTTCATCAGCCAGAGCATAAGGCGCGGCGCGGAGAGCGTCCATAATTCTATTGCCAATCGGCGGGCGGTTGCTAGGGTGTGCCTCACGGGAAAACCCCACCACCCTCAAAGGAGACCTCATGAAAAAATTCATCGCATTGTTTGGCGCCGTTGCCGTCCTGCTCGGCGGCGCGACGGTCTTTGCGGCGGACAACCACGACCACGAAGGCGAGAAGAAGGAGGCGGACATGTGTTGCATGTTCCTCGACATGGCGGAGAAAATGTTGAGTAAGGAACAACTGGCGAAAACGAAGGAGTTCCACGCCGATTGCGCCAAGGCGGGCTGCTCCGCTGAATCGCAACAGGCGTTCTTCGTCGCCGTCAAGAGCATCATGACCCGGGAGCAGATCGCCGCGTGCAAGGCGCATTGCGCCAGGGAACTCATCCTCGGCTGCCCCATCTGCGGCGGCGCGCCGATGTGCTGTTTCTTCATGGCGAAGTTCGAACTGTTCACCAAGGAGCAGAAGGAAAAGGCGGCGGCGCTTCACGCCGATTGCGCCAAGGCGGGTTGCTCCGAGGAAGCGCAAGTCAAATTTTTCGCCGCCTGCAAGACGCTGTGCACGGCTGAGCAAATCGCAGCGTGCAAAGAGAATTGCGAAAAAGCAGGCATCAAGGGTTGCCCGCTCTGCGGCGGCGCGGAGGAGAAGAAAGAGAAGATGGAAAAGTAAGGCGTGGACGGCAACCAGCCTTTCCTTCAACGGATTGAGCAGACGGCGGGAGCGACAGTTCCCGCCGTTTTGCTTTTCAGCGCAAACGTTTTTCTACCGCGTAAGACGCGCGGATTTTTTCCCAGCCGCCGACAGCGCTCTACCGTTTCGGCTCGATGTGGCGCCGTTCAATCTTGATTTCCCCGTTGCCTGCGGGCGCGACCAGCGGCGCGGGAACGCCCCGTTCCATGGCGCCCATCGGCGCGGTGAAATCGAACGGCTGCTGGCGCAATTCGCGCAACCGCGCCTGCTGTTCCGCCGTGAGAATGTTTTTGATGCGGATGAGCAGTCCGACTTGCTGGCGTTTGATTTCAGTTTCCACGCCCATCAACTTTTCCAACTGCGCGATCGCCTGCTTCTCGTCCACCTTGCCCTCCTTGGCCAGTGCCTCCATCTCCTGCCGCGCGCCCGTCAGGTCCCACTGCAAATCCGCGACCTTGCCCGTCACCTTCGACATCTCCGCGCGAATCGCCTTTTGCTGGTCTTCCTTCAACCCAATCGTTTTCTGGTGCTGCATCACCAGTTCGGGCGGGAAAAAATTCTCGTCCATCGCGTCGTGAGGTTTGGGGATGAACCTGTCGAACGGCATCCGTTGCCCCGCCGTTCCTCTGAAAATCATCACCTTGTCCTGTCCCTCCATGCGCGGCGGCATCGCGCCTTCGGGTGGTTGCGGCTGCGCGCATGCGCACGCGGCGCTTGAAATGACGGTGGCGACCAGCATTGCGAGAAATTTTGTGTTCATGGGAGTCCTTTCAGCCGTGGGTTCGCCAGAATTAAAATGGAAAAGCTCCGCACCGTCAACAGCATACGCGGTTTCGCCCATGTCCCGGGCGCATCTTGACACTGGAGCCGGTGGCAGTTGATGAAAAGGCGCTCAACGGGTTTGTAGGGCGCGAATGCCCCGCTGCGGGGTTTCGCGCCGCCATCTGCTATCGTGGCGCCGTCAAGG
>Ga0187893_10006704_pt1 | contig 19493 bp, 19 predicted proteins | sample MA1701074metaG_FD_139574 | JGI IMG/M metagenome (GOLD analysis project Ga0187893, IMG submission 139574) | White microbial mat communities from a basaltic lava cave in the Kipuka Kanohina Cave System on the Island of Hawaii, USA - MA170107-4 metaG ... | reverse complement strand
CTTGAGCCGGTTTGTCTGCCCGCACCGGGACCCTATTCTCTGGAATCGCTCGATGGGCTCTTAATTAGCGGCGGAACCGATCTTAGCGCGGCCCTCTACGGCCGGCCACCTCACCCGGAAAACGAGACTCCCGACGATGAACGGGACCAGATGGAGCTGGCGCTGCTTCAAAGCGCCCTTGAGGCAGATCTTCCCGTACTCTGCATCTGTCGTGGCATGCATTTGTTCAACGTCGCAATGGGCGGGGATCTAATCCAGCATTTGGAAGCAACGCCGCTGCACCGCCAGCGGGGCGTTATGGATGCGCATTCGATAAAAGCCGTGCCAGCCACCCGGCTGGCGGATATCGTTGGAGATTCACCCTTCCTTGTCAACTCGCGGCACCATCAGGGAATCGGCCAGGTGGGGAAAGGTTTAGTCGTTTCGGCGCGTTCCGAGGATGACGTGGTGGAGGGGCTCGAACTGCCCGGCAGGCATTTCGCCCTCGGCGTCCAATGGCATCCGGAAGATCGTGTCCCGGCCATCGAGCCGGATACACGCCTGTTTCAGGCATTTGCCAGGAGCCTCCGGGGCGCGGTTCAGCGGGTGCCGTGAACAGGAAACAGTTCCGAACGAAACTGGCGCCCACGTTCCGCTACTGGATGGAAGTGGAAGTCCACGTCTACGGCTTCTCGATCGCGGCCAACGTGTTGCTGAGTTTCTTTCCCTTTCTGATCATAATGGTCAGCCTCTGCAAATACGTCTTGCACTGGAACGGCGCCGAACAGGCGATTTACATGGCGCTGGAGCAGATGTTCCCCGACGAGATGGGCCAGTTTCTGGTACGAAACCTGAAAGCGACCGTCTGGCAGCGGGGTCCGTTCCAGTATGTTTCCGTGCTGCTGCTGTTTTTTACGGCCAATGGGGTTTTCGAGCCGCTTGAAGTGGCTTTGAACCGGGTGTGGGGGGTTGGTTCGAATCGCAGCTATTTTCGGAATCAACTTCTTAGCATGGCGCTGATTCTCACTTGCGGTGCGCTGGCGCTGTTGTCCTTCGCCCTGACCGCGATGAACCAGCAGTTGTTCGGCGAGCTGACCGGCTCGCGCGGGAGTTCGGTGCTGGTAGGCGCTTTCTTCAAAACGGCGGCGGCCGTGGTCACCATTTTTATCCTGTTTCTGGTTTACTGGCTGCTGCCCAACACGCGCATCGCACCGCTCCGGGTTGCGCCCGTGGCCATTCTGGTGGGTCTGCTGCTGGAGGCGCTCAAATACCTCTCGCTTCTGCTCTGGCCGTGGCTGCGGACGAAGCTGCAGAACGAATACGGTCCGTTTCAGTATTCCGCCATGATACTGCTGTGGTCCTTCTTCGCCGCCATGCTGGTGCTGGCGGGAGCGGAATGGGCGGCGCGGCGCGGAGTGGAAATGAAGGCCGAGCCGGAACAGCCGGCGCGCGAGGAATCCGCCGATGGAAATTGATTCCAGCCCGAACCTCGGATAGACTGATATCTCTCGGCCGGAATCAGCCTTGTTCTAAGATAGGAATTAGCAACCATGCCCAAAAAGCCTTTATCCTCGACATCCATTCCCAAAAACGCGGATCCTACGCGCCGGGACGCCGTTAAGGCTGCCGGAGCCGTTACGGCGGCTGTGGCGCTGGCCGGCAAAGTGAAGGGCGCCCCTGCCATAAGCACAGTCAAGGCCGCGGCGAGCACCGTCAGCTACGCCGTCATCGGCACGGGCGGCCGCGGCCAGTATCATCTCCAGCACTTCAAGAACGTGGACGGTGGCCGCTGCGTGGCCATCTGCGATGTGGAAGACGCACAGCTTAAGAAAGCAAGCGACATCGCACCCGACAAGCCGCAGGCCTACAAAGACTACCGGGAGCTGCTGGCGCGAAAAGACGTGGATGCGGTGGTGATTGCGACGCCGCTTTACACGCATTTCCCCATCACACGGGACGCGCTTCTGGCCGGCAAGCACGTTTTTTGCGAGAAGAGCCTGGTGTTCAAAGCCGAGGAAGTGCACGCTTTGCGGGCCTTGTCCAAGGAGCGCCCCAGGCAGGTGATGCAGGTCGGGTTGCAGCGCCGCTACAGCGAGTTCTACCAGACCGCCCGTCAGATGATCGAAAAGGGCCTGCTTGGCGACGTGACCCACGTCTATGCGCAGTGGCACCGCAATCCGGGCTGGACGTTCCGGAAAACCGCCTGGCGGTTGTTCAAGGAATACTCAGGCGGGCTGACGGCCGAGCTGGCGTCGCATCAGATGGACGTCGCCGACTGGATGTTCGGCTCGCATCCGGAATTCGTCGTAGGCGTGGGCGGCATCGATTATCACAAAGACGGCCGCACGGTTTACGACAATATCCAGCTCATCTTCCGCTACCCCAAGGGGCAGAAGCTGATGTACAGCTCCATCAGCACCAATAAGCACCTTTCGATGTTCCAGGGAACCCGCACCGAGTTCGGCGAAATCATCATGGGCACCCAGGGCACCATCGAAATCACCGTGGGCACCGACAACGAACCCGCGCTGGGGCTGTGGTTTTACGAGCCGGGTCCAAAGGTGGAGGCCGGTAAAGGGAAGGAAAAGGCGACGCCCGCTTCGGCAACCCTATTGAGCACCGGTCAGGGCGGCAGACCCATTCCCATCACTCTGGCCAGGGACCAGGTGACAGACAATGACAGTTTCCTGGCGAAAGAGATGAAGTTCGCCCGGCAATGGCTGTACCGCAAGGGCGTAATGGTTCCCGAAGAATCGCGCAACCCGGTCGATGTGCAGTTGGACGAATTCCTAAAGAGCGTGCGCACCGGCGGCAAACCTCTGGCCGACCTCGAGGTTGGCTTGTCCGATTCCGTTTCCGTGATTCTGGCGAATCTTGCCATGGATGAAGGACGCCGCGTTTACTACAGCGAGATTGACAAGATGGGCAAGGCCTGACGGCCAGCCTCAGGTGCTTGGCTCAAACGACCATGTGGGCGGCGTGATGCCTTTCAGCCGCAGATAAACAACGGTCTGCCCTCGATGATGCGCGGTGTGCGTGTACGCTCGCAGGAACAGATCAATGCCGCGATGAGGTTTGACACGTTCGTTGATCCGCAGGTCCGCCCGTTCCAAGTCATTCTCGCCTAAGCTGGTGAGAACTTCGGCTACAAAATCGAACACCGCGGTAAGGTAGGCGCGGACGGAATCTTTGGAAATATCGCGAGGCGCCGCAGGCGCGGTCTTGATCTGAAAAGTGCGCATATAGGCGGTGTTTGCCTGTCCCAAATGAACCAGTTGCTCCCCAAAACTGCGCTGAGCAGGGGTTGGCTTGAAGTCGAAGTACTCGGCCGGCATTGCTTCGACGAAAGCCAGCGTATATTTCTTCTCGACCTGCCAATGGCTCAGAAAACTGTTCCTCCATTGGCGTGCAAACGGGTTTGACCAATCGGCCGCTGCCAGAGGGGCGACACCCGACACGGCCAGGGCTTTAAGAATCCTTCTTCGTCCGGGCATGGTCAAACCGTCATTTCTTGTTCTTTTTCCCGGCTTTGGTGGCATGCGCGATGATAGTTATCTCAATTCGGGCCGTGCCTACCAGTTTGGCCACCCCAACGGTCGTGCGCACCGGACGAGGTTCGGGGAAGAACTCGCGGTACACGCCATTCATGCGGTCAAACAACGTCATGTCGGTCAGGAATACCTGGGAGGACACTGCGTCGCCGAAGCTCATCCCAGCCTCTTTGAGGACCTTGCCCACGTTCTCGAGCGTCTGTTTCACTTCGTCCTCAAAGGACTCCGGGATCTTGCCATTATCATCGCGGCCGATCTGACCGGCGATGTAGAGCGTGTTTCCAACCAGCAAGCCGGGACTGAATGGGGAGGTGGAACGGGGCCCCGGCGGTACAATCACTTTCTTGTCAGTTTTCTCAGCCGCAAGGCATGAGCTGCCCAGGGCCAGCACGGATAGCAGCAGGAAGCAGTGACGCGTTTTCATAGAGAAATCATAACCCATCCAACCATAGTACAAACACGCGGTACCAAAGTACTGCCCTAAAACCCAACGAAATCACCATTGTGAAGGCATGGCCGAAAAATGCATTCTATGGATCACGGAGCCATAACGACCATGTTTCCCGCCAATAAATCATCCTCACCAAGCGACCGGCGCACCGCGGACCGATTCCCGATTGAGCGCGAAGTGCGCTTCCGGGTTATCAGCAAGAAAGCGGGGGAAGACAGCGGGACCGGCATGACGGTCAATATCAGCAGCAGCGGCGTGCTGTTCACTACCGACAAGCCGTTGATTCCAGGCCGGAGACTGGAGTTGGCGATTAACTGGCCGGCGCAATTGAATGACAAATGCGCTTTGAAGCTGGTGGCCCGCGGAAGAGTGGTGCGGTTTGAACCGGGAAAAGCCGCTATCGAAATCCAGCAGTACGAATTTCGCACTGCCGCCAACAGCATACAATAGCGGCCCGACCCGGCCGGACTCCATCAACGAATCCAGCTACATTGCGCCTTCGTCCGCCGAGGGTCCGTAGATGGATGGAACGGCGACGTCGTTCAAGCGCAAATAGACGCCGAGTTGTGCCCGATGGTGGATCGTATGATTCAGCACCCAGGTCCGTATAACGCCGATCTTGGGCACCGTGAACAACACTTGGCCGCCCTTCAGCAGGGACCAAGGTTTCATCAGGTCCTCATCGCTGGCGCCGGATAAGGCGCTCCGGGCCTGCCGTGAGTTGTCGTCGAAGGCGGTGAGGATTGCATCGGGGGAATCCCCTTCAAACGGTTGCATCGGTTCCCCGCCCGGCGGCGCCATGTCGAAGGAGTCGCCGGCCAGCGTGTCCCCCAGCCAGCCGATGGTTTCCGCCAGGTGGCTGGCGAGCCGCCCCATGGTCATTGATTTTTCGTGGGGTTTCCAGCTCATTCTGGCCAGGGGAACACGCTCGAGCGTTTTGCGTGTATTGGCCATTTCCATATCGAATTCAGGCAACAGGGCATCGCGCAGTGCCATTTGTGATCTACCTCCAGCTAAGAAAGTGGTTTCAGCGAACAGGATCAGGATAACAGAATTCGCGCTAGAATAGTGTAAATTTTTTCACTATTCTTGATTCGGGTCGTTTTCAACGTTCGGGCCGTTATAATCGTAGGGAAGGTTCTACAAGCTATGAGGAAGCGAATCGCGTTTGCAACCGGGATGGTATTGCTGGCGATTCTGGTGACTCTGGTCGTCTGGCAAAGCTCGTTCAGCTTCGGGGAATTCGGACCCGCGAGCACGCCCCAAACCTACGTGTTCTGGGGCGTTTCCACGTTGATTTTTCTGCTGACGGTCACACTGGGATTCATGTTGATCCGCACAGCGCTCAAGCTGTACGTCGACCGGCAGCGCCAGCGCGAGGGGTCGCGGATTCGATCCCGGCTCGTGATCGGGGCTTTGGCGCTGAGTTTCATACCCGTGCTGTTTCTGGTGCTGTTCAGCGTTTCCGTGCTGAACTACAACCTGGCGACCTGGTTCAGCCGGCCCGCGCGCAACATCCGGTGGAGCCTGATCGAAGTTGGGGTGGCCATGGATCGGGAGGCGCAAGCGCGCGCGCAATTGCTGGCGCGCTGGCTGGCTTCGCAGCCTGAGCTGCTGGGCCCGGGAATTGAGAGGATTTGCAGGGAACAGAACATCGAGCAAGGCTGGATTGAGCAGGGCGGCCAGCGAAAAGTTTTCTGCGCTGAAAAGGCGGCCGCGAGCTCGCGTACGGTGGAGGCAAGCGCCGGGTTCGGTCGGGACGGGCGCCTGATCCTGAGCATTCATCTCCCCATGGACTACCAGCAAATGCAGCGGGAGATTCAAAAGCAGGTGGCCGATCACGATGAGCTGGCCAAGCAGCGTAAAGAGTTCCGCTACCTGTATCTGACGCTGCTGTTTCTGATCACGCTGTTCATTCTTTTCGTGGCCACATGGATTGCCCAGCTTTTGGCCCGCCAGATCAGCGACCCGATTTCGGCGCTGCTCGAGGCCGCCGAGAAAGTGCGTAAAGGGATACTGAGCCACCGGGTGAGCACGGGGGCGCTGGATGAGCTGGGCACGCTGGTGCGCGCGTTCAACCAGATGATGCACGACCTGGAGGCGAACAGCCGCGAGCTCGACCGCAGGCGCCGGTTCACGGAAGCGATCCTGGAAAGCATTCCGACCGGAGTATTGTCGCTTGCCCCGGATGGCCGCATCCAGCGCTACAACCCGGCAATCGGGAGAATCTTTCCCGGCTCGCGTCCCGGTTCCCTTTTGAGGATCGAGGATTTGCTGCCGGCGGAGGAGTCGAAAGAGATTCGATATCTAATGAACCGGGCGCGCCGCACCGGCGTGGCGAGCCGTCAACTGGACTTCCGCAAGGACCGGCAGATGGTTCACCTTGCGGTGACGGTGGCGGCGCTCGAGGAGAAGGAAAACGAAGGGTTCGTGGTGGTGATCGAAGACACCAGCGAGCTGCTTCGTGCGCAGAAAGTGTCCGCGTGGCACGAAGTAGCGCGCCGGATCGCGCACGAGATCAAGAATCCCATCACTCCGATCGCACTTTGCGCGGAACGTGTGGTCCGGCAGTTGGACCGCGCCGGCATTCCGCCCGAATCGAGCCGTGTGCTCCGCGAGTGCTGCGAGACGATTCTTGGCGAAGTCGAGTCGGTGAAAACGCTAGTGGACGAATTCTCCCGGTTTGCGCGGTTTCCGGCCGCCGAGCCGGCGCCGTGCGACCTCAACGAAGTGGTGGAGAGCGCGCTGGCGGTATTTCAGGGACGGCTCGAAGGAATCGAGATCCGCAAAGATCTGGCGCGGGACCTGCCTGTAACGCAGCTCGACCGGGAGCAGATTAAACGAGTTGTGGTGAACCTGGTCGACAACGCCTGCGAGGCGATGCAGGAATCCCACGTCAAGCGGCTCTCGATCGTTACGCAGGCGCCGACGCCTGATTCGGTGGAGCTGATCGTGGCGGATACGGGTTGCGGGGTGTCGCAGGAAGACAGAGAGAAGCTTTTTCTGCCCTACTTCTCGACCAAGGGCCGGGGCACGGGGCTGGGTCTGGCCATCGTGAATCATATTCTGTCCGAACATCACGGGCTGATTCATGTGGAGGATAACGCGCCTGCCGGGGCGCGCTTCATCGTCGAGCTGCCGGCCGTGACGCCGGTCGAGGCCGAGATGAGGAGCGTCGAGACCGGCGCATGAACCGCGTTCTGGTGGTGGACGACGAGCCCGGGATCCGGCAATCGCTGGTCGGAGTGCTCGAGGACGAAGGGTACCTGGTCAAGGCCGTGGAAACAGGCGAGCAGTGCCTGGATGAGTTGTCCGGCGGCGCCTACGACGTCGTTCTGATGGATATCTGGCTTCCCGGGATCGACGGGCTGGAGGCGCTCCATCGCATCCATGAGACACCGCTCGAAGACCGGCCGACGGTGGTCATGATCTCCGGCCACGGCACCATCGAAACGGCGGTCAAAGCCACCAAGCTGGGGGCATTCGATTTTCTGGAGAAGCCTCTCACCATCCAGAAGATCACCGTCACTGTAAAAAACGCCATTCAGCAAAGGAAGCTGGAAATCGAGCTGCGGCGCCTCAAGGAAGAGACCGGCGGCGGCTTCGAAATCATCGGCGAAAGCGTGCCGATGAAGGCTCTGCGCCAGCAGTTGAAACTGATGGCCGGGACCAACGGGCGCGTGCTGATTTATGGCGAGAGCGGCGTCGGCAAGGAGCTGGTGGCGCACGCCATCCACGCCCTGAGCCCGCGCGCGCGCGAGCCGTTCGTCGAAATGAACTGCGCCACGATTCCCGAAGATCTGATCGAAAGCGAGCTGTTCGGCCACCGCAAAGGCAGTTTCGCCGGCGCCCTTAAGGATAAGACGGGCAAGTTTGAGAAGGCCACTGGCGGCACTTTGTTCCTGGACGAAGTGGGCGACATGAGCCTGAAGACGCAGGCCAAGGTGCTGCGCGTGATCGAGGAACAGCGCTTCGAGCCGGTGGGCGCTTCCGAGCCGATCCGTGTCGATGTGCGGGTGATCGCCGCGACGAACAAGAACCTGGAAGTGGAGATTGAGCGCGGCAATTTCCGGGAGGATCTGTTCTACCGGCTGAATGTGATTCCCTTCTCGGTGCCCCCGCTGCGCGAGCGCGCCGAGGACATCCCTCTGCTGGCCGATCATTTTCTAACGCAGTTCGCCACGGCTTACGGCCGGAAGCCGAAAGAGCTGACTCCGGAAGCCTATCGCGTGCTTCAGGATTACCTCTGGCCCGGAAACGTGCGCGAGCTGCGCAATCTGATGGAGCGCATCGTGATCATGAATCCGCAAACGCGCATTGAAGACAGGCATATTCCACTCAATCCGGCGCGCCGGTCCGTGTTTGAACGGCCCATGGATTATTTTGGAAGCCTGCAGGAGGTGCGGGAAGCGGCGGAGCGGGAATTTATCCTCAAGAAGCTTGAAGAAACCAGGGGCAATGTTTCGCGGGCGGCGGAGCTGCTAGGCTTGGAGCGCAGCAATCTGTACCGGAAAATGAAGGCTTTGGGGATCGCTTCGAAGGATAATGGGTAGGCGTCTTCAGGCAGCCTCGGCCGTGATCGAGGACAGAATCCAGCTCAACTGCCCCGGTTCAAAGGGAGCGGCGCAGTAGTCGGCGGCCGCCCCATGGCGAGCGACTGGTGGTGACAATCAGAATGTGAGGCCGATCAGGAGTGCGTGGGGTGGAGGGAAAGCTGGTCGTCGGCGGAAAGCTTATTCTTGATCTGCCGCTGGGCGTTCGCGATCACCGAGCTATCGCAGCGATCCAACAGTTTGAGGAGGTCTTCAGGGGACGACAGTTTGTGAAATGCCTTTTCGGGACCGAGGTACACGAGCGCCTTCTTGCCCGAATTGATCAGGCCCTGGATGTTGTTTAGGGTTCCCTTGCTCTTGCCGTCCCAGAGCATCATGCCGCACTTGGCGTCTTGGGTCATCGCAAGATCCTTCGCAGCGTAGTAAGCGAAGTCTTTCGTCGCGGCCGGGCGGCTAATCTGCTTCGTTGGCCACGATCCGATGTTGTTGCGGCACCTGTCCGTGCAGTAGACGGTCACATGCCGATAGCCTCGATCGGCAAAATGCTGCTGGACTGCTTTGTCGGCGCCGTTGGCATCGCCGACGAAGATCGTGCAGTTCCGGGCGATGAAATCGTCCAGCTTTTCGTGGATCACGGAGTTCAACCGTGAAACCGCCCGAGATCCGCCAATGAAGACGCTCATCATAAGTTTTTCCGCGTCTGCGTCAAGGTTAACAAATGAACCGCTGATGCCGCACCTTCTCCGGCCAACAACTTTGCAACCGCGCCCGCAGTCGCCCCGGAACGGTAGAGATCATCGAACAGCAGGAGGCGCTTGCCCTGAGTCTGTTCACGGTCAACCGAGAAGGCGTCGGCGAGAATCTCGTCCCGCTTCGCCCGATCGAATACGTCCTTCAGTTGCGCGGTGCTCTTCATCTTTGACACGCACGAGGGGCACAGTGGAATACCTGTTCGTTTGCTGATAGCCGTGGCGACCTCGATGACAGGCTGGTTCCTCCTCGATGTATTGGAGGGCGGAACCGGCACGATCGCGTCAACCCTCAACTGCCATGTCTTCAGGAAGTCGAGCACTGTTTCGACGATCGGCTCGATAGCTGAGCGATCTCCGCGATTCTTTAATCGGTAGACAAGATCACCAAGCGGTGGCCGCGCCGTGTCGAATTCGGGGTGCCCAAAGGCGTTGTACGCGAGAAACGTGCTTCCGGTCGTGTGATGGTCGAGCGCAAAGCCGTCCGTCCAGGGTCCCCGAAGCTTTCGCGGATTGATCTTTACCGACATGAGCCAATCAATAGCTTAACCCTCGGATGTATCAATGGAGACTATCTATAAGCTCCAGCCCAACCGGACCATCCACCTTCAGGGCTTCAACGACTTCGATGCGGCGGCGGCCCCTCATTCCGCTACAGGGAACGCTTCAAGGTCTCCGGCGTCTTCCGCGATGCGGCTTTGGGGATTGCTTTGAAGGACAACGGATAGCGTTTATCAGAAGGCTACGCAGTTGCGAGGCTCAGTTTGCTTAATATGTGCTTCGATCACGCAGCGGTCAGGGCGGATCCTGAACGTTGTCCGGCGGTGGTCCTTGGATGAGAGGTGTGGCCGCGTATCGGCGTATCCGATGGCGAATATCCGATAACGGGTTGGGTCGAGGCCGCAAGACTTGAATTCATACAGCACGCGCGCTGCTCGCCTGCTGGATAATTCCCAATTGTAAAGCTTCATGTTCGGGGAAAGGATCGTTGCAGCCGTGTTATCGCCGAAGTCGAGTTGCCGGACGCTTCTTTAACCGCGAGATGCTTAGAGCAGGCTTCGCGTGGTGGTTCCAGAAATACGCGCCGGATGACAGGGAACTTGAACAACTCGAGGCACAGGCGCGTAGCGCCAGGATTGGCTTGTGGGCCGATCCTAACCCCTTAGCTCCTTGGGAGTGGCGCGGGCGCGGGTCTACCGGCCGGTAGTGTTTCGGGCGGCTCCGGCGAGGCTGGCGGAAAGAATCCACTCCAATTGACGGTGTTCGAAGGGCGCGGCGCAGTAGTCGGCGGCGCCGGCCTCCATTGCGTCGAGCCATTCTTTGACTTCGGGGCAGCGGGAGACGACCACGACTGGCACCTTGCGTGGGCCTGAAGAGGTCGCTGCGAGCAACGCCAGAAAGTCACGCGAGAACGAGGAAAAGACCAGTCCGGCGCCGGAATTATCGAGACGCCGCAAGCAGCCGTCCAGATCTTTAAAGGATTCCGGAGGCGCGGGAAGTCTTAAGCCGGCCAAGGCGGATGACAGTTCCTTGGCCAGAGGCTCCTCGATCGCGTAGAGAAGAATATTAGGCGCGGAAGCGCCGCTGGATTGCATTTGCATCCCTCCTGAGGACTTGATATCGCGCAGTCTCTTCGGGGAGACAACCAATACGTCAGCGTGGACCAGTACTTTCCATAACCAGGATAAACCGGCCGCCAGGCAATATCCAATCGAAAGTGTGAATAGGGCCGATAACTCAGCCTTTCTTTTGAGGATGGCGGCCGGGCAGATCGGCCGGCGTTTCGTGGACCCGCTCCCGGAAACCGCCTTGCATGGCGCTGGCAACGGATACGCTGCCGGTTCCGTAGCGGCCGCGGATGCGGTCCACTGCGGAGAGCGCCTGCTTCCAGCGCTCATGTTTCTCTTCCTCAAGCAGAGGAAGCTGGCCCTCGGCGCTCTCCAATCCGGAGGCGGCGACGCCTACCAGGCGCACGGGCCGCTTGTCCCAGTTTTTTTGAAAAAGCCGGCGGGAATGCTCGATAATTTCGATATCGAGCTGTGTGGCGTGGCCGAGCGTGTGAGCGCGGGTGTAGGTCGAGAAATCCTTGTAGCGAAGCTTGAGCTGGATGGTTCGGGCGTAGAGATGATGCTCGCGGAGGCGGCTGGCCACCATTCCCGAAAGATTGGCGAGGGTCGCTTCGAGTTGCCCCGCATCGGCGACGTCCTGGCCGAAGGTGTGCTCATGGCTGATGGATTTCGGCTGCTCGCTGTCCCCGATTTCTCCCTCAAACCAGCCGCCAGCATCCAGGCCGCGAGCTTTGCCGGCGAGCGCCAGACCCCATTTTCCGAAGCGTTGTTCGAGAAACGCTTCATCCAGCAGGGCCAGATCGCCGATGCGGCGGATGCCGCATGCAACGAGCGCCTTTTCTGTCACCTTCCCGACGCCGGGGATCTTCCGGATATCGAGCGGCGCCAGGAAGCGAGCTTCCATGCCGGGCACGATGCAAAGCACGCCGTTCGGTTTAGCTTGATCGGAGCAGATTTTCGCCACCAGCCGTGAAGTGGAAACGCCGATGGAGCAATTCAGCTTCGTCCGCCCGCGGATCTTTTCATGCAAGGCATGCGCGGCCTGAAGCGGCGGACCGTGCAGCCGCTCCGACCCCGTGAGATCGACATAGGCTTCATCGATCGAAGCCATCTGAACTTGGGGAGAAAAGGAGCAGAGGACTTCATAGACCATTTCCGAGTGTTCCTTGTAACGGCGCGGATGACCTTCGACGAAGATCGCCTGGGGGCACAACTTGTAGGCCGTGCGCAGCGGCATCGCCGAGTGCACGCCAAACTTGCGCGCTGCATAGGAGGCTGCCGAGACAACGCCCCTTTGATCGGGCCGGCCTCCGACGACTACCGGTTTGCCTTTAAGCGAAGGATCGAACAACTCCTCCACGGAAACGAAGAAGGCGTCCATGTCCACGTGGAGAATGCTTTTCATGGCTGCAGCCGCGCGGCCAGCACTCGCGGAATGCCGGCCAGGTCGTCTACGATCAACACTTCTGTCCAGCAGGCGCCGAGCATGGCGCGCACCTGCTCAAGGGAATGATAGCCCAATTCAACCACCAGCCAGCCCCCCGGCTGGAGTACGCGGACCGCTTCCGGGATCAGACGCTCGTAAATCTCGGTGCCCTTGGGCCCGCCAAACAGCGCCACTTGCGGCTCATAGTCGCGCACCTCGGCTTGCAGCAGCGATTTGTCGTCTAAGGGGACATAGGGCGGATTGCAGGCGACTGCGTCAAACGACTCCTCGCGAAAGGCGGCGCACAGATCGGCTGCAACTAGATGGAGCGAGGCTTGATGCCGCCGCGCGTTTCCGGCTGCAACCTCCAGCGCGGCGCTCGAAATGTCCGAAGCCCAGACGATTGCCCGAGGCAACTCCAGGGCCAGCGTTACGGCGATCGCTCCCGAACCGCATCCGATATCGGCGATCCGCTGCGCGGCCGGGGCAAGCTTCAAGACGGTTTCCACCACGTGTTCGGTTTCCGGCCGCGGAATCAGCACGGCGGGGGAAACGGCGAACATCCGGCCGTAAAACTCCTGCTGCCTCGTTATGTATTGCGTGGGTTTTCCTTCCACGCGCTCGTGCAGATAACGTCCGTAGTGGATCCATGCGGTCTCACTCAGTTCCTGCCCGGGATGGCCGTACAGGTACGGCCGCTCGCGTCGCAGCGCGTGGCACAAAAGTACCTCCGCGGTAAGCCGCGCCGCCGGCACGCGAGCGGTTTCAAGCAGCTCCACGCCCTGGAGGAGAGCGGTCTGAATCGTCATCAATGCGCGGTTACGGGTTCGGTTTGCTGTTTCAGCTTTTCAGCCTGGTAGTAGGAGATGAGAGCGTCTGTAAGGGGCTCCAGGCGGCCGTCCATGATCATGTCGAGCTGATGCATCGTCAGACCGATGCGGTGATCGGTGACGCGGTTTTGCGGGAAATTGTAGGTGCGGATCTTTTCGCTGCGGTCGCCGCTGCCGACCATGCTCTTGCGCTCCGCGCCGATCTTTTCCTGCTGCTTCTTAAGTTCGAGCTCGTATAGCCGCGACCGCAGCACACGCTCGGCTTTGGAACGATTCTTGATCTGCGATTTCTCGTCCTGGCAGGAGACGACAACGCCCGTGGGCAGATGCGTGATGCGGACCGCGGAGTATGTCGTATTCACCGACTGGCCGCCCGGACCGGACGAGCAGAACGTGTCAATGCGGACATCCTTGGGGTCGATTTTGATTTCGACGTCATCGGCTTCCGGAAGCACCGCCACGGTGACGGCCGAAGTGTGAACGCGGCCCTGCGTTTCCGTGACAGGGACCCGCTGCACGCGGTGAACGCCGGACTCGTATTTGAGCTTGCTGTATACTTTCTCGCCGCTGATGAGCCCGATCACTTCCTTGAGGCCGCCGACAGGCGATTCACTGGTGCTGGTGATCTCCACTTTCCAGCCGAGCGTTTCGGCATAGCGTGCGTACATGCGGAAGATTTCGGCGGCGAACAGCGTCGCTTCATCACCGCCGGTCCCCGCGCGCACCTCCACGACTACGTTCTTGTCGTCGTGGGGATCCTTGGGAAGCAGCAGAATTTTGACCTCTTCTTCCAGGCGGACCAGCACCGGTTCCAACCGGTCGATATCTTCCTGGGCCATTGCCCGTAGTTCCGGATCGGGCTCGGTTAGCATGATGCGCGCTCCGCTGAGGTCGGAGTTCACTTTTTTCCACTCGCGGTACTTTTCGACGACTTCATCGAGATCGCGCTGGGCTTTGGCGGTTTTTCGATAGGTTTCGGAATCGTTGATGACCGCCGGGTCGGCCATCTGGCTGGTAAGATCCTCGAAGCGCGCTTCGAGCCCGTCCAATTTTTCTCTGTATTGCATGGATCGGGATCCAGGTTAAGCGATGACGAGCTGGCCGCCCTGCTGCTTTTCAAGCTCCATGGCACGTTCCAGCGCGTCTATGGCGACCGCTGTCTGATCGTCGGCGGGCGGCTGCGTAGTGATTTTTTGCAGCCAAAGGCCGGGGGCGACAAGAGTTGCCATCAGGCTGCTCCGGCGGCGCGCCGCGTAGCGGATCATTTCATAACTCAATCCGGCGATGACGGGCAGCAGCAGGATTCGTGACAGAAACTTTCCCAGAAAGCCGTCAAAGGGCAACAGTGTATATATCGCCATCGACACGATCATCACAACCAGCAGAAAGCTGGTGCCGCAGCGGGGATGTAGCGTCGAAAACCGCTGCGCGTTTTCCACCGTCACTGCCTGGCCGGATTCGAAGTTGAAGACCACTTTATGCTCCGCGCCATGGTATTCAAAGACGCGGCGAATGTCCTTCCAGCGCGAAATAAGGTAGAGAAACGCCAGAAAGATGGCGATTCTGATGACTCCATCCACGAAGTTGAATGCGATCCGGTTCTGAACCACCGGAGCGGATTTCTCAAGCAGCGTGGTCAGGTAGAGAGGAACAAATTTGTACAGAAAGATGAAAAAGGCGAGCGAGAACACGAGGTTCAGACCCATGGCCCAGGAAGAGATTTCCTCTTTCTTGGCGTTGGCGTCGCCTTCATCGAGAGCCGCGTTGGCCGAGAATTTGAGGGCTTTCACTCCCAGCCACATCGCCTGTCCGAGCGTGCCCACGCCGCGCAGAATGGGGTATTTGAAGACGGGATATTTTTCCGACACGCGCGGGAGCATGCTCTGCTCGGTGACCAGTTCGCCGTTAGGCTTGCGCACCGACACACAATAGCTGTGAGGGGCGCGCATCATGACCCCTTCCATCACGGCCTGACCGCCGACCAGCGTCTCTTCGCCGCTTTCCAGGATTGGAAGCAACTGGACATGCGCCGCCAGGCGAAAGAAGTTTTTTGGAGACAACGACATACCGTTCCTTCACCCTAAGTATATCGCACGGGAAGTCAACGGGCGGCGTGGCGAAGCCTACTTCTCGCGTTTCAGGCTCAGTTTGGCCGTTTGAACCTGTCCCCGACGCTCGCGCGTGACTTGACCGGATAATTCGTCTCCATTAAGGGTGAGATCGAACTTCATGCCTCCTCCTCCACTGGCTATCTCGAAAGTCACTTTGTCGCCGCTCACCCTGCCATTGGTGATTTCGTGGCGATCCTGTTCATCGCCGCCGCCGGAGCCGGTGAGAGCTTCGCCGGCCTGTTTGAGGATCACCAGCGCCGGGCTTTCATTGCCTCCCTCAGGCGTCAGTGTGCCTCTCCACCGGCCACTGGCGTCGGCAGCCGAGAGAGCTCCCGCTGCCAGCAGAAAGAGCAAAAATCTATGCATAAAACCTCCTTGGCTCAACTACGAAGACGGGTGTTGATTTGTTCCACGAGACCGGCTGCCGCTGCCGCTGTTATGATTAGAGGGGACAAGCGGACTTCGTGGAGTTGACGGCGCTTCTTGAGCGATATAAAACCGGGGACCGGGCGGCTCTCGACGAGTTGATACCGCTGGTCTACAAGGAACTTCACCGGCTGGCGCAACGCCAAATGAGCCGGGAACACGGGCCAGTGACTCTGCAACCGACAGCCCTCGTGCATGAGGCCTATCTCAAGCTGGCGGGCGGTAGCTCGCCCCAAGCTCTGAACCGCGCGCACTTCCTGGCCATTGCGGCGAGGCTGATGCGGCAGATCCTGGTGGACCGCGCCCGCGGCAAGAAGAGTGCAAAGCGATCTATCCCTGGCGCCATTTCGATCGGTGATTCGACGCCTTCAGGCCCTGCCCGCGCAGTCGTCGATCTTGACGACGCGTTGCTTGCGCTCGCCGATGACAACTCGCGCCGGGCCAAACTGATTGAGATGCATTACTTCGGAGGCCTGACGGCGGAAGAATCCGCTCTCGCCATGGATCTCAGCGTCCATATTGTGCGAAAAGAAATCCGTCTGGGACAGGCCTGGCTGCGACGCCATTTAGCTGGTGGGGCGCCTGCGAACGAACAATCAAACGCGTCATAATTGGCAGTGCACGCATGAGAGTCGAAGTTGAGGAACTTTTCCTGGCGGCGGCCGATCTGCCCGAAGCGGAGCGTGACGCGTTTCTCGAGGCGCGCTGCAGCGATCCTTCGATCCTCGCCGAGGTGCGCTCACTGCTTGAACATGATGCGGGCGGCAACACTCGCCTGCGGGAATCGGTGGGCGCACTGGCCGGTTCCACCACCGGTCCGCGCCGCTTTGGACCCTATCGCGCCACCTCGATGCTTGGCGTCGGCGGAATGGGGGCGGTCTACCTGGCGGAACGCGACGATGGAGAACTGACCCAGCAAGCAGCGATCAAGGTAGCCCAAATCTCGCTCAATCCGGCGCTTTTTCTGGCCCGCTTCCTGCGAGAGCGTCAGATTCTGGCCGAACTTTCGCACCCCTACATCGGGCGTCTGCTCGATGCCGGCACTGCCGACGACGATACTCCCTACCTGGTGATGGAGTATATCGACGGGCAGCCGTTGGACCAGTGGTGCGATGCGCAAAACCTGGACTTGAAGCAGCGCGTGTCGCTGTTTCTCAAGGTGTGCGAGGGCGTCGAACACGCCCACCGGCACCTGATTGTGCATCGCGACTTGAAGCCGGCCAACATCCTGGTTACGCCGGATGGCACGCCTAAGCTGCTCGATTTCGGCGTCGCCAAAGTGCTTGGCGGCGGCGACGTTCACGCGACCTCCACTCAGGTGATGACGCCGGCCTACGCCAGTCCGGAGCAGGTGCGTGGCGGCGCGATCACCACCGCCACCGATGTCTATGGCCTGGGCGCCCTGCTCTACGATCTGTTAGTCGGGCGTCCGCCGCATGACGTCGCGGGCAAGACGCCCGCGGAACTACAGATGGAGATTTGCGAGCGTGAATGTCCGCGGCCAGGCGCGTTGCGGCCCGAGTTAAAGGGTGACCTCGAAAACATCCTGTTGATGGCGCTGCGAAAGGAGCCCGAGCGGCGCTATCGAACCGTCCAGCAGCTTGCGGCAGACCTGAACTGCTGGCTCAATCATCTTCCTGTTTCGGCGTCTCCGGACTCGCTCGCTTACCGCGCGGGACGATTCTGGAGGCGGAACCGTCTGGCGGTTGCCGCGGCCTTGGTGACAGCGCTGGCGCTGGTGGCCGGCGCCGGCGTGGCGCTTTACCAGGCGCGCCGGGCCGATCGCCGTTTTCAGGAAGTACGCAAGTTGGCCAATGTCATGATGTTCGACATTCACGACCGTATTGAGAATCTGCCCGGCGCCACAGAAGCCCGTAACGCCATCATGGCCACTTCGCTTCAGTATCTGGAATCGCTTAGAAAAGAGGCCGCGGGCGATCCCGATCTGTTGCTGGATCTGGCCAACGGCTACCGGCGCATCGGCGACGTGCAGGGCAACCCGGTAAGGAGTAGCCTCGGCGACACCAAAGGCGCGGCCTCGAGTTACGAGCGTGCCCGAGAGATCCTCCTGCATTTGGACCGTGCGGGGCATCCCAAGGCGGTTGTCGAGTTGGCTTGGGTCGAAATGCAATTGGCCGTGACTCACGGCCGTTTGGGGGACACAGCAAGGACACGGGAACACTTCCGCCAAGCCTGCGAAAAAATCTCGATCGCGGCTGGTAGGAATCCCCGCGATAAGGAAGTGCTGGACAACGCGGTAAACATTTATTCAGCCGCGGCTCGGGCGTATGCCAGTTTAGGCGATCCGGAGCGGACCAGGCAGGCAGCCCAGCAGGCCGTCCAATTCGCGAACCGTGCGGTGGAACTCGATCCCAAGAACTCCGAAAGCCGTGCTTCGCTCTCCCTGGCCTACAGCAGTCTGGGAATCGCGTCACAGGCTGCCGGGAATCTGGATGCGGCCGTTGACGCCCTCCGGCAGGCGGTCTCGCTAAGAGAAGCGCTTGTACGCGAAGAGCCTGGCCGGGCGGACAGGCGGCGACTTCTCATGATCGCGTACGGAACCCTTGGGGGTTTGATGGGCGAACCCCGCTCCTCCGCCGAGCAATTCGAAAAAGCGGTTGAGATCGCCCGGTGGCTCCTTCGCCAGGATCCCGCCGACCGAAAAGCCCGTGCCGATTTTGCCCAGGCGACGCTTCGCCTCGGTGCCTCCCATGTGGAGGGCGCCGAGGCGGCCCGTGGCGTGGCCGTGCTGTTGGAAGCTCACGGCATCGTCTCCAAGCTCTCGATCGACGATTCTGCCAACACCAACCACCAGTATCTGCTCGGTTATATCGATGAACTTATCGCCACAGGACTCGAGTTGCAAGGACGCCGTGACGCCGCCCTCCGGCAAGCGGAGGCGGCGCTCAACCGGTTGGCGAAGCTCGAGTCAACGCCGGATGCAGTCAATGCGCGGCGCTCATCCCTGCGGGCGAAGCTGATTGTGGCCAGGCTTGCCTCGCACGCCGACCCGGCCCGGGCATCGCGCCTCGCCGCGGAGGTTTCCGCCGAGGCGGGAAAAGGACTGAACGCGTTCAACCAGGCGCTGATATGGTCGTCTCTGGGCAAACTCTATCTTCAATTGGGACAGCGCGAGGCGGCGGCCCGCTGGCTCGAACAGGGTGCTCAGGCCTGGCGTTCCATCAATCTGGCTCAGGTCGCCGAGCCGCGGCGCCAGCGCGAACTACGCGCTATCGAAGCGCTGCGCGCACAATAATTTTCTACCGCCGGTCTGAATCCTCCCCGGTATGTCACATTCCATATTGAAGAGTGAATTCCCCTACCAACATCTAACTGTAACTTAACGTCTAACTCATTGTTAGAAGGAGGGAAAGGAGAAAATGGCGAGCGGAATAATGTTGGGCGAGAACAAGGCATTCTTCTGGAACGTTGACGCCCATGTGGGGCCCGCGTGCCCCAACAAAGCTGAAGATGTGCAGTTAGTCCAGTTAGGGTATCACTGCTATGCCAGGAGTTCAACTAGCCCCATTGGCAATTGTTGTTAGCATGTGATCTGTCCGCATAAGGCTGGCCGACCCTGGGAATGTGAAGAACAAAACCAGTGGATGGCCCGCCGAGGAGATGGAACGGGTCATGAAAGTACAAGAAGTGATCATGAAAGCGATCGCCGGGAAATTGAAGTGAGTGGAGGCGGCCGAGATTCTGGGAATCACGGATCGCACGATACGGCGGTGGCGGGAACGGCTGGAGGAGCACGGCTACGACGGGTTGTACGATTACCGCAAGAAGCAGCCGAGCGCGAAAAGGATAGAGCTGGCGACGCTGGAAGAGGTTTGTACCAGGAGAAGT
>Ga0187893_10006703_pt1 | contig 19496 bp, 17 predicted proteins | sample MA1701074metaG_FD_139574 | JGI IMG/M metagenome (GOLD analysis project Ga0187893, IMG submission 139574) | White microbial mat communities from a basaltic lava cave in the Kipuka Kanohina Cave System on the Island of Hawaii, USA - MA170107-4 metaG ... | reverse complement strand
GCGGATGCGCTCGGTGGGTGATACTCGTGTGGTCACGGGTGTAGGTCCTCCTTCGTGAGTTGGTAGCTCTTCGAAGGAACCTACGCCCGTCGACATTTACACCAGCGGATGGACGCCACCACCTGGACGGCGTCCTGCCCACAGCCGCTTGACGTCCCTCCAGGGGAGCCGCACCCAACTCTTTCGGGAGGAAGTAGATATACATTATGTAGGGTCCCGCCTGGCGAGCATCCAGCACCCGCATGTTGGCCACGGGAACCAGACCGTCCCCGGCTCATCGAACCTCCAGCGAGGCGTTGGTGTGATCCACGCTGTCGTCGGCCGGATGCCACGTCGTCCAACTGCCACCCGGGCTGCGGATGGACCAGCGCTCGTCCCCGCGCGAACGGCCGGCCAAGGTGATCCACTTCCCGCCGATCAGTTCTCGGAGCACCTGGTTGCGCTGAATGATCGCCTCGGTGCGCTCGATGGGCGCCTGAATCACTGCGAGCAGGCGCAGGGGTTCATGCATGCGACGGTCTCCCACCCCCACCGCCTGCGCGGGGAGGCCGACCTGGAGGTCGCCGCCCTCTCCGAGGACGACGCCAATGCCGCCCACCGGGTTGTGCAGCGTCTTGTCTCCTGCGCCGAACTGGTCGGGGTCGATCGCCGAGAAGTAGTACTGAGCGGAGATCCACTGGCCGACGACGAGCGGCGCGGTCATGATCGTCTCCAGGGCGCTGCCGTCCTCATCGCCCTCGGCATCGTAGGCGTGCAGGAACACGCGACAAGCCAAGTCGAGTCCCGCAGTGATCGAGCGGGGCCCGACGACGAACGCGGCGTTGGCGGCGAGCCCCCACTCGGGACGCACCTGTGCCCAGTCGTGCCCACGGACCCGGACCTTCTGCGGATTGCCCGGGAGTCGACCGGCTCGCTCGCGGGCGAGCCGGTCGCCGGCCACCGCGACGTCGCGCTCGAAGGCGGCGACCAGCCGTTCGTGAGTGTCGGGCACGGCGTCGCGGTCGAGGACGGTCACTCGATCGGAGACGGTGTCGTGCTGGGCGGCGACGAAAAGGGTGTCGTCGGGCACCAGGATGCCGTGCCTTTGGAGTCCGGCACGGACGCCTGGGTCGTTGAGGATGGCCACCGCCACTCGGGCGCTCGGGCCACCTGGGGCGCCCCCGCATGCGCCACAGTCATAGGAGGAAGCGTGGGGGTTGTTGACGTTGTGGCTACCGTGCCCGCAGAACACGACAACCTGGGCGAAGCGGGTCAATCCCATGGTGCGGACGATGCTTTTCGCGAACGAGACCCTCTCCTCGAGCGCCAAGCCGGAGCTGTCGCTGTTTTCCGCCTCGACGGCCGGTCGTGTCCGCGGAGGGGCGGTTCGGCGCACCGTCAGTCCTTTCAGGCGACGCACAAAGCCTGGTGCCAGCGTCCTCGCTGCGGCCGCAGGGCCCATGAGGTACCCCGCGGCCTCGGCCAGGGCGAACGGGCCGACGAGGCTCCCTTTGGCGGCGTGGAAGGCCTCTTGTCCTGCGCCGGTGGCTCGTTGCGCAGTGAGGTAGCCGTTGGCGCCGTCGGGGACGAGTGGCTGCTCGACGACCTCGTGCTCAGGCGTCAGCAGCACGGGGCAGAGCGGCTGCGTTCCCGTCGACCCCAGCGGCCGCCAGCGCACGGGAACGCCGAAGAACCCGGCGAACCCGATGGTGTCGTAGGCGCCACACGCCTCCAGGTGCCGACGCAGGCCCTCCGAGCGGGCGTCGATGCAGAAGGCCGCTTGCACGTCCGGCCGCTCCGTGGCCGGGCCGGGGTCCAAGCGGGTCATCAGTCCCAGCAGGCGATCGCGGAAGTTGCCCTCCTGCGCCTCGAGCCACATCGACTTGCGCACCGGCGGCGGCACCTGCTGCAGGACGCCACCCACTGTGGAGGTCACCAAGGGATCATCGGAGGTGCTGCCGAGAGCGGAGAGCACCGCCGCCACCCGGTCCTCCAGAAGCTTCTCGTTCTCGATCTCCGCGTCTCGGAGCTCGTGGGGCCGCTGGCCAGCTGGGCCCAGGGCCGCCGCTGCCGTTGCCGCCACCTGCGCAGCGAGCAGGTCCACGAGGCGTAACGGGGGACGATGGTGGTCGGGCGGAGCCCATTCCTCGTTCCAGCGCGCGTACCCGGCCCAGCCCGGAAGCCGGCCGAGGTGCTCCCGAAGGGCGCCGACGCGATCGCCGTCGACGTCCAGCGCATCGAGGGATACGGCGAGGGCCTCGACTGGACGATCAGATAGCTGCGCCAGCCACTGCATGCCAGTCGGGCCGGCGAGGCGCCGGAGCCGCCGGTCGTGGGGAGCTAGCTCTCGCCAGGCACGAAAGAACCCGTGCTCGCGACCGGGCATGGGCCACGGAACATGAGCCTCGTCTACGAAGACTGCACACCACGCGGCGACGAGCTGGCTGACCGCCCGGACGGTTGCGACACCCGTGTGACCGACTCGGTCGCCCGCGGTCTCGCGGGGTTTGTCGTCTGGTCCCAGCAGGAGGTCCAATCGGACGATCTCCACCGCATCGACCGTTCGTTCCCCGATCTCCACGCCGGGCTGCGACGCAAGATTCCAGTCGACTTCGATGATCGCGCGCCGGAGATCAGCATCGGTGACGGCCCCGCGCGCGTGAGCCTCGCGGAAGGCAGCGAGCGTCAGGTGGGTGCGTGCCCGAAGCCACCGTCGGGCGACGGCGGTTGCGTCGTCGAAGGGCAGGTGCTGCAGGCCGAGGAGGGGGTTGACTGCCACGAAGCTGGTCAGCGGCCAGAGCGGAGCGATGATCTCCGCCGCTTCGGAGACATCGGCGAGGAGCTCGGTGTCGCGGGCAGGGGGACCGCGGTGGCCGTCGTCCTGGTTGCTCATCTCGATCGTGTCGATCGGGTCAGCTCCAGGTCCGGTCGGAGGTGACGGGATTCAGGCACGGGCGCGACCCCGGTCGAACTGCCTCGGGTCGTCAACGAGGAGGCGACGGGCGCCGTGGTGAGCGCGAAGGCGTACACCCGGCTGCGCAACCTGCCCATCCGCTCGCCTGGAGTGAGCCAGACGACGGCGACCACCAGTGCGATCGCCACGAGCGTCGCAATGAGAACAGCGGTGCCGACCGGCTCGGGGACCTCAGCGGGAAGCGCGTCAGCGACAAAGGTCTCCACCACGGTCAGCCCTCCGACGTAGGCGAACACTCCGGCGGCAGCACCAATCGCCGCGGTCGCGACCGCAGCGCCGGGCCGGAACGGGGCCGAGCGCAGCCACCCATCGACGGCCCGGGCTGTGGTTGCCCAGGCGAACACGGTCACGAGCACGCCGGCCGCGGTCGACAGGTGCGGGTTGATGACCTCGTACGCGGCCCAAAGTGCGGCCGCCGGCACGAGCATCGCCACGGCCAGCCGAACGCTGCGGGCTAGGACGAGCCCGGGAGGGCGTTGCCGCTGGTGCAGATGGTCCATCACCGCGCTGCCGGCCCTGAGGAACAGCGCGGCTTTGTACATGCCGTGCCCGATGATGTGGAGCAACGCCGCGGGGAACGCTCCTATGGCCACCTGCACCGTCATGAACCCCATCTGTCCTGCCGTCGACCACGCCAGGTTGCCCTTCACGTCGCTGCGCACCAGCATCACGGTCGTCGCGTAACAGGTGGTCACGGCACCGGCAGCGAAGGCCAGGTGCGTCGCCGCGGCCGACGACCCGAACACCGGAGCCAGCCGCACCAGCAGCATGCCGGCACCGTTGACGACGCCGGCGTGGAGCAGCGCGGACACCGGCGTGGGCGCGGCGATCGTGGACGGCAGCCACTGGTGCACGGGCACGAGCGCAGACCGGGAGATGCCGGCGATGGTCAAGAGCACGGCGACGACCCACAGCACGTTCCCACCGAGCACCGGGATCGACGCGTCGGCGAGTTCCCTGGCAGCTTCGGCCGGCGAGCGGAGGTCGATCTCGCCGACGGAGATGACGGCGACCAGTGTGGCCACCAGGAGCGCCCCGTCTCCGATCCAGAGGCTGCGCAGGGTTCGCCGGGAGGACCGCCGCGCCGGTTGCCAGGTGGCCCGGTGGGTCACCAGCGCAGCCAGAGCGAGGCCGGCCACGATCCAGGCCGCGCACAGCACGCCGAGGGTAGCGGCCAAGGCTACCGACGTCGTCGCCGCCGTCAGAAGCGAGGCCAGTGCGAAGAACCGGCGGGCGAAGAGATCGCCCTGCAGGTTGCGGCCGGCGAAGGACTGTACGACCAAGCCCACGCCCGTGGTGAGCAAGGCCAACAGCGCGGTGACCCGACTTGCATACAGGCCGGCGAGCGCGTGGCCATCGCCCGCCTCGACCACGGCTGCCAGCGGTCCGCTCACAGCCACGATGACCGCCACGACGACCGCGGCGGCGAACGCGGCGGCAGCGGCTCGTACGCCCCACCGGGCGGCCCGCTCTCCCCCGGGGCGGGCGACGGCGATCGCCGCGCCGGCGATCGCGGGCAGCGCAGGGACGACGAGTAGCAAGGCGCTTGACGGCGTCATCTCGACCGAGGCCCCCTGCCCAGCAAACTCTTGACCGCCATTTGGTTGTTAGGCGCTGTCCCCGTTGCCGCGCGACCTCGAAAGACGGGATACATCGACGGCCACACCCAATGCCCCTGCCGCCCGGGCGGCTTCGATGTCACCAGGCCCCAGCCCCCCTTGGGCGTAGACGGGCAGGCCGGTGGCCGCGACCAGCGCCTGCAGGCCGTCCCAACCCAACGCCTGGTCTTCGGGATGCGCGGCCGTGGGCAGGACCGGCGACACGAGGGCGAAGTCGGCACCCAGCGCGCTGGCGCGCTCGAGGTCCCGCGCGTTGTGAGCTGACACCGCCCACAGGCGGGTCGGCGGCCGCTCTTGCATGCCGGCCAGCGCCGCCGCGCTGCTGTGCAGGCCGCAGGCACCGGCCTGGCGAGCCGCCAGGGCCGTCCCGGAGAGCAGGAGGCGCAGCCCGGTCCCCAACCGGAGCTGGCGGAGCCGGCGGGTGAGCTGGACCCGCTGACCAGGCGCGAGGTCCAGCGTTCGCACGATGAGAAGCCGCAGTCCGTCGACCGCCAACGACGGAATCTTCGCCAGCAGCTCATCGGGAGCGCCCGGTGCGTGGTTCACCCGGGCCACTCCCACCAGCTCGGGGAGCGCCAACGTCGACATGGCGAGCTCGTTGCTCGGCAACAGTGGCCCTACCGTCGGCCAGGCGGGGTCCACCCATGCCACCCGTTGACCCTCCCTGCCCTTGGGCTCGCCCGACCACCGGCGCACGTTGAACCAGTGCAGCCGCACCCGCTTGGCCGGGAAGTCGTGCTCGTAAACCCGCCACGGCGCGAGGTCGTCGGCACGGACGCCGACCTCCTCGAGCAGCTCGCGCGCCGCGGCCTGAGCCGGGCTCTCGTCCGGCTCGACCTGGCCTCCGGGAAGTTCCCAGAAGCCGGCCGCGTCCTTGCCGGGTTTGCGTTCCGTGAGCAACACGCGTCCGTCGGGCGCGCGGAGCACACCCACCGCGACGTCCACCACGGGACGACCGAGGAGAGGAAGACGGCGCGAAGGCAGCATCAGTCCGGCCAGACAGGAAGCGGGTGCAGCGCAGCGGGTCGCCGCTGCGACTGCGTCGTCGCCCGGTCCTCAGCGTCCAGCTGCCCGGTCTCCTTCGGACGGGCGGGCTCCCCAGTGGCGTCCCTGGTCACAGCTTCTTGCCCCCCCTGGCTCGCAGGGGTTGCTGGGCCGCGTTTGGCGGGGGTCATGTCAGGCTGCCTCCAAGGTAGCGATTGCCTCGGCGCGCGCAGCGAACTCTCGTGCCTCCGCGTCGACAGCCGTTCCACCCGAGCCATGCACCGTGACGGTGACGTGGGTCCGGGTGAAGCTCAAATCCGGATAGAGCCCGGTTTCCTTCGACAGGCTCGCGAGCCGGTCGAGGAAGGCTCGTGTCTCGGAGTAGTCGGCGAACTCGAAGCGGCGATACAGCGACGGCGGTCTCTCGACCTCCGTCCAGTCCTCCGGCCATCGGCTTTCTGTCGTCATCTGATTCCTCCTCGTCGGTGAATGGGGATCCTCGACGCCAGCCGAACTGCCTGGCGTTCAGGATCGCCGCCCGAGCTGGGCGCCTTCGCCCAGCTCGCCGCCCCGGAGTACCGCGGCGGAGCGAATAGTCACCTGGAGGACGCCTAGACCCGGGCGACCTCGGTTTCGCGGGGGCTGTCGGGAAGGATCGCCTCGACCTCGCTGTGGGGCCGGGCGATGATGTGGGCGGCAGCCAGGCCGTCGCCCACGCGCTCGCACGCGTCAGCACCGGCACGGACTGCGGCGTTGACGGCGCCCGTCTCGCCGCGCACCAGCACGGTGACGTAGCCGCCGCCGACGAACTGCCGGCCAATCAGCCGCACCTCGGACGCCTTGGTCATGGCGTCGGCAGCCTCGATCGCGGGGACGAGGCCCCGGGTCTCGATCATGCCCAGGGCAATGCCCGGAACGTCAGAACTTCCGTTTTGGTTGGCCATCTGCTTCGCTTTCCTCCGTATGTGAGTTGAGATCGGGTGTTACAGGGTGGTAGTCGACGGGGTCAGTCGCGCCATCGCTCCTCGCTCCAGTGGTCGATGATCCCGCCGATGGTGAGGTCGGTGGTGATGCTGTAATCGCCGGCGGCATGGCGGGCCGCCGAGGTTCTGATGGTGATGACGAAGTCGCCGGGCCTTGTGCCGACGGGGTCGAGCGCCACTTCGAGCTCGCCGCTGTCGTCCGCGACCACCCGTAGCGACTTGGTCTGGAGCGTGGGGGTTCGACTGGTGGCGACGAGGTCGCCCACGACGCGCTGGATGTTCATCGTCGCGCCCCGCCCGTCGGGGACGGGGCGACCGACTCCACGACCAACGGCTCCGGCTCGTCGGGGCGCTCCTCTCCCGGGCTTTGCTGTCCGGGGGCCTCCTCGTCCCAGTAGTCGATGATGCCGACGATGGTCAGGTCGCTCGGGTAGTCCTTGTGGCCGGCGGCTTCGCGCGCCGCCGAGCTCCCACACGCGATCACCCAGTCGCCGGGCTTGCAGCCGACGGGGTCGACCGCCACCTGCTTGCTTCCCTTGCGGTCCACGACGACCAGCAGCCGGTGGAGCTCGAGGCCGCCGATGCGGGCAGTGGCGACCAGCGTGCCTTCGACACAGAAGATCTTCATCGCTGTGCCTCCTTTTGTCGCGCTCCGGATCGGAGCGAGCTCACCGGCTCGTCGCCGTCCGCCTCGACCAGCTCCAGCTGCGACCGGCCCCGCGCACGCACGACTCCTTGGACGACGAGGCCATCGGTGTCGGCCGCACCTGCATACCGGGTCTCGATGGCCGCGGTGAGGCGGCGAGCACGTGCTTGCGCGCTGGCGCAGCCGCCCGGGATGCGTTCGTCGTAGGCGACGTGCACGAGGACCGGAACCGCAAGCCCGTGCGGCGCGTTCGTCCTGCGGAGGATCCCGATGCCGACGTCGAGGTCGACGGCACCTTCCTCGAGCGTGCGCATCTGTGCCTGGAACGCGAGGTTGCGCAACTGCACGTCGTCGATCGCGTCGCCGGCCACGAGCAGCTTCTCGGTGTGGCCGGGATCCGCGTACCTTCCGCCGATCCAGCCCAGAACGGCGTCGACCTGACCGATGTTGTTCTTCAGCAGGTAGCCGCAGAGCCAGCGCATGCCCTCGGTGGCGGCGTCGGCCGCGTCCACGCCAGTGGAGTCGGCGACCGCTTGGCGGATGAACTCCTTGGCGGCCTCACGCTCGAGGCCCGCAGTCTGCTCGTAGAGCGCGGCGCTGGAGACGAAGCGGCCCACCTCGGTCTTCCCGGCGGCGTCGGGAACGTGGACGCGGATGGCGTCGGTGTCGGTGTCCACCCCGACAAGCAGTGTGGCCACGCTCGCCCCACAGCACTGGGTGGACTCGACGGCACCCTCGAACTGCTGGAGCAACGCCAGCAGGGCGGTGGCGGCGCGCGTCTCGTCACTGCCGTGGGCGGCGCAGCCTTGATGGCGGGGGTCGGCGCTGCTGAAGTGGTAGAGCCCGATCTTCAGGTAGCAGGTCGGCTCGCTGGCGTCGTTCGGACGGCCCTCGCGCCAGCGCCGCAGCTCCACCGATTCCCAGCGGTGCAGCGCGTCCTCGACATCGAACATGGCGCCGGCATACGCGTCGTGCCACACCACGACCGCAGGTGGCACCCGCAGGATGAAGTCCACCGCCCCCAGGAGGCGCCCGTCGGAGCAAGACGTGATGTCGACTGCGTGAAAGCCGAAACGCCGGATCAACACCTCGGCGCTCTCGCCCTCGTCGAGCAGGGCGGCGAGGTTACGATCGAACTCGCGCTCCACCAGGTTGCGGAAGGTCCCGAGCACGCAACGGGCATGGAGGCGACCCAGGTCCAGCGGTGTGCTCCAGGATGACTCGAGCTCAGCCACCGGGATGTCGACCCCGAGCGAGTTGACCAGGTCGAGATGCGCCTGCTCGGGGAAGCCGTCGTCGAACTGGCGCGGCGCCAGCCGGCGCAGGACGGGTTGGATGAGCGCGAATGCGGCCTCGATCTCCTCGGCGCGCTGCTTCAGGGCGGCGCTGAGCGCCGGATCCGCCAGGGGATGCCCACCCGCCCGGACATTGAACCCGAACCCCCCGTTCCGGGCCGCCCGGCCCGGCGGCGATGTCACCATCGCCACGGCGCCCGGGCGCACCCAGGCCGTAGCCTCGTCCCAGGGAGCGAGCCACCGCCCGTCGGGCTGGAGCACGGACTTCATCCCTGGGCTCCGCCGGAGACGGTGACCCGGACCCCGCCCTGCGGGGTCCCGCCGACTCGTCCGGTGACCTTCGCGTTCTCGTTCGGCGCTCCGGGCGTGGCCAGGTTCTTGAACCTGCGCGCGCCGGCCCAGGCGTTGGACCCGCCGCCGCCCTCGGTGGGGTTGCGCCCGGCGGCGATGTAGCCCAACGTGCCGGTGACCCGGTCGTGGGGCGTCCAGGCGGCCTCGGCGCCAGTGATCGCACGACCGTCGGTACGCCCTTCGCCCGTGATCGCCACCGGTTGCATGGCGTCACGGCTCTGGCGGGGCCGGAACAGGAACTCGCTGTTGCCGGTCACCTTGCCTGCGTCGATGGCGAAGGCCCCGGTGATGCGGCCGGGCACGCAGGAAGCGGGCGGCGCCGCGTCGGTCTCCTTCCTGGCGGCGTCCCGCCCGGCCAGGCGACGGGCCTGGGCCACCGGGAAGGGCCCGCGGGCCCAGTCGTCGACCACCGGCTCCGCGGGCCGCATCTCGCCGTAGTACGACGACCCGGTGATGTCGTTGCGGTGACCGCGCTCGATGCCGGTGACCGACTTGGAATGCATGGGGAGGTCGCCGGTCACGGCCACGCCTTGGGGCCTGGGCTCGAGGCGCTGGGTCGCCGGGTCAGCCTCGTCGGGCTCGCACGAGCCGAAGATGGTGGATGGCCCCTTGTAGGGCGTGCCGGTCACGGGGCGGCAGTCACCCGGCTCGTCGCCGGTGACGTTGGGGCGGTACTCCAGGCTGGGACCCGTGACCTGCTGGCCTCTCCACGTCTGAGCCACGGTCACCTTGCCCGCGGTCACCGGGTCGAGACGCCCCCGGTCGAGGTGGGTGGCCGGCGCGGTACCGCCACCGACGGCGCCGCACTCGGTGGAGTACAGGTTCTGGTACTGGTCGCCGGTGATCGGCCGGCAGGCGCCGGCCTCGTTCCCGGTGACCCGCCCGCTGCGGCCGACGGCCGTGCCGGTGACGGCCAGCCCGCCGTCGCTGTTCTCCAGCGCCGGCCCGGGCGGTTGGACCCCCACCCTGCCGCCGACCGCGGACGCGCCGTGGGGGTCGGCCCGGCGGGGGAACTGCGCGGACCGGTAGGCGGCGTCGGTGCGTGGCGTGAGGTCGTCGTCGAGCCTCTGGTCGGCTTCGCCGGTGATGGGAAGGTGCTCGCCGGCCTCGTCACCGGTGATGGGCACCTTGCCCCGAACCGTGGTGCCCGAGACGACGAGACCCTGCGGCGTCCGCATCAGAGCGACCTTGACCCCGGCGCCCGGCGCTGGGGCCGGGCCGTCGGCCGGGACGTACTGCGTGCCCGAGATCGGGTGGGAAGCGCCGGGCTCTCCGCCCGTGACCTGCACGCCGGGAGCGATCCGGACCCCGGTCACGCGCTGGCCGCCGTGGGTGGGCGACTCGATGACCTTGGGCACGTACCTGACCCGGCCCTCCGGCTGCCGCCTGGTGATCCCTGTGCTTCCCAAGCGGCTCGCCTCGGCGCGCCGAGCCCCGGTCCGGTCACGACCGGAGATTGCGTCGGCGCCGGCGTCGGCGTGCACGTTCTGCGCGGCGGGCAGCGGGCCGGCGCCGGTCAGTGCCTGCTTGCCCTGGGACAGCTGGCGGCGGCGCTGCATGGAGAGGGCGCGGCCGAGGTGGGCGGCGGTGAGGGCGTCGGTTGCGGTGTCCGTCCTGAGTTTCGGCGCGCCGTGACCGTTGACAGCGTCCGTACCCTCGGCCTTCCGGTCCTGCAGGGCGGGCAGCGGGCCGGCGCCGGTCAGTGCCTGCTTGCCCTGGGACAGCTGGCGGCGTCGCTCCATGGAGACGGAGCGGCCGAAGTGAGCCGCGGCCACGGGATCGGTCGGGACGGCCGTCGTGCCGTTCGGCGCGCCTTGACCGTCGGAAGGAGGCGCAGGGGCGCGGTCGACGCGCCGGTCCTGCGGCAGCGCACCGGCGCCCTTCAGCGCCTGCTTGCCCTGGGACAGCTGGCGGCGTCGCTCCATGGAGACGGAGCGGCCGAAGTGAGCCGCGGCCACGGGATCGGTCGGGACGGACCTTTCCTCCTGAGCCACTTGGGTGCCGTTCGGCGCGCCTTGGCCGTTGGCGGCCGGGGCCGCCCCTGCGGCGTTGGCCTGCAGGTTCTCGGCGGCAGGCGGCGCGCCGGCGCCGTTCAGTGCCTGCTTGCCCTGGGACAGCTGGCGGCGTCGCAGCGCAGCCGCGGCGCGGCCGCCACGGGCAGCATCTCGGAGCCTGCCCAGCTCAGCGGCGTCGGCGGTGTCGACCGCGTACATGCCCATGCTCAGCCCGCTCCCCCGCGGTAGACGACGAAGGCCGGCGCGCCGGCGCCCTCCAGCGCCCGCTTGCCCTGGGACAGCTGGCGGCGTCGCTGCATGGCAAGGGCGCGGGCGAGACGGGCGGGAGGCACGCCGTCGGCGGCGGCCACCGTCCGCCTCGGGGCGGGAGCGGTGCGATGCGTGGGCGCCAAAGCCGACAGGCCGGCGGCGAGCGCCCGGCGCCGCGACATTGCCGCGGCACGGCCGTACCGGGGCGCATCTCGGGGCGCGGCCAAGTCGCCGCTGTCGGCGGTCTGGACCACGTACATCTCCATTTTCAGCGGGCTCCGGCCCGGTGGACGATGAAGGCCGTTCCCTGGGACTGCTGGTAGTTGTCGTAGCCGAGAAGGCGCACGTGGTGACCGGGATTGGCGCGGTGGCACGAGTCGAGCTCGGCCAGGACCCGGTCGACCGACCGCTCACCGAAGTACGGGAGCTCCCAGAGGTACCAGAAGTTCGACATCGACTTCTCGGGCTCCGTGTGCTCGATGGCGGGGCTCCAGCCGGACTCGATGAGGTACACGATCTGCTGGCGCAGCCGCTCGGGCGTCATCGGAGGCAGGTAGGAGAAGGTCTCCACATGGCGGGGGGTGGGCCCGTAGGGTTCAATGTGCATATCAATCTCTCCTTTCGGGGCCCTTACCTGTAGGGGCCGGGAGGCGTGGAACCGGCGACGAGCCCGCGAATCAAGCGGTGATCTTGTCCACGGTGTCGAACTCGAACTTGATTTCCTTCCAGGTCTCCATCGCGATCGCCAGCTCGGGGCTGTTCCGGGCCGCCTCGGTCAAGATCTCGCGACCCTCGCGTTCTACCTGCCGGCCCTGGTTCCGAGCCTCCACGCAGGCCTCGAGCGCCACGCGGTTGGCGTGGGCGCCGGGCGCGTTACCCCATGGGTGGCCGAGCGTCCCGCCGCCGAACTGCAGGCAGGCGTCGTCGCCGAAGATGGCCACCAGTGCAGGCATGTGCCAGACGTGGATGCCTCCGGAGGCAACGGGGATGACGCCGGGCATCGAGCCCCAGTCCTGGTCGAAGAAGATGCCGCGCTTGCGGTTCTCGGGGATGAAGGACTCCCGCAACGTGTCGATCCAGCCCATGGTGGCCTCGCGGTCGCCTTCGAGCTTGCCGACCACGGTGCCGGCGTGGAGATGGTCGCCACCGGAGAGGCGCAGGCACTTGGCCAGCACCCGGAAGTGGATGCCGTGCATGGGGTGGCGGTCGATCACCGCGTGCATGGCGCGGTGGATGTGGAGCAGCATGCCGTTCTCGCGGCACCAGTTGGCCAGACCGGTGTTGGCGGTGAATCCGGCGGTGAGGAAGTCGTGCATGATGATCGGCGCGCCGAGCGACTTGGCGAACTCGGCCCGCTTGTACATCTCCTCCGGCGTGGCCGCGGTGCAGTTGAGGTAGTGGCCCTTGCGCTCACCCGTCTCGGCCGTGGCCTTGTGGACCGCTTCCATCACGAACTCGAAGCGGTGGTTCCAGCGCATGAACGGCTGGCTGTTGATGTTCTCGTCGTCTTTGGTGAAGTCGAGCCCGCCCCGGAGGCACTCGTAGACGGCGCGCCCGTAGTTCTTGGCCGACAGGCCGAGCTTGGGCTTGATCGTGCAGCCCAGCAGCGGGCGCCCGTACTTGTTGAGCCGGTCGCGCTCCATCTGGATGCCGTTGGGGGGGCCGCCGCAGGTCTTGACGTACGCGATCGGGAAGCGAAGGTCCTCCAGGCGCAGGCTGCGGATGGCCTTGAAGCCGAAGACGTTGCCCACGAGCGACGTCAGGACGTTGACAACGGAGCCCTCCTCGAACAGGTCGATCGGGTAGGCGACGAAGGCAAAGAAGGCGCCCTCGTTGCTCTCCTTGATCGGGTCGATCCGGTAGGCCCGGCCCTTGTAGTAGTCGAGGTCGGTGAGGAAGTCGGTCCACACCGTGGTCCAGGTGCCGGTGGACGACTCGGCGGCGACCGCGGCCGCCGCTTCCTGCTGCGGCACGCCCTGCTGGGGAACCACCTTGAAGACGGCTAGGAGGTCGGTGTCCAGCGGCACGTAATCAGGGGTCCAGTAGGTGTCGGCGTAGTTCTTCACGCCGGCCTGGTAGCCCTTGCCGTTACTCTGGCCGTTGTTCTGTGCCACGCGGTTCTCCTCGGCTGAAGCCTGATTTGGGTCCGGTTCCGGACTGCCTACTCGCGGGTGTCGGGGTGTCCCGGATGCAATCCTCGTCTCTTCTTACGCCGATTCTGGCATTCCGAGGATTATCTGTCTATGACATATTTCCCCCTTTGTCGGCCTTCACTGTGTAACGTAAGGTTACGCTATGACCTTCAACCAGCTCCGCACCTTCGTCGAGGTGGCGACGTCGGGGTCGGTGGTCGAGGCGGCGCGAAGCCTCATGGTGAGCGCGCCGGCAGTCTCCGCCGCCGTGGGCACCATGGAGAGGGAGCTGGGCGTCCAGCTGGTGGCGCGCGCCGGCCGGGGATTGGTGGTCACCCCGGCCGGCGTGGTCTTCGCCCGCTATGCCCGCCAGGTCCTCGCCCTCCTGGAGACCGGCAAGGCGGCCACCGCCGAGGCCCTCGACCCCGAGCGGGGCCAGCTCCGCCTGGCCGCCGTCACCACCGCCGGCGAGCACGTAGTCCCCCGATTCCTCGCGTCGTTCCGGGCCCGGTACCCTGAAGCCGGCATCACCCTCGAGGTCGGCAACCGCGACCGGGTCTGGGAGGCCCTGGAGCACCACCAGGCCGACTTGGCCGTGGGCGGTCGCCCGCTCGGCGGCGGCCGGTTCGTCACCCTCGCCACCCGGCCCAATGTCCTCGTGCTGGTGGCGGCGGGAAAGGGGACGCCGTCGGTCCGGGACGTCGACATGGAGACGCTGGCCAAGTCGGTGGTCCTGGTGCGGGAGGAGGGGTCGGGTACCCGGGGCACCGCCGAGGAGCTGCTCGACGAGCTCGGCGTCAACCCCCGCACGCTGACGCTGGGATCCAACGGCGCCATCCGGGAATCGGTCCAGGTGGGGTTGGGCATCACCCTCATCTCGCACGACGCCGTGGCCCGTGAGCTGGACGAGGGGACCCTAGAGGAGTGGAGGTGCCCGGGTATCCCCCGCCAGCGGGCCTGGCACATCGTGGCCCGGGCCCACGAGCACCTCCCCGCCACCGCCGGCCTGTTCCTGACCCACCTGGTCGGAGCGGGCGCTGACCGCTTCACCCTGGTTCGGGAGGCCTCACCGGGCTGACGTTCAAGCATCGAATGACTGTCTGACCAGGAGAATGAAGGTGGTGCTGACGCCCTAGCGCCTAGGGCCACGATGTCGCCGGCGTCCCCACCATCGCCTTTGACCGGGGCGGGTGGAGCCCCAAGGCCTTCGCCGAGCTGGTTGCCGCCGGCTTCGACATCTTGACCTACCGCAAGCAGCCCTTTGACCCCGAGCCCGCCAGCGCCTTCGCCGAGCACGTCCACCGGACGAGGCGGGACGGTCCCATCGCTACCGGCTGGCCGACCGTCGGGTGCGCCTGGGTTACCAGGACGGCTCGGCCCGGCGCTACTTCGCCTGCCGCCAGATCACCCGTCTCGACCCCGACACCGGCCATCAGACCCACATCGTCACCACCCGGGCCGACGCCGCCGCGATGGTGGACCCACGCCATGTTCTCCCGCTGGCGTCAGGAGAACTTCTTCCGCTACCTGCGGGCTCACTACGGCCTCGACGCCCTGGACAGCTACGCCACCGTGGCCGACGACCTGACCCGCAGCGTTCCCAACCCGGCCACGGGGAGCGCAAGCGGATCCATGACGCCATCCGCATGGCCACCTACAACGCCGAGACCGCCCTGGCTCGTCTCCTCGCGCCCCACTACGCCCGCGCCGAGGACGAGGCCCGCAGCCTGTTGCGCGAGGCCCTGCGCAGTCCCGCCGATCTCGAAATCGTCGGCGCCGAGCTCCATGTGCGCATCACCCCGCTCTCGGCTCCCCGCCGGACCCGGGCCATCGCCGCTCTGTGCGACGATCTCGGCGCCACCGACACCCTCTACCCCGGCACCGAGCTCATCCTCCGCTACTGCGTCAAGGAGCCCTGAGCACCTCAGGGACTATTGCGGCAGGTCAGGAGTCCTGGTATCATCGCCACACTCATCAAACGGGTCCTTCAGGGTCCAGAGTTCCAAAAGGGCGGGTGACAGCTGTGAGACGGTTTCGCGTAGTGGCTACATTCATCGCGGCGGGGGTCATGGTCGGCACCATGGCGACTCCTGTCCTCGCGACGCACATCCCACCCGGCGCTGAGCCGAACCCCCCGGGCGGCGTGCACAAGTGCACCCACCGCGGCGGCGATGTCGTCACCAACAAGGACAAGGCCACCGTCATCTGCGTCACACCGGAGGGCCGCCGCATCGACGTCACCCCGTAAGGGACCTGACGTCAGGCCGCCAGTTGCAGTCGCGGTGACGCAGGACACCCTGCCGCTACCTGCTGAGCGCGTCGGCCTTGCGTTCGAGGCCGGTGAGCAGCTCGTCGAATGACTTGGCGAAGCTAGCCACGCCCTCGTCCTCCAGCGTGCGGGTGACGTCGTCGAGGTCGACGCCCACCTCCGAGATCCGATCGAGGATGGCCCTGGCCTCGCCCGGGTGGGCGTCGACGGTGCGGGCCACCGTGCCGTGGTCCTCGAAGTCGGCCAGCGTCGCCTCCGGCATGGTGTTGACCGTGCCCGGCCCGATGAGCGAGTCGACGTACATGGTGTCGAGGTAGTCGGGGTTCTTCGTCGATGTCGATGCCCACAGCGGGCGTTGCACCTTCGCCCCTTGCGCGGCAAGCGCTTCCCAACGCTCGCCGGCGAAGCGCTGGACGAAGAGCTGGTACGCCAACTGGGCGTTGGCCACCGCCGCCTTTCCGCGCAGCCCGAGCGCCACGTCGCTACCGATGGCGCCGAGACGGCGGTCGACCTCGGTGTCGAAGCGGCTCACGAAGAACGAGGCGACGCTGTTCACCGACGCCAGGTCTCCGCCGGCGAGCGCCAGCTCCTCCAGGCCACCCAGGTAGGCGTCGATGACCTCGCCGTAGCGGTCGAGGCCGAACAGCAGCGTCACGTTGATGCTGCGAGCCTCGGCGATCATGGCCTTCACGGCCCGCACGCCGGGCGCGGTGCCGGGGATCTTGACGTAGAGGTTGGACCGGTCGATCTCGACGTGGAGGCGCCGCGCCGCGGCGATGCTGCCCTCGGTGTCATGAGCCAGGTCGGGGGCGAGCTCGAGCGACACGAAGCCGTCCTCACCCCCGCTGTCGTCGTGCACCGGGGCCAGGATGGCCAGCGCGTCACCGACGTCGGAGCGGACCATGTCCCAGTAGCTGTCCTGCACCGAGCGCCCGCCGGCGACAAGCTCGCCGAACTGGCGGTCGTAGTCGTCGCTCGAGGCGATCGCCCTGGCGAAGATCGTCGGGTTCGAGGTGATCCCCCGAACCCCGCGTTCGACCCACCGGGCCAGCTCACCACCGGTGATCCAACCTCGCTCGAGGTTGTCGAGCCAGGGGCTCTGACCGTGCTCCCGGTAGAGGTCCTGGAGCTTGGACATCGTGCCTCCTCAGGTGGGGATCAGTCGCTGAGCTCCTCGATCATGGCCCGGGCCCGGTCGGCCACGTTGGCCGCCGTGTAGCCGAGGCGCTCCAAGGCCACCTTCCCCGGTGCGGACGCTCCGAAACGGTTGATCGACACGGAGTCGTCGGCCCAGCGGTCCCAACCGAACGGGCCGGCGGCCTCCACGGCCAGGGTGGGGACGTCGGGCGGCAGGACCTCGTCCTGGTAGGCCTCACCGGCCTCGGCGAACAGCTCCCAGCTCGGCATCGACACCACCCTGACCGCGAGGGGGTCGTCGCCGTCGTCAGCCAGCAGGTCGGCGGCACCGAGGCATACCGAGACCTCGCTGCCGGTGCCGATGAGCACCAGGTCAGGCTCGCCGTCGGTGTCGCGCAGCACGTAGGCGCCCCGGGCCACGCCGTCATGGCCGGCCGTCCCGTCGAGCACGGGGAGGTCCTGGCGGGTGAGGATGAGGGCGGTGGGCCCGTTGGAATCGACCGCCACCCGCCACGCCGCCGCGCATTCGTTGGCGTCGGCGGGACGGATGAGCCGCAAGCCGTGCATGGCCCGCAGCGAAGCCAACTGCTCGATGGGCTGATGGGTGGGGCCGTCCTCGCCCAGGCCCACGGAATCATGGGTCCAGGAGTAGATGACCTTGGCCTCGCTGACGGCGGCGAGTCGCACCGAGGGCCGCATGTAGTCGCTGAAGATGAAGAACGTGCCCCCCACCGGGACCACGCCGCCGTGCAGGGCCATGCCGTTCATGGCCGCACCCATGGCGTGCTCGCGCACCCCGAAGAAGATCTGGCGCCCGTCGGGGTCGGCCGCGGACTGCCGGGCCTGGTCCCTGAGCTGCGTGCCGGTGTTGCCGGTGAGGTCCGCTCCTCCGCCGACCAGGCCGGGCACCACGTCGAGAACGGCGTTGAAGCACGCCCCCGAGGCCTTGCGGGTGGCCACCTTCTCGCCCGAGTTCCACGAGGGCAGCTTGGTAGCCCAGCCCTCCACGCCCCTTCCCTCCATGCAGGCCTCATAGGCCGACCGGTCGCCGTCGAACGCCTCCAGCCGGGCCTGCCAGGCCTCTCGCTCGGCGCCGCCTCGGCGGCCGGCGGCGCGGTAGAGCTCGGCGACGTCGTCGGGCACCCAGAAGGTCTCGTCCGGAGGGAGCCCGAGGATCTCCTTGGTGACCCGCACCTCGTCGGGGCCCAGCGGGTTGCCGTGGGCCTGCTCGGTGTCGGTGTACTTCGGCGACGGGTAGCCGATGTGGCTGCGCAGCACGATCATCGACGGCGCGTCCTCGACATCAATGGCCCGTCGCAGCGCAGCCTCGAGCGCGTCGGTGTCGTTGGCGGTCTCGCCGATGTCGTCGACGTGCCAGCCGTAGGCCTCGAAGCGCTTGGGCGCGTCGTCGGACAGCGACAGCTCGGTCTCGCCGTCGATGGAGATGTGGTTGTCGTCGTAGACGTAGACGAGCCGGCCCAGGCCGAGATGGCCGGCAAGCGAAGCGGCCTCGTGGCTGACGCCCTCCATGAGATCGCCGTCGGAGCAGAAGACGAACGTGTGATGGTCGCACAGCTCGGGCCCGAACCGGGCCCGCAGCCAGCGCTCGGCGATGCCCATCCCCACCGCGTTGGCGAAGCCCTGCCCGAGCGGCCCGGTGGTGACCTCGACGCCGGGGGTGTGGTGCACCTCGGGATGTCCCGGCGTGCGGCTCTCGAACTGGCGGAACTGGCGCAGGTCGTCGAGCGTGAGCCCGTAGCCGGTGAGGTGCAGCATCGAGTAGAGCAGGATCGAGGCATGACCGACCGACAGCACGAAGCGGTCGCGGTCGGGCCAGTCGGGCTCGGTGGCGTCATAGCGCATGACCCGGGTCCACAGCACGTGCGCCAGCGGCGCCAGCGCCATGCCGGTGCCGGGGTGCCCGGAGTTGGCCTTCTGCGGGCCGTCCATGCACAACCCGCGGATGACGTTGATCGCCCGCTGCTCGAGCTCGGTATCGGTCATCGGCTCAATCGACTCCTTCGCAACACGTGGACGGCTCGGTGGCTGAGTCCCGGGTCGGGGGCACCGGGCTCCCAGGAAGGCGGCGTCGCCGAGTGGCGGGCGCGCCAAGACGGGTGATTCGCCACCAGCATGGACGGACCGGGCCGAGACTGTCCACATTGGGGCCTCTCGGGTCAGGGTGCGGGCGGAGTCGTCGGCTCTGGGTTGCGGGCGGTCGCCGTCGGGCTTGGCGTCGTTGTCGGGCTTGACGTCGGTGTCGTCGCTGAACACGCGGCTGCGCAGGATGTCGTCAGCCTCGATACGCATCAGGTCGGCCTCGCCCAGTTTGCGGTTGGCATCAGAGACGATGCGGTTGGCCTGGCGAAGGCGGGAGCGCTCCAGCGCATTGCGGACGCTGCGGGCATTGGCGAAGCGGGGTTGCAGCATACGGCGCTCGAGGTAGTCGCGAAACGCCACATCCGCCTCGGGAGTGAGCTCGTACTGCGACTCGGCCAGCATCAGCTCGCCGATCTGCGCCAGTTCGTCGAGGGTGTAGTCAGGGAAGTGGATGTGATGCGCGATGCGCGAGCCCATACCCGGGTTCGACTGGAAGAACTGGTCCATCCGGTCCTTGTAGCCGGCGAGGATCACCACCAGGTCCTCGCGGTTGTTCTCCATGATCTGCAGCAGGATCTCGATGGTCTCCTGCCCGTAGTCCCGCTCGTTGTCCTGCCGGTAGAGGTAGTACGCCTCGTCGACTTATGCGGCCTTCCGCATAACTCGATTTATGTCGACACCGGGATTATGCGGCCTGACGCTGGCGGCGAGTCAGGAGTACCTGACGTTGCTGGCCGTCGCGTGGGGCGGCCCCGGGACTTGT
>Ga0187893_10006701_pt1 | contig 19498 bp, 13 predicted proteins | sample MA1701074metaG_FD_139574 | JGI IMG/M metagenome (GOLD analysis project Ga0187893, IMG submission 139574) | White microbial mat communities from a basaltic lava cave in the Kipuka Kanohina Cave System on the Island of Hawaii, USA - MA170107-4 metaG ... | reverse complement strand
CAACATCTTCCTGGTAAAAGTGAATTACTGGCTGAATCGATAGTGGGATAGTTGGATAGTGGGATAGTGGGATAGTGGGTGGTGGGATGGTGGAACAACGGGACAAGGGGAGCTGACTAGCCTCTTGTCCCGCCTGATTTTGGGGCAGTCGTCGGTCGTTCGCTCCACCCTCCCGCCTCCCGCCTCCGGCCTCCCGGGGTTAACGTATCAGCCTGCCCCGGTGAGGCGTCCTAGGGGTTAGAGTTCTCCTACTCCATTCAGGGTCCGTACAGGTGTCCACCACCCGGCTGTGTCCCTCCTGCAGCACGCCCCTCCCGGAGCACGCTTCGACGTGCTACGTGTGTGGATCGGCCACACCGCCTGCGATTGACAAGCGAACCGGGGAAATCGCGATCCCGGAGGGGCTGCTCCCGCTCCCCGAGGCCTCCGAGATCATGCTCAGGAAGCTCAAGTCCTCGCTCGGGAATCACTACGAGCTGGGTCACTTGATCGGGAGAGGCGGGTTCGCCGAGGTTTTTCAGGTCCGCGATCTGTGGCTCAAGCGCGATCTGGCGCTCAAGGCGATTCGTCCCGACCTCGTCGTTTCGGAGACCATCCTGGCCCGGTTCCGGCGGGAAGCCGAGGCGGTTGCCGCTCTCCGCCATCCCAACATCGTGCCGATCTACGACATCGGCGAAGCGGAAGGGATCCTCTACATCCTGATGCCCCTGATCAAGGGGGAGAGCCTCAAGTCGCTCCTGGTGCGGGACGGCCGCCGGCCGATCAACGAGGCCCGCCGCATCATGCTGGAGTCCGCCTCCGCCCTCGGCGCGGCCCATGAGGCCGGTCTGGTGCACCGCGACATCAAGCCCGAGAACATCATGCTGGAGGGCAAGGCCCGCCGGGTGCTGGTGATGGACTTCGGCATCGCGAAGGTGATGGACGCCGCGGACAGCTCGCTCACCTCGACCGGCACCATCGTCGGCACTCCGCACTACATGAGCCCGGAGCAGGCCAGCGGCGATCCGCACATTGACCATCGCACCGACCAGTACTCCCTGGCGGTGGTCGGCTACCACATGCTGACCGGCTCGGTGCCGTTCGAGGGCGACAGCACCCGCCAGGTGCTGTTCAAGCAGATGATGGAAAGCCCGCGCTCGATGCGGGAGCTGGTGCCTGAGGTCCCGGAAGCGCTGATGGAAACGGTGTCCCGCGGCATGGCGAAGGAGCCGGCCGAGCGGTTCCCGAGCATGGAAGGATTCGCCGAGGCAGTCGAGAAGACCATTGCAGAGGAAACCCGCGCAGCGGCGATTGCCGCCATCCCCAGGCGCAAAAGAAGTCCGGTGCCCTGGATGATCGCGGGAGCGGGATTACTGACCGCTGGGGTGGTTGCGGTCATCCTCCTCCAGCGGCCGTCCCCGGCGGAGAGCCAGCTGGCCGGCGGGTTGGATTCCGCCCGGACCGTCCAACCGGCCGACTCCACTCGGAATCAGCCTGCGGCGACCCCTACTCCGCCCCCTGCCCCCGCGCCGTCGACCGGTACGGCGCCGCCCCCGGCACCCGGGAACCGGCGGCCGACCGACCAGAACCGCAGGCCGGCGCCAGTCACTGCCGTGGTAGCTCCTCCGCCTGCCGCGGCGACGGCGCCAACCTGCGCCCGGTCTGCGTCGGGCGATGATCGCGACCTCGCGTTCCGCCTCTGCACGACGGAAGCGGAGGCAGGCAATCCCGTCTCGCAGCGGTTCCTGGCCCAATTGTACGATCGCAGCCAGGTGCCGGGTCACGACGCGGAAGCCGTCAGCTGGTATCGCAAGGCGGCCGACGCGGGAGACCTTCCGTCCATGCTGCGATTGGGACAACTCACCAGCATGGGTCGAGGAACCCCGAAGAACGAACTGGAAGCGACTAACCGGATCAAACAGGCCGCGGAGAAGGACTACGAGCCCGCCTGGACCGTGCTCGCCGAGCGCTTCGAGCAAGGTCTGGGCGTCCGGAAGAGCGACCAGGACGCCGCGTACTGGCTGCGAAAGGCCGCCGAAAAAGGCAACACCCTGGCCGAGGCTCGGGTGGGTGATTTGTTCATGCGCGGCAAGGGGGTCAGTCGCGACGAAGCCGAAGGGGTCCGCTGGCTCCGGCGTGCCGCCGATAAGGGCCATCGGGAGGCGCAATTCGGCCTGGGCATGGCGTACCTCCGGGGCCGTGGCATCGCCCGATCGGATTCTGCGGGTTATGCCTGGCTCGGCAAGGCCGCCGAGCAGGGCCACGCCGAAGCGCAACGCGAGGTCGCCAAGCGGAAGCCGTGACCCCGGCCAGCACCACCCATCCCTGTCCCCAATGCGAGAGCGCGGTTCCCGCCGACGCGCTCTTTTGTCCCTCGTGCGGGCTCTCCGCCGCCAGCAGCGTCCTGAGTGATACACTGGTCGGTGCCGGAACGGCCGATGGGCGGACCACTCCGAGCTATGAGCTGGCCCCTGAACGCCTTCAGGCGGCGCTGGGTCCCCACTACCAGCTCGGACGGCTGCTCGGCCGGGGTGGCTACGCCGAAGTGTTTACGGTGCGCGACCTCCGACTTTCCCGAGAGTTGGCGCTCAAGGTTCTTCGCCCGGATCTCATTCTCTCCGAGCAACTGGTCGCCCGGTTCCGCCGGGAGGCGCTCGCGGTCAGCGGAGTGCAGAACCCGCATATCGTCCCGGTCTACGATGTGGGCGAGTCGGATGGGGTCCTGTGGCTCGTCATGCCCCTCATCACCGGGGAGACGCTCAAGAGCATTCTGAGCCGGGAAGGCCATCTCCCTGTCGCCGAGGCTCGCCGCATTCTCCTCGAGGCGGCTGATGCCCTCCAGGCCGCGCACGAAGCCGGCGTGGTGCACCGGGATATCAAGCCCGAGAACCTGATGATCGAGGGCAAGAGCGGCCGGGTGATGCTCATGGATTTCGGCATCGCCAAGGCGATGGACGCCGGCAGCGACCATTCGCTCACCGGCACCGGTGTCATCATCGGGACCCCAAAGTACATGAGCCCCGAGCAGGCGATGGGGAAGCACGCCCTCACCGCGGCGAGCGATCAATACTCCCTGGCGGTGGTGGGTTATCAAATGCTCTGCGGGCGGGTTCCGTTCGAGGGGGAAAACATCCGGGAGGTCATGGCGCGGCAACTGTTCGACGAACCGGTGCCGCTGTCCCGGCTGATCTCCGACATTCCGGCCGACGTTTCCGCCACGATCCATCAGGCGCTCCGGAAAGATCCGGCGCGCCGGTTTGCGTCCATGAATGCATTCGCCCGGTCGCTCCGTGGGGAGCCGGTTGCCCCCGAGGAAGGCGGTCGAGTGCGACGGCGGTCCACCCGCTTCGCCATCCCGCTGGTGAGGGGCGGATGGCTCGCAGCCGCGTTCTGGACGGTGGTAGTGGCGGGTGCTGCGTACGGCGCGGCCAAAGCCGGCCTGTTCAAGGGAGGTTCAGGCAATCAGATCACGCCGGCCGGTCTTCCCCCCGCACCACCCCCCGCACCGAATGCGCCGGCCCAACGCCGGCCCAACGGGGCGGGTTCGGGAGCCGTGCGAAACACCTCCAACCCCGGGACTGCAGGGACTCGGGACTCGGCCCTTCGGACACCCGGAGATTCCGCCATCGTGACGCTTGGTTGCGATCAGGCTATGCTGCGCGCCGAATGGGCGATCGCGTTTGCGCGCTGCAAGGCCGAAGCGGATTCCGGCAACAGCAGCGCGGCACGCCGGAACCTGGGAATCCTCTATGCGGACGGCAAGGGAGTCCCCCGCGACGACCGCCTCGCCTCGGTTCATCTCGGGCTCGCTGCCCAACACGAAGAGTTGCCTGACACCCAGGCCGTTCTCCTCATGGCGCGGCGATACGACGCAGGATTGGGTCTGCCGGTCGACCGTAACCGGGGGGCGGGGTTCTGGGAGATCGCGGCGGAGATGGGCATCTCCGAAGCCTGGCCGATCATCGCGACTCGCTACGCGACCGGAGACGGCCGCCGGAAAAACGACGCTGCCGCTGCGCGCTGGTTCGAGAAGGCCGCTCAAGCCGGGGACGTGCCGTCGATGGTGAAACTCGCCGAGGCCCTGGACCGCGGCCACGGCGTCAGGCGTGATGAAGTCGCCGCCACTCACTGGTACAACGAAGCGGCCGAGCGACGCCATTCGGAGGCCGAGTTTCAGATCGGGATGCGGCTGCTGACCGGGAAAGGGGGCTTCGCGCGGGATGAATCAGCGGGGCTCACCTGGTTGCGGCGTTCCGCAGCGCAAGGCCACGGCGGGGCGACCCGTGAGCTCGCCCGTCGGGGTGGAGAGGGGGCCGACTAATCCACCGTCCACACCATCGCCCAGCCCACGGCAATGGTGATCAACTCCCGAATCCGGCTCAGCAGGGCCGCTGCCAATCCCAGGGCCGGATCGATTCCCAGCCAGCCAAACATGAGGTAGACCCCGCCCTCCTTGGTGCCGATCTCGAACGGGATGAAGGCGAACGTGTTGATCATGAGGGACGAGAAGCTCGCCACGACCAGCGCTTTCCAGGGGTCCACGCCCAGTCCGAGTCCGTACAGAATCAGCCAGTACTCCAGGAGCATCAGGAGGCGGCCAATCATTTCGAGTGTCAAGGCATTGTAGAAACGCCCCGGCGCCGAGGTGTAGACCTCGGTCACGTGCCGGTCGATCTCGTGGAGCGCCTCGGCTTGGGGCTCGAGTTTTACGGCGAGTCGTTTGAGCAGAGGGATCCGCCGCAGGATCTCGAGCAGGTGCAGCACCAGCCCTTCCCGGTGACGTGAGAACAGAAAGAGGCTCAGCACTGCCATCACGACCCCGATGACGACGATCGCTCCGATCGTGACCGGCGTGTGGGGAAGCAGAAAAGCGGCGGGAATCAGGACGAGCAGGAACCAGAGGGTGTGGACCAGCGCGTGGAGCAGGCGGAACGCGACGATCGATCCGACCGCCCGGCGGCGGCCGAGGGCGGGTGTGGCGGCCATCACCTTGAGAGGCTCGCCGCCAAAGCTCAGCAGCGGAGTCGAGTAGTTCACGGCGAACGCCATGACGGTCATCCGCAGCGCCTGGAGCAGCGGGATCGGGGTTCCCCCCGCGGAGGTGAGTTGTTGCCAGGCAATCGCATTGAGCAGGTAGATCAGCAGCCAGAGGGGGAGCAGCCCCGCGACGACCCACATCGATCCCCGCAGGCCAAGCCACAACTGGGTGGGACCGGCCTGCCAGATCATCAGCGAGACGATGGCCACGCCGACCAGAAACAGGATGAGCCGGAGTCTCCGGCTCATCGAATGAAAAACGTGGGAGCAACCGGCGAGAGCGGCACGAGTGAGCGATAATACTCGGCCGCACCTCAATCCTCAATCGCAAACTCACCCCGCTGCCCGGAGAACCGCATCAATCTCTGTTTGCGTGGCGCGCCTGGGGACCTGATGCTGTCCCTCGGCGCGAGTGGGAACCTGGACGGCGCCGATCAATCCGCCTTCTCCGATCTGCACCATCGCCTGGGCCACGTTGTCCGGGGTACCCTGCGCGACCTCGATCACCAGCACCCAGCGGCCCGCGGACCCCCACTGATTGCGAAGCACGAACTCTCCGGGCCGGGCAGTCCGGTCCAGGGTGAGCGTCAGCTCGCGACGTTCACCGTTCACGAGCCCGACCGCCCGTGCCGTCACGGTCCCGGAGGCCGGGCTGGAATAGTGATAGGTACGAACCACCAGGAAGGCCCCACGAGTCTCCTGATTCCACGGATTGGCGGGAAGCTCGATCGAGATCCACGGCGGTTTGGCAAACAGTGTGGCAGGGATGACGACGAGCGCGGCGAGGAGTGCAGTACGGCGTGACATGGAACAGCTCCGGAAGAGGTCCTCCCTGAGATACCGGTGGAGGCCTTCCGGTTTGGAGCTACTCGCGGCCGATCAGACGAATGCTCCCCTTGAAGGTGCGAACCACGACGCGTGCGCCTCCGCCACCGGAGGTGAAGAATTGCGGCTTCCCCTTCACGGGTTTGGGATTCCCGGCCTTGGGCGAAAGCGCGATCGCCGTGGTCCCATCGACCGAGTCGAGATCGAATTCTGCCGATACCGACGGCGGAAGCCGGAGCTCCACGTCACCGGAATGGGTCTGCACTTCCAGTGTGGCGCGGCGGTCGAGATAGCCGTCGTACGTCACGGTGCCCGACACGGTCTCGATCCGCGCCGTGGACGCCTGGGCGTCGACCAGGAGCACCGGTCCTGCGACGGTGGACACGGTGAGGTCGCCGGAAGAGCGGGTTAACACGATCTTGCCGCCGCCCGATTTCACCCGGACCAGTTGTGACCCGCCGGACACGTCGAGATCGCCGTCGAGCGTTTCGGCGGTGAGGACCCGCAGATTGCCCGACACCTTGATCGAGCCGCCGACGGTGGCGAGGTCGGCCTCGCCGGTCAGTCCCTCCGCTTCGATCGACCCTTCGGCCGACTTGACCCAGACTCGGGCACCGCGAGGGACCCGCACCTCCAGGAGCCCGAGCACCGTCGGACCGGCCTTTTCATCCCGCTCGAGGCCGAGCTTGGCCACCCGACCGGCTCCACCCATGTAAAACGACGTGCCCGCCGGGGCCACGCCGCTCACTCCGATGGAATCGACATCCCATCCGATCACCCGGGTAGTTCCGGGAAGGTTGTGAATGCGGATGGACGCGTCCGGAGCAATGGCGATCCGCCGGGACAGCTTCTGCTGGCCGTGGACGTCGGGAACGACGGCCGCGGCAAGCAGAGTGACAACCGCGAGTACAGGGCCGCGCATCACAGCTCCGTGGGGAGGGCAGTGGCCCGGCGCAGAAAGTCCATCTTGTGCCTCCACGCGGCGACGACCAGCTGCTCCAGGGTCGCGTTCCCGGGGTCTTTTGCCAAGGCGCGGCGCGACTCGGCCAGGGCGCTATCGATCACCGCAAGATTGCGTTCGATCGTGGCGATCGTGGACGGCGAAAGGCGGCCCCGGGCCTTCTCGAGGACGAGAGCGAGATCCGCCGTCGCGGTGTCATACTGTGCCTCGATCGGTCGGAAAGAAGATGCAACGGCTACTTCCGGCGAGGGAGTCTCCGGCCGGCGAAGCAGGAGGGCCGTGACGGCCGACGATGTAACGACGAGCGCCATCGCAGCCGCGGCCAGCATCCACGGGGCCGGACGCCGCGCCTTCCCCGCGCGACGGGCCAGCCGGGACTGGATACCGGGCCAGAGATCGCCGTCGGGTTCGATCCCGCGCGTGAGCGTTGCGGCTTCGCGCAGGGCCGGCTCCGCCTGCTCGAGAAACGTCGAACAGGACGCACATCCCGTCAGGTGTGCTTCGAACCGGGCCGCCTCCTCCGGAGACAGCTCGGACCGGATGTACGCGTCCAGCCGCTGCCGAAGCTCGGTGCAATTCATGACGACAGCGCCTCCCTCAACAATCGTCGGGCCCGAAAGAGCTGGGCTTTCGACGTTCCGACAGCTATCCCCACCATGTGGGCAATCTCCGCATGCTGGTAACCCTCCACATCGTGCAACACGAAGACGACCCGCGCTCCCTTCGGCAAGTCCGCGATCGCCCGCTCGAGATCGAGGCCGGTGCCGGGCTGGTGCGTCTCACCGGGTCCTTCCAGCCGGGCCGGCTCATCGGTCGGGAACACCCGGCGCTCCCGGCGCCCGGAAGAACGGCGCTGCCCCAGAAACACGTTCATCGCCAGGCGATGCAGCCAGCTGGAGAATGCGCTCTCGCCGCGGAACGAAGACAAACCTTCCCACGCCCGGACAAAAACGTCCTGGGTCAGCTCTTGGGCCGCCTGGGTCTCTCCGACCAATCGGAGACACAGAGCATGGACCCGCCCAACGTGCGCCCGATACAGCGCCTCAAATGCCCGATCGTCGCCGGCCCGGGCTCGCTCCACAAGCTCCATCATGGACCCGGCCGGCCTAACTCCCCCCCCCTCCCCCCGGACCGGAATCCGGAGTGCATCGGGGCGGGTGGAAAGGGCGGCACTCGACACCACCATTCGATGCCGGTCGAACCCCCAAGGTTTGCTCCGGAGCCTCCGGGCGGGGGGGGAGGGCGGAGGGGGAAGGGGGGTCTACTCGACAGCGGTCCGACGATCCCGGAACATCGCCCAGAAGAAGACCGCCGCAGCGAGACCGATGAAGGAAACCACCCGCCAGAGCGCCCCGTAATCCACCTGACCCGCGACGCTGGCATAGCTATCCGCCAACCATCCGGAGAGCATCCCTCCGAGCACGGGGCCGCCGCCCAGGATCAGGATGCCGAACACCGTTTGGGCGGAATGCCGGACGTCCGCCGGGGCCACCCGGTCCGTATAGATGTACGCCGCCGCGAAGAAACAGGCGTAGCAGATGCCATGCAAAAACTGACTTGCGACGAGGACGCCAACCGGCAGGGTCGGAACACTCCAGATCGTGTATCTCGCGAAATAGGCCAACGCGCCGATGGCAATCACGTTCCGGAATCCGAGCTTCGCCAGCAGGATCCCCAACAGGGCCATGATGCCGATTTCACTGAACTGGCCGATGGTCATCGCGGGACCGATCTGGCTGTCCAGGAGGCCCAGGGAAGAGAGGAAAGGCGGGGTTTGCAGGAAATACACCTGGTGGATCACGCTGATGGGGAGGCTCGCCGCCACCAGCACGGCGAACGATGGCACTCGGAGCAACTTGAGCGCTCGCCAGAACGCCAGGGGCTCCACCCCGTCCCGTTTGGGCGGCGTGTGGGGCAGCACCAGGCAGAACAGGGCATAGCCCCAGGAAATGATCGCGGAGAAGCGCAGGGAATCGGCCAGCCGACTGGTGACGTCGGGGAGCTCGGCCCCGACGAGGAACGGCGGCATGGCTTGCAGCCGGAGATCGGTCTGGAGGTAGATCATCGGGAAGATCCAGCTGGCCGCGATCCAGCCGATCGTGCCCCACACCCGCACTTTCCCGAAGTCGTGGCTCCGGTCCTGGAGGTGCGCGAAGGCCATGGAGTTGGAGAGCGCCAGCGTCGGCATGTAGACGACGCTGTAGGCGATCGAGAGCAGGAGCCAGGCGGAGAATCCGGTCTGGGAGGCCGTCACCCACTTGACGACGCCACCCACCGCGAGGAGGACGGCAAGAAACCGCTCGGTGCTGAAGTACCGGTCGGCGAACTGGCCGGCGATGAACGGCGCGGCCACCGCTCCGATCGATCCGGCGAGTCCCAGGATGGTTCCCATCTGGGTCCCGGTAAACCCTAACCCGCCCTCTGCCGTGCCGGCGGTCAGGTACCGCGCCGCGAGCGGGAGCCACGCCCCCCAGACCGCGTACTGGAGGAACATCATGAGCGAGAGGCGGCCGAGGTTCCGGGTCATCGCGGCTCCGGCACAAAGGTGGTCGGGACCGAAGAACCTACCGAGAGATCGTACCGAGAGCCATCTTACCCCCGTGGCCGACGCCATCTCCCTGACCGAGCGCTACGAGGTCCTCCGTCCCCTGGGGCGGGGCGCATTCGCGCACACCCTCCTGGCCCGCGACCGCCGGCTGGGCCGCCTGGTGACCCTCAAGGTGCTGCATCCCCGGCACACCGCGGACCCCAAGGCGTACGAGTTGTTCGAGCGAGAGGCCGCCGTGCTGCGCGAGCTGCGCCACCCGGCGATTCCGCTGATTCATACCACGTTCCGTGCCGAGTATGACGGAGCCGCCGCGGCGTTTCTGGTGATGGAGTACATCGAGGGCGCTTCCCTCGCGGAAGTGATCGCGTCGCGCCGCCATTTCGAGCTGGCGGAAGTGCTCAACCTGTTCGTGGAGTTGCTCGGCGTGCTCGACTATCTCCACACCCGGGTCCCCCCGGTGCTGCATCGGGACATCAAGCCCGCCAACCTGATCATCCGGCCGGATGGATCTCCGGCCCTGGTGGATTTCGGTGCGGTGCGCAACGTCTTCCGGCCGCCCGAGGAGGACGGCAGCACGATCGTGGGGACGCATGGGTACATGCCCTACGAGCAATACATGGGGCAGGCCAGTCCCGCGAGCGATCTCTACGCCCTGGCGGCGACGTTTCTTCACTTGCTGACGGGGCGGGCGCCTCCAGAGTTCATGACGAGTGCGGGACGACTCGACGTGCCGGCCGGGTTGCCGTTCGGGGAGCACTTGCGCGGAGCGCTGGTCCGGATGCTTGCACCGGCAGCGGCGGACCGCTTTCAATCGGCGCGCGAGGCACGCGCGGCGCTGCTGACCGCCCAGGCCGGTGGAGGAGCCAGCACCGCGCTTGCCGCAACCCCGTCCACCCAGACTCTGGCTCCGAGGGCTTCCGCGAAACTGGTGGAGCTGGGTCCCGCCCCTCGCGCTCTCACGGGTGCCACCAGAGATCTCTACAAGGAGGTGATCTACAGCCCCACGATCCTGATGACGACGTCAGAGCGGGGGAAAGGCGGGGCGGGAGTCCTTGACATGCTGTTCCTGGTGTTCTTCTCGGTCATCACCGCCGGGATTCTGCCGGCGATCTTTTACAGCATGTACCTCGCACGGAAGCGCCGCTACAAGCCCTTCATGATCCACGGCCTTCCGGCGGACGCCCGGGTGCTCGACATGGCACACGAGAAGACCGCATTCGACGAAAAGCTGACCCGGGTGCGCTACGAATTCGAGGTGGATGGCCAGCGTCATCGAGGATCCGATCAGGTCCTCCCGGCGATCGCGGAACGGTGGGATCCCGGAGACACCATTCAGGTGCTCTACCTGCCCGACAGCGACTACGACAGCGTCATCATCAGTACGTCCTGAGACCGTTACGACTCTCCCTTGGGGTGGACGGTCCGCCCACCCACGACGGTCCGAGCCACCGCGATGTCCTTGATCGAGTTCGGATCGACCTCGTGCGGATCCCTCGCGAGGATCACGAAGTCGGCCAGCTTGCCAGCCGTGATGGATCCCTTGAGGTGTTCTTCGTAAGAGGCCCACGCGCCGTGGATGGTGCCGATGCGAAGGGCCTCGTCGACCGTCACCTTCTGATTCGGCCCCCATTCCCTTCCCTGGTAGTCTCGCCGGGTCACCATGGACTGGATCGCCATCAACGGCTCGAACGGACCTGGCCCGTAGTCGGACGCTCCCGGCACCTGGATCCCCGCGTCGAGGAAGGAGCGGTGGGCAAACATCCAGCGCAGCTTCTCGGCGCCGTAGTGTGACCACTTCTCGCCGTGGAAGTACACGTAGGTCCAGAACGGCGTCGGAATCGATCCGGTTGCCTTGATTCGGCGGAGCAGATCGGGGTTCACCAGACTACAGTGTTCGATCCGGTGCCGCCGGTCGGGATGAGGCCAGCGCGCCAGCGCTCGTTCGTAGGCCTTGAGCACCATGTCGATGGTCACATCACCGTTGGCATGAATGCCGATCTGCCAATTGTGGCTGTGCGCATCGTCGACCACCTGATGAATCTGCTCCTGGGTCATGGTCTGAATGCCGTAGTCATTGGTGCCGACATACGGGGTGCTCATCCGCATGGTGCGTTCGGACGCGGAGCCATCGGCGGCGAATTTCACTCCGCCGACCCGGAGCCATTCGTCGCCGAGCCCGGTGTACACTCCCGCGTCGCGGAGCTGCGGGAAGGCGCTCCCGCGCACCATCATGTAGCTCCGGTGGCGGAGCTCTCCGCGTTGATAGACGTCCTGGAATGCGGCAATGTGATCGGTCGAGGCACCGGCATCGTGGACCGACGTGAGTCCGGCAGCGGTCAGCAACTCCGAGATGTACGCCATGCCCTTCATGCCCCGTTCCCGGCGTTGCGCCTCGGTGAAGCGCTCCCGCTGTCCCGCGCGCGTGACCATGCCCCGCGCAAGCTCGGCGACCCGGCCGGTCAGTTCTCCGGACTCATCGCGAAACAACCTGCCATCGGGAGGATCCCGGGTCTCGCGGGTGATTCCCGCCAGCTCGAACGCCTTGGTGTTGTACCAGCTGGTGTGGCCGCCGCGATGGTTGACCGCGATCGGATGCTGGGTTGAGACGGCATCCAGCTCGCGCCTGGTGAGGACGCGATCGAGCTTGGTATCGTCGAACATCACTCCGGTGACCCAGAAGCCGGCTGGGGTTTCGGCGGCGCGCCGCCGGAGATTGGCTTGCAACTCGGCCAGGGTACGAACATTCGCGTTGGCCTCGTACAGTTCGTTCACGCCGCTCGGATGGCAATGGCAATCGATGAACCCCGGAACCACGGTCATGCCGGCTGCGTCCAGCACCCGGGTCCGCGGTGAGGCAAGATTCCGGATGTCCGCATTGGAGCCCACGGCGAGGAAGCGGTTGTTCTTGACTGCCAGAGCTTCGGCGCGAGGCAGGGCCGCGTCCTGTGTGAAGACTCTGCCGTTCACGAGGATGAGGTCCGCCTCAATGCCGGCGCCGCGCTGGGCCAGGGGTGCCTGACGAGAGGTTCTCTTTTTGAATCCGAGCGCCCCGGCGAGCAGCGCGCTGAGGGAGAGGAATTCCTTCCGAGAATAGTCCGTCATTTGGGCCTCCACGTGCCCTTCGCGACCTTGGGCACGAACCGATCGATCCCGGCCGGCGGGAAGTCGAGGGTCCTCCCCCGTTCCGCACTCTGGTAGGCGGTCATCAGGAGCTTGACGACCTCCAGGCCATCCTTGAAGGTGATCAACGGCTTCTCCTTGCCGAGAAAGACCCGGGTGAAGTGGCGGTTCTCGGCTTCGTACCCGTAGGCCACCGCTTCATCCGCCACGACGGGCATTTGCCCCATCTCGGCGTTCTGTTTCTCGACCAGGTCCTCCCCGGTCCTGCCTTTGACTTCGCGGCTGAAAAACAGCTTGAGACCCGGCTCGAGGCTGTTCCAACTCATGGAGTATTCGGGGCCCAGCAGCTCGGCGGAGAGCCGCAAGCCGGCGCCCACGAAACTCCACGAAGTTGTCGCCTCGCCGAACACCGAGCGGCCTTCCCTGGTGCGAAACTCGATCGTGACGCTCGCAAAGTCTTCCGACGGCTCGCGCAGGTAGTCGACCTCGGGGCCCATCCGTTCCTTGAGGCGCCGGGCGTAGGCCGGCTGGGTCCACTTGAGACTCGCGATGTGACCGGTGACGCGGACCGGGGTCACAGTGGACAGTGCTTGGCCCGGCTTGGTGAGCAGATGGCGCACCATGAGGGCCGAGTGGCACATCATGTCGTTGAGCACTCCACCGCCCTGCAAGCGACCCCGCCAGAACCAGGGCATGTGCGGTCCGCTGTGCTCCTCGGCGGCCCGGGCGAGGTACGGCCGCCCGGTGAGCGCGGCGCCTCGGGCCCAGAGGAGCTGTTTGCCGCGCTCGACAGCCGGCGCGAACAACTGGTTCTCGAGATACCCGGTGGCCACACCGGCTCGCCGGGCCAGGGCGACGACTTCCAGCGCTTCGGCAACATTCCTGGCGAGCGGCTTTTCACACGCAATGCCGAGGAGTTTGCCCTTCCCCCGGACGATGCAGTCGCTGATTTCCTGGAAGTTTTCGATCCGGACTTGATTGGCAGAACAGATCCATAGCGCGTGGATCTTCGGGTCGCGAATCATTTCGGCGATCGAGCGGTACGGCTTGCACGGGCCGATGTCGAGTGACCGCGCGTAGGCGGCCGCGCTGCGGGCGTGAGCGGCATTCGGGCTGAAGACACCCAGCACGTCGGCATCGCGCACTCCGCGCCAGGATTGCATGTGAAAGCGAGCGTTGAAGCCGCTGCCGACGAAGCCGACGCCCAGACGGGAATTGGTTGGCATCAGGGTGGGTCTCCCACTCGAACGGTCAGGAGGCGGCCGCGCCACGCGGCGGGACGCACATTGGCCACGCGCGCGGTGACGCGGCGGCCGTTGGCCGGCCACACGACCTCGACATCTATCGCATCGGGCCCCCGCAAACCAACATGGACCGGGGCATCGTTCTGCGCGTTATACCCGGACCCGCTGTCTACCAGCCGCGTAGCGAGCCGGCGGCGAGTGCCGGCCGCGAAGACATGGACCTCCGCGCCGGCTCGCGTAGCGTTGCCACGCGCATCGAGCACTCGAATCAACAGAGAGGTGCTGCCCGGGGCAGCAGCGGTATTGCGCAGCAGTGCCACCAGGCCCGGTGGAGCCTGCCCGGTCAGGGCGAGATCCAGATCGCCGTCGCCGTCGAGATCGGCCCACTGCACTCCGTGATCGGCTTGGAGCGCGCCGAGGGTATCCGGGGTCACGTCGAGATAGCGGGTTCCTTCGTGATGAAAGAGGTAATCGCGGTAGCTGATGCCGCCGGTCACCGTCCCATTGACGTAGAGGTCGAGGCGACCGTCGTGATCGAAGTCGGCAAAGGCACAAGCGTCATATCGTGCCTCCGCATCAATCCCCCATGCCGCCGAGACGTCCTCGAATCGAGCTCCGCCACGATTCAGCAACAAGCCGTTCCGGCCGTAGTTCGCGGCAAAGAGATCGAACCGGCCGTCGCCGTCCACATCCTCGGCGCAGGGACGCACGGTCCCGTTGGCGGCATCGCCGGGCCGCCGGCCACCCCACGCCGCGCCGGCGCTGTCGGCGACATCCGTGAATCGGCCGTTGTCGTTGCGGAAGAGCCCATTGCGGTCGCCGTCCTGGTTGGCCACGTACAGGTCGAGGTCGCCATCGCCCTCCATATCGAACCACACCGCACCGACGCTCCGGCGGCGATCCGCCAGGCCAATGGATTCGGCGACGTCGGTGAACCGGCCGGCATCGTTGCGGTAGATCGCGTTGGGCCGGTCGCGCAGCGCGAGGAAGAGGTCAAGGTCGCCATCGCTGTCGAAGTCGATCCAGGAGAGCTGGCGCACCGCCCCGGAGTCCCGCCCTAACCCGGCCTCTCCGGTGACGTCGGTAAAGCGGCCGCGCTCGTTGCGGTAGAGCTTGAGCACCGACGCGGGACCGGGCGCGAATCCGACCAGCAGGTCCGGATCGCCGTCGGCATCGTAGTCGCCCCAGGCGGCCGCCCGGGTGGCCCGGGCATCGGCAATCCCGGCTTCGGCCGCGATTTCCGCGAATTGGCCTCGATCGTTCCGGTAGAGCCGGTTCGGTGCATCATTCATCCCGACGAAGAAATCCAGATCACCGTCGCCGTCGTGGTCCGCCACCGCGTTGGTGAGCGCCGCGACACCAGTTCGCACCTCTCCGGCCAGGGGATCGAAACGCGGGGGGATCCCCCGGACGACGCTGCCCCCCCGCATCACAAATGTGACTCGACGCAACGCCGTGATATCGCGCAGGGGATCTCCCTCGACGGCGATGAGGTCGGCCTCGAAGCCGGGCCGAACGATCCCGACTCTGCCTTCGAGCCCGAGCGCGGCGGCGTTCAGCGACGTCAGCGCCACGATCGCATCGGAGCTGCTCTGTTCCCCCTGTTGTACCCGGTAGATCGTTTCCCGGGCGTTCTGGCCATGAGCTCCGGCGGTCGCGTCGGTCCCCATGATCAGCTTCAACCCGTTCGCCGCGAGCGCCCGCTGGAACATGTCGAGCTTGCGTGGGATGCCTTCCTCCATAAAGCGGAATCCCGCTTCGTCGTAATTCCCGATGCCGAGATACCTCGGCTTGTTCTCGATGTAGTTCTGCGACACCAGGCCGATGTTGGGCTCGAAGTAGGTGCCCCGCTCGGCGAGCAGGGCGAGGTCGGCATCGGTCACCTGGCTGCCGTGCGTCACCGCAAAACAACCGGCCAGAGCCGCCGCCCGGACCGCCGACGAGGCGTGGGCGTGCACCCAGATCCGTTTGTTCTGGGAGCGGGCTTCCTCGCAGGCGGCCTGGATCTGCTCGTTCGAGAGAGTCTGAGCGCCGCCTTCGCGAATGCTCTTCGAGGCGAAGACCTTGATCACGTCCGCTCCGCGGGCCGCCTGGCTCCGGACCCAATCCCGGATCTGTTCCGGGCTACGGCTGGTGTCGTTGAGCGAGCCCAGGGACGTCAGGATGCGCGGGCCCTTGACGTCGCCCCTCTCGATGGCTGCGCGAAGGGCGGAATCGGCGGCCGAACCGATGCTCTGCACGGTGGTGAAGCCTGCCATCACGGTGCGATAGGCATTCTCCGCGACTGCGACCTGCCGCTGTAGCGGGGTTTCGCCCTGCGTCGAAGCCCGGCCGTCGGGACCGAAGTGTGAGTCGATGTGGACGTGGGTGTCGATCAGCCCGGGCAGCAAGGTGTAGCGTGCGAGATCATGGGTCACCGTCCCCCGGAAGCTCCGCGCCGGCCAGATCCGATCGATCTGCCGACCCCGGATCGTCACCACGACGTCACGCTGCACCCCACCGACGCCATCGAGCAAAACGCCGGCTCGAATGGCGAGCTCCGGAGGCGCCTGGTTGGGAATCGTCAGAACCACCAAGGCGGAGCACCAGGTCCTGACCCGCATTGCACCCAAACGCCCGATCACGGATGTGCCAGCGATCCCTGCTGATACAGGTGCCCGGCACGCATGACATGGGTGCGGGACCGGAACGCGCGGACGTCGGCTCGAGGGTCCTCGGTCAGGATCAGCAGATCCGCGATCTTGCCGGCTTCCAGGGTCCCGAAATCGCCCTGCCGATTCATGGCCTGTGCGCCATTGCGGGTTGACATGACGATAATGTCGGCCGCGGAGAGACCAGCCGCCTGCATCGCTTCCATCTCGTCGAAGATGGACGGCCCGTGCAGCGTGAGCGGGTTGCCGGCGTCGGTGGCCGTGGCAATCGTGCCGCCCGCGGCATGGACCCGCCGGAGATTCTCCGCCATGACCGCGATGCGGGCCCCAACCGACTCCAGCCGGCGGAACGCCACGTCGGCGCCCCGAAGCCGCTCGGGCTGGAGCGGCCGGAGCGGCTCGATGTTGGCAACCTTGGCTCGGGTCTCCCGGTCCACGCAGCCGCCGGAATCATCGATCGGGAACGGGACGCCGAGCGAGATGGAGACGCTCGCGCGGGTCGCGTTGCGGCCGACCACGAGCGTCGGTGCGTACACCGCACGATTCCGCGCCAGCAACTCGAGGAACTCCTGATCCACCGCCTGGTCCTCCACGCTGTGAACCAGGAGGACTGCCCCCGCCCGCAGCGCGACTTTCGCCTCTCGCAAACCGGTGGCGTGCACGATGAGATCCAGGCCGGCGGCTTTCGCTGCCGAACCGACCTCCAGCATCCGGGCATCCAGCTCTTCGCGACGCGCGGCGGGAGGCGCCAGGAACCACACCTTGACCGCGGACGAGCCCATGGCTTTCAGCCGAGCCACACCGGCCTGCACCTCGGCCGAGGTGCTCATGGGAAGGAATGTGAACAACTCGTCGTCCACGTTGAGCGCTGAACGTGAGGCATGAGTGATCAGCGGGCCGGCCGCGCGAACATGGGGCGCCAGCGAATCTCCTTCGGCACGGGCCGGCAGACCCGTGGTCCACGGGTGGCCCCCGACGTCGAATACGGCCGTGATGCCGCTGCACAGGTAGGAGCGGTACCAGCGGGCCGGGTTTGCCCGGAGCGACCGGGCGGTTTCCGGATAGGGATAGATCGCCGGCGCGCTCAGCCCATCGGGGCGGCCGTCCACCCATCCGGTCTGGCTGAGGTGGACGTGGGCATCCACCAGACCCGGAGTGACAAACCGGCCGCTCACATCCACGCGTACCGCGGCGTCGGGAATCGCACACTGCGCGACCGTGCCGACGCACGTGATCCTGCCGCTGCGGACCAGGACCACGCCGTTGGCAACGGCCGGTACGCCGGTGCCGTCCACGATCGTGCCGCCGACAAGGGCGGTGGTCTGCGCCGGGAGATCCGAGCCGAGGAGCCCGATCGCACAAGCGAGAGACGCGCTGCTGAGCCAAAGCCGATTCATGGTTGCGACTTCATCCTTTCGAGCAGCGAGACGCCGCGAGCGTCCGCGGGAGCCGTGATGCCGAGCCAGGCGCTGACGGTCGGGGCCGCATCGATGACGCGGGCGGTGGGGAGGCGACGGCCGCCCACACCCGGGCCCACCGCGCATAACACGGTCTGCATATCGGAATCCGTGCTCGGGAAACCATGATTCCCAAACGGGGTGCGTCCGGTGGTCACCGAGTCGTTGAGCATCCCGTTGTAGTAGTACCCCGGGCCGAGGGCGAAGTAGACGTCTCCGCCAGAAGGCCCTCCCCGGCCCAGCGAATCATCCTCCGCCACCCGCCAGGCATCGGAGACGATGGGCGCCCCATCATTGCCCCACGTTCCCCGGAGCGCCGCGATGACCGAATCCACAATGCGGTCCACCCGGTCCGGGGTGACGATACCGCCTTTTCTGCCCACCCGGTTCACGGTGACGTAGTACCCGCTCGGGGACATGGCGCGCGTCCGGGAGAGGTCGGGACGGCCTGTGGAGTCTACCGCGAGAAGCCCGGCCCGGCGCAACGCTGTGTTCACGTGAAAGAAGCGCCAGATGGGACGCATGCCATGGTCCCCACTCATCACCAGCAGAGCCCCGCTCTCCACGGCCATGGTCCGGAGCGCGGCGATTCGGCGATCCACCATGCTCCAGCCCCGGGCGCGCATGCTGCTGATACGTGCCATGGCGGCCGGGTCGTTCCCTGGAACCCCGGGTGAAACGAGTCCGAACCAGCTGTGGTCGATGTCGTCGGCCAGGGAGAAGTAGTCGGTCTGGAGCGCCGGCCGACGGGTCCGCCAGGTCCACTCGCTCCCCCGGATCATCTGCCGGGTCTCGAGCTCGGCGGTCTCGAGGTACTTGAGCTCGGCGGAGCCGTCTCCGCCCCGCTCGATCGTCGGAACGGTCTCGCGCAACACGTTCCAGGCCGTGTTCCCCACGAAGCCGCCGACCGCATCCTCGTAGGAGCGGAGGACCGCCGGCTGATTGGTCCACTGGACATTCCGGGCGCTCTGGTAGAGCTCGTAGCTGCTGAGATCGGGAGCGAGGGCCCAGAGACGGAAGTAGAAACCGCCCCGTCCGCCGGGCGCAGCGACCCATAGCACCTCGGAAAAGAATCGCGCCAGCTCGCGGCCCTCGGGGGGAGCCCATTCAGCCGGGGCCGGCCTAACCCGCACTCCCTGCGCGACATCGCGGGCCGAACTCACCACGATCTCCTGGTACCGGTCGGACCCGAAGAAGAGGGCAAACAGGGAATCGGAACCGGCGGTCCAAGACACTTCCCGGAAGGGCACACCGACCGGGCCGAGCTGGTCGGTGTTGCGCCATGGGGGAGCCGGATGGGTCGGGAATCGTGCGGACGTCAGGAGACGCGGCTCGGGCCCGCCGGTGTAGCCGTTGACCATAAACAGCCGAGGGTCACCGATGGCCATGCTGTCCCGTCGCACCGCGACGGTATCGCGTCCACCTTCGGGGCGCCATCGGCCGGGATAACCCGCCTGAGTCGAATGGTGCGCCACGACGGAGCGTCCCTGGCGAACCGCCGAGATCCAGATCGGCTCCGCTCGAAGCTCACGGGCGTCAAAACCGGAGCGGGTGTCCGCCAGCGAGAATTCGCCCCATGGCAACGGGGATTGAGCGTTGGCGGTCACCCCGTTCACGTTGCCGTACACCCCGGTCCAGAGCGCGGCATGACTGGCAGCCGTCAGGCTCGGCCACAT
>Ga0187893_10006700_pt1 | contig 19501 bp, 19 predicted proteins | sample MA1701074metaG_FD_139574 | JGI IMG/M metagenome (GOLD analysis project Ga0187893, IMG submission 139574) | White microbial mat communities from a basaltic lava cave in the Kipuka Kanohina Cave System on the Island of Hawaii, USA - MA170107-4 metaG ... | reverse complement strand
TGGCAAGGACCTAAAAGGCGTAACCTGGGGCGGACTGGTAACGCCTGGATGTCTAAGGCGATCTCTGCCCAGCTTCATTCAGCCGCCCAATTGAAAATCAGTTCAGCCCCGGGCTGCTAGGATGTTTAGCCGAGATACCGAATTCAACGATATCGCGCGGCGCAAGGCTGACTCCGCTCCAGACTGCTCCGCTAATCCTCCCGCCAGAATCCTTTTTCAATTCGATAGTCCAACCTGCCTTCTCGTCTACGGAGATGATTTCGGCTCCTGCTGGGAATTCCGCTTCGACACGCACATTCGGAATACTCTTTTCGTTGGGTACCCGCATCGTGTACTTCTGCGTTGCGCCCGCAGTGGATTCTCTCGGTTGCACAGTGACGTGCGCTCGTGCGGCGCTTAGGGCCAAGATCAGCAGAATCGGCGTAACGGGTTTGGCTTTTGTCATCGAGGGCTCCTTCGCGTTAGCGGGTGGCAGCACCCGCATCGAGTATACACAAGAAGGTCACGTCCGGGTCAAGCTTCATCGGAAGACTTGTGGTGATGGCATCTGTTGGACGGCGTCTTAGCTGACCTACAGGCGGCAGACGCACAATTGATGAAACAATAGGCGTTCCCAATGAGCGCCGCTTCAGCGACCAAAGCCAACGCGCGATCCGGTCGGCAACATTCTCCATTTTACTTTCGCAGATTATATCGATGCGGCGCAAGCTGCTTCAGCCATGGCGCCGCAAGTGCTGTCGGCAGTGCCGGCTCCACGGAAGAACCAACATCGGCCCAGTACCCTCGCGGTAGAATCGCCCACCACATTAGAAATTGTGCTATGTTCATGGAATGCTTGGCCGGTGGACGCGGACTGCCGTCGTTGTAGCCATGCTTTCGCTCGTGTCGAACTCGTACTGCCTTGCAAAATGCCTTGTTAAAGGCTGCGAACCCGCGCCTGTCGCCCACGATCATTCCCACTGTCATCACTCCGGAAAGCCCTCACAGCCTTCGCACGATGACACGAAGCAGTGTCCGTTTTCGCATGCGGCCCTGGCCGCGCCGGCGCATTCGATGATTCCGCTCTGTGACTACCACGTCATCAGTCTCCAGGCTGAGAATTCAGCTGCTCCTATCTCGATGCCTATTGACTTCATGTCGGAGGCTGGTCTCCCCCCACCTCCAATTCCGATACTGCCCGGTCCAACCGTTCTTCGGATCTAGAAGCTCCTTTCTCCTTCCTTAATTTTGCGGGCCTGCACCGATGGAGCGAGTCTCCTCGTTCGCGTGCCTGCGTGTTTCATTTCGGAGCTGGCCCGAGTGCCCCCAAGAGGTGCTTGATTAGCGCCGGCGGGGTGGCTTTTGAGATCCGAGGAGTAGAACATATGAATAAGATCAGTCTTCACGGCCGCGCGGCGGCTCTAGTCATTCTGACCGCCGGTCTCGGCCTGCGGTACGGGTTCGGTCAGTCCCTTGGTAACGCTGGGACCATTGAGGGTAGTGTGCTCGATCCGTCGGGCGCGGCCGTTGCCGGCGCAGGCGTCGGATTAAGAAATCCGATTTCGGGGTACTCAAGGGCCATCAAGAGCGATCAAAATGGCGCGTTTCGCTTCTCCAATGTCCCCCCAAACCAGTACCACATAGAGGTTTTCGCCTCCGGCTTTGCGACGTACGACCAGGACGTCAGTGTTCGATCAGCCGTACCTATAAAACTGAAGATCAATCTAGCGCTTGCGGGCGCGAAGACGAGCGTTACCGTCGAAGGCGCTGGAGCGGATATTTTGGAGAGGGTGCCCTACGCGCACGACGACGTGGATCGCAGCACATATTCGAAGCTGCCGATCTCGTCGCCCGGCGTCGGACTCAGTGACGCGATTACCTACAACACGTCTGGTGTTGTTGCCGATGCAAACGGTTTTTTCCATCCCATCGGTGATCATGCCGAGACAACTTTTTCGATTGACGGACAGCCGATCAGCGATCAGCAGAGCAAGGTGTTTTCGACTCAGATTCCGCTCAATGCGATCCAGTCGATGGAGCTAATCACGTCGGCTCCGAACGCGGAGTATGGCGGTAAGACCAGCTTGGTCGTGGACGCGGTCACACGCTCAGGCCTTGGTGCTAAGCCGTTCGGCAGCTTCGTGGCTCGCTATGGTTCGTTCGGGACGGTCGAGGAACAATCCACCTTAGGTTTTGGAACGCCGAAGTTCGGAAATTTTCTTGTGGTGAACGCGCTGCGGTCGGGGCGTTTTCTCGATACGCCAGAGTTCCGTCCCATCCATGCGATCGGCAACAACGCAACGCTCTTTGATCGACTTGATTACCAGTTCTCCGCGAGAGACACTTTTCACCTCAATCTTTACGGGGCTCGTAATTGGTTCCAGATCCCCAATACGTACGATCAAGTGGGCCAGGACCAGAAACAGCGTGTCATGACGTTCAATATCGCGCCGGGATACCAGCATACCTTTGGAGCCAGCGCACTGTTGACCTTCAATCCCTTCTACCGGAACGATCAGGTCAACTACTATCCTAGCCGAGATCCATTCGCCGACACCCCGGCTACATTGGCGGAACAGAGGAGACTTCTGAATTGGGGCTTTCGTTCGGATTTGTCCTACGTTAAAGGGGTCCACAACCTCAAGGTTGGAACGCAGATTATGCAAACGCGTCTGAAAGAGGATTTTAGCCTTGGTGTCACGGATCCCGGCTTTAACCCAGTCTGCGTGGACCAGGACGGCAATTCGCTGGAGTTGCCTACGGTTAAAGATCCGAATCGCTGTGCGGGTTTGGGTTTCGTTGCGAACCCGAATCTTTCGCCCGGTCTGATTCCTTTCGATCTCACCCGTGCTGGCCGGCTGTTCACCTTCGGTGGGAAAGCGAACATCAACGAGAAGGCGTTCTATCTTCAGGACACGATCACATGGCGCAGCGTGACCCTCACGCCTGGGCAACGGGTGACCCGGTATGCCGGGATTACCAAGGATACGGGGCTCGAACCAAGAATTGGCGGCGCCTACCAAATCAAGAAAACCGGCACTGTTCTCCGTGCCTCATATACTCGCGCGTTCGAAACTCCGTACAACGAAAACCTAATCATCTCGGGCAGCACGGGCGTCGGCGGACTGGAAGGTGGGGACGTGACGCCGACGCCAGCACACCCAGCGCGAAGGAACCAGTACAACGTGGGCATACAGCAGGCAGGTAGTAAAAACCTACTGGTCAGCGCAGATTACTTCTGGAAGTTCACCAACGGTGCTTTTGATTTCGATACGTTGTTTAATGCACCCATCGCGTTTCCGATCCAGTGGCAGAAGTCGAAGATCGATGGAGTTTCGGTTCGGATCAGCACGACCAATATTCACGGATTCCGGGCGTATTCCACGTTTGGGCACATTCGGGCGAGATACTTCGGGCCTGAAACAGGAGGGTTAATTTTCAACGCAGGTATCAGCTCCGGCGCCTTCCGAATCGACCATGACCAGGCGTTTCAGCAAACTACCCATTTCCGGTATCAGCGCCCAAAGAATGGACCATGGCTTGCGTTCACGTGGCGATACGATAGCGGCCTTGTTTCCGGCGCCGTGACCAATGTGGACGACGCATTAGCGCTCACTGCCGCGCAACAGGCAGCTATCGGATTCTTTTGTGGAGGGCGGCAAGCAACTCTAAACAAACCGATCGCGACATGCGATCCATCGCAACCAAATGGGGCCGTTCGATTTCGCATTCCGAAAGAGGGAACGGGGAACGACGACTTGAACCCGCCACGTGTTGCTCCCCGGCACATTTTCAACATCGGCGCAGGCACGGATGATCTTTTTCACCGGGGCGAAGGATTTCGGACCGCGCTCAAATTCGAGGTCTTCAACCTAAGCAATCAGGCGTCGCTTTACAACTTCCTCTCCACCTTCAGTGGAACGCATTGGGTCGCGCCACTGACGTACCAAGCCGAGGTTGGGTTCATTTTTTAAGCTAACCTGACTGTGCGGACCACGATACCTCCCCCGTTCGGGTCCGACTCGAGATGTAGTGATGATCAGACTTACGTTGACGCTCTGTGTCGCAGGCCATCCAGGCCACAACGCGCCGGAAAAGTTCGCCGAGCCGCTCGACATGCGGCTGATTCAATTCGCCAGACTTTAACTGGTCCTACTCGCGCAGTTCGTCTTCGAGTTGCCGGATCATGCTCTCGTAGCTTCCCCGAAACACAGCGGACCGCTTGCCCGGCGGCGCCTGCTCCTACGCGAGTGCGTGCCGGAACCCCCCGTTTTGAACAATTGTCCGGTCTCGTTGCGCGTCGCTTTTGATCATGATCGTGCCACCTTGACCACCTTAATCACCGCTCCGTGACCATCTCGGTCCTGCCCGAAAGGACTCCGGGAAACCCATCTCGGAGCTGGCTTGCATCGCCGGGTGAATGAAGAACTCAACACCGTGGTCCACCCACATTCGCCGCTTCCACGTTCTTACCTGTGGAATCGGGTGGATTGACGGGCATCTCCATCAAAACGATTGAGGCAGCGAAGTAGACCCACTCAGGAACGCGGACGCAAATTCACTGTGGCTTGATTTGCGTGACTGGGGCTGGTCCGCGCGATCCTTGTGGCCCCGTCCACTCCGAACGGCTGCCATCCTCGTAGATCTGTACGACCTTCCAAACGAGCTTGGTTTCCTCGTTGGGATTGCGAGCCGAGATACCAAATTCGGCGATGTCACGAGGCGCAAGACTCGCTCCGCTCCAGACCGCTCCGGTGATCTTTCCGGTGGAATCTTTCTTCAGCTCGATCGTCCAACCTGCCTTCTCGTCCACAGAGATGATCTCGGCGCCAGCCGGGAACTCCGCTTCGACGCGCACATTCGGGACACTCTTCTCATTGGGCACGCGCATCGTATATTTCTGGGTCGCTCCCATAGTGGATTCTCTTGGTTGCACTGTGACATGCGCTTGCGCGGCACTGATGGCGAAGATCATCAGAGTTAGTCTGACGAGTTTAGCTTTTGGAAACATCGGGTTCTCCATTCGATCCAGCGCCTTGCAAAGCGCCCTTTCCCGTCGAGTATACACCAAAATGCGCCGTCTTCTCCTCAAAGGTCTCAGTGCCGTCATCACATGGCGGGCACTTGCATCTCAACAGTGCGGACGCGATCAGCGGTCCACGTAAGAAGAAGTTTAGTGCCTGACAGAACCATCTTCGGGAAGCCGGTCTTGCGTGCTGCATCAACCGCGCCGACGCCTTGAGGAGCCCCGAGACGCCCTTCTGCGCTGACTCGCCGGACTTTGATTTCGGCGCCGCCATTAGATTTCTTCTCTATCCAACTGGCGACCGCGCCACCGTCTGGAATCGCCACCAAAGCCACGCGACCGAGCGGCATTCCATCATCGACTCGAGCTGGCGTTCCAAAGCTCGCACCGGCGTCCTTCGATAAGGCGATGTACACACGTGGCGCCTCATCTGCGCCCGTATACCATGCCACTGCGGCTCGCTTTCCCGACGCCACAAGGGCGGGACCGTTAACTGGACAAGCATTGATCCGCCAACCATCGGGGCGCAAGGTGCGCGGCCGGCCCCATTTTCCGTTCCGGAACGAAACAAGCGAAATGTCCCGAATCTCGCCGGGCTCATGATCGCGGTAGGCGACAATCGGACCGTCGTCCGTGAGGGCGGCCGAGGTCTGACAGCACGTGCAGACGTCCGGGTCAAGCATCTCATCGGAGACCACCGCCCCGTTGCTTGCGAACTGCACAAAACGGAGGGACTTGTCCTCCTCACCTCCGCCTGGAGCGGGGGCGAGATAGGCGGCTCCCATTCCTTTCGACAGAGCGACCAGCGAGACGAATCCGGTGTATTGTCCTTCCTTCTGGACCTGGGGAGCGAACAGAATCTTCCACGGAGAGGCGGAGCTGCTGCGCTGGGCCATCTTTATTCCATAGCTGTATTTGGAACCACCGGCCTTCTCCAGCCAGTGTGCTGCGAGGGCATCTCCTGGGAGGGGAAGGAATGTCGGATAGTCTGCCCAGTTTACGAACCAGTTGGGGCCTTCGGCCACGCGACCGAGAAGTCTCCACGATTCCTTCTGCCAGACAGCGAATTGCAGGCGATGACCGGCCTCCGCCGGCTCGGTCCAACTCAAGTAGATGCGCCCGTCGGGACCAGCGGCGAGGTAGGACTGTCCACTGCCCGGCAAGGCCGGATTCGGGATCTCGCGCGGTTGCGCAGTCGCGCCAATCACCGTCGCTAGAATCAGCACGTTTGTTCGAAGTATCGCCATCGTGAGAGGAGGTGATCCCGAGCCCGCTGCCATTCAAGGCTCATTGTAATACACAAGGTTCTTGGAGGCCGTTTTGAAGCCCGGTTTTCGCGATTTGTGCAGCACTTCCTTCCCGATACCGTAGTCGCCAGCTACAGCGGTTCGGCAAGACTACAGTTTGTCGGGGACACCGAATCGCCGACGGTATTCGGCTGTGCTCCAGGTCGCGAACACCGCCAAACGCGGAAGGCTTTCGTATACTGGACTAATCACAGAAGCCTAATGCTTCCACAGGATCGCTTCCTCAAGATCGTTGAAACATACCGGCAGGACCCTGAATCTGTGTTCCAAACCTGGTTCATGGATAGCACAACGCGGCTCAAGGCTTTCCGGAGTATCCGGCGTGGAGTCGAGGAGGTGGTGGAGGACATACGCGCCCGTAAGTTCGGGAACGACTTCCGCGGCTCATCCCTCGAGTTCGTTCTGAATTGCATCACGGAGCAGAAGCAGGTCTTCGAAGGCGCGGCACACGCTTTCTACTGGAAGCCGAAGCTTCGGATACCGGACATTTACGAGAACGACAAAAACAAGGCGGCGTTTGGACAATTCCTGGCGAACTGCCTTTCCGCGTCACGTGAGGACCAGTTGCTTCGCGAGATTGTCCGCCTTGCCGATCTTGAGATCAAAGGCCTCGGACCAGCCGTGGCCAACATCCTCTATTTCCTACATCCAACTCTCATCCCGCCGTTCAATACGGCCATGTTAAACGGCTTCAATCTTCTCTTCGGTGCGAAAAACAAACTTGGTTCATGGGCGAGCTATCTTGACATGCGGGAAGTTGTCATCCACGCCAACGAGCAGTTCCGATCTGCTCTGTCAAAGGATCTTGGGGCCATCTCTGGCCTGCTCTTCGAGATTGGCGCCGGGAAACTCGTTCTGGAAGAGAACGCGGACCTTGTCCTGAATGTCGAGCGGAAGAAGTTGGAGAGCCTGCGCAGGCGCCGGCACCTGCAGTACCTCTTGTGCCGGATTGGCGAAGCGCTCAGCTACGACGTGTTCGTTGCCGTAAATGACCGAAGCAGGTGTTTCGGCGGCAGCCAGCTCTCCCAATTCTGTATCCCGCGCCTGCCGTCACTCGGATTGAACAGCGACGTCGCAGCAACGATCGAACTCATTGACGTCTTGTGGCTGGAAAAAGGCCCCGGGCGCATCATCTGTGCTTTCGAAGTCGAGAAAAGCACGTCCATCTATTCCGGGATTCTCAGGTTATGTGACCTGGCAATAGCCCTCCCCGATCACCAGACGAGGCTCTCCCTGGTAGTTCCAGACGGTCGTGAAAAGGAAGTGGTCGCGCAACTCAATCGCCCTTCCTTTTTGGCGGCGAACCGCCCGCAGCCCTCGTATCTCCTTTTTTCTGACTTGGCGCAGCACTGCGATGCGATCTGCCGTTTCGGTGCGGACCACCGGGTGCTCGACAAGATCATCAGAACAGTTCAGATCCCCTCAGCACGTTGAGGCGGGCGAGCAATAGGCGTTCACAACGTATTGCGACAGCATGCGCTGCGTATGAAAAAATGAGCCGTTTATGGCGATCGCCCCGCGCATGATCTGATGATACGCGGCAGGCCGTTGGTAGAAGAGGGTGTCGTTGGTAGAAGAGGGTTGCAATATGCGCGAGCTTCGCATAAAGCGATGCAGCCTCTTCAGTGGCAGTTTCGCCGACATCGCCTTCCCCGCCGATCGCCCATCCAGTGATTCCTTCAAGGCAACCTTCAATCCACCAGCCATCCAGAATGCTCAGGTTTGGCACGCCATTCAAAGCCGCCTTCATTCCACTGATTCCAGACGCCTCATATGGCTTTTGGGAAGTGTTCAGCCACAGGTCGACGCCGCTCGTGAGCAATTGCCCCCACGACATTCCGTAGTCCTCAACGTAGACGATTCTGAGACGCGCTTCGGCGCTCGTGAGAAGTGACCCACCGCTGCCCGGATAGAGTGAACCAGGGACTGCGCGAGGTCCGGAACCGAGAACGGGGGCTGCGCAACATCATCCACGCCGTTAGGCGTGCGGGCGTTGTTCTGTGTTGTATGGGAGAGCAGCAGTATCATCCACGCCGAAGGCGTGCCGGTTATCGGCCGCCGGAGCCCTGGATGGCGAGCCAGTGGGGCAAACGCTCGCGGAGATAGCGGCAGTAATCCGTCGCGCCAGGTTTGCTCACGGGCAGAGCATACTCGCGAAAATCCGCCGATCAGAACGTCCTTGTCGGGTCCGGCCGCATATGCGCGCCAAACTTCCTTTCCGGTCTCTAGATCGAGCGCTACATCCTTTCCGCGTAGCCCAAGCTCGCCTCCACTATTGCCGACGATCACCTTGCCTTTGACGATCACAGCCGCCATAGTGAGCGTTTCACCGATCTCGAGGTCCCCGACTGCTGTTCGCCAGAGTTCTGTCCCGGTTGCGGCATCCACGGCAACAGTATGCCCGTCGAGCAGGTTGTAGACTATCTTTCCGTCCGCATAGCTCGCGCCACGATTGACCACGTCGCAGCACGCGATGCCCTGCGAGCGAGGTTCAGGATTCGGCTCGTATTTCCATTTCGCAGGTCCAGACGGATTCTTCAGATCGATCGCGATGAGGTAGTTCGGATACGGTGTGACTACGTACGTGTTGTTGACCACGAGCGTGTTGTTGACCACGAGCGGACCGCCTTCGTGTCCGTAAGGGATGCCCGTAGACATTGACGCGATCGACCGCAGCGACCCGACATTGCCGGTGTTAATTTGGTCGAGCGTGCTAAACCGGGTGTCGGCATAATCCCCCGACGGCATCGTCCGTTCCCGATTCGACAAAGGACTGATGACGTGAGTGCCAGGCACAAAGCCTGCTGCCTTGGCTACATCGCACACATCGGTCTTTGGCTGGCCGCCGCAGGCTACGGCGAACAACAGTAGCGCTGCAGAGAGGGCAATAACGGATATACGCATGACACCACCCCGTTTCATTTGCGCCTCACCGGTTACAGGTCTTTTCCATCCTCCTGCCGAGTATTCGTGAACTTCTCAGGCTCTTGCTCAAACTGTTGCTGGCATGACAGCGAGCAAAAGTAATAGGTCTTGCCTTGATACTCGCTGTGACCGGCTGCATTTTGCTGGTCGACAGCCATTCCACAAACTGGATCCGTTTCCATAAAGATCGCCTCCACTCAGAAATAGCACTGAAGATGTCGAGTTCATCTGATGACGTCGGCATCGCTGACGAGCCTTGCTAACGCCACATACGAACACCCACGACAAACCCGAGAGTCCGGACCGTATCTCCTCGCGCCCTTGCGAAATCCGCAGTTTCGCCGAACCTGCTCGTCCATGAGACGCCGACGTACGGCGCGAATTCTCGCTTGATTTCGTATCGCAACCGGATACCAAGCTCGGCGTCGTTGAAACCGCGGCCAATGCCAAGTTCGGGCGCCCTTTGGATGGCTACGTTTGTTTCAAAACGCGGCTGCGCAACCAAGCGCTGCGTCATGTACAGCTCGTATTCCAATTCGACGCGACCGGACACCTCGCCTTTGGTACTGATGAAGCTTGCCGCCTGGACTTCGAACCGATAGGGCGAAAGGCCCGTGATTCCGATCACTGCCGAGCCTCGCGACGGTGCATTTGCTCTCGGCCGGAAGTACCGCACTCCGCCCTGAACGTCCCAGAACGGCGCAATGAGCCTTCCGTACAAGAGTTGCACGTCGGTGTCCTCAACCGACTGATTCGTGGCTTTCGAGCCTTCCGTGTTGATCCATAGCCGGTTGTAATCGCCTCCGATCCAGCTCAAGCCGTTGAACCGAATCGCATTCGCATCTTTTCGAAATGCGTACTCAAGTTGATCTACAAGGACAAAACTGCGGATCGGATTGTCGTGAACCGGAGGTTCCTGCGCCGAAGCGCGCGGAGCGAGCATCGCCGCAGCCATCATCGCCATCGCACAGGCAAGTCCTCGGTCGATACGGAAACCTGAAAGAATCATTTTGAACTGACCGCCTGTCCATTAGGGACCGAGACTACGCGAAACATTCCCAGTTCCATGTGAAAGAGTAAATGACAATGGAAGGCAAACGGACCAGGTTCGTCCGGCTTCACCAAGAAGGACATCTTCTCGCCGCCTTTAACCAGAATTGTGTGTTTGTACGGGAGGCGTTCACCCGCGCCGTTTTCAATCAGCATGAACATGCCATGGATGTGCATGGGATGGTCCATCATCGTGTCATTCACTAGCGTGATTCGGAACCAGCGGTTGTACGGTAACGGAATCGGCTCCGGCGCTTCTGAAAACTTCTTTCCGTTGAAACCCCAGATCTGCCGCTCCATGTTTCCCGTTAGGTGCAGCTCGACGCCGCTGTTGGGCTCACCGGGAGTTTCCGTCACCATGAGCCGGCGCAGATCGGTGTACAGCAGTACGCGCCTCTCGGAGTCCTCCAGACCGACACCTGGTTCGTTGAGACGATTTTTGGGCATCATGGCAACCGTGGAGTTTCCGGGACCATGATGGTCGGGTCCGTGCATCATCATTTGCATGCCGGGTATGTTCATCCCGGCCATCGCTGGTTGTTTCTGTGGATCCCCCTTGCCGGCAGGCATTTGCATACCAGGCATGTTCTGGTGCTCCTGACCGCCGGTCTTGGCGGGAGGCATCTTCATGCCCGGCATATTCGGCTGGTCCTGGGCGCTCGTCTTGCCTTGTGGCATCGGCATGCCCTGGTGTTCTTGTCCAGTTACTTTACCGGCTGACATCCCCGGCATCCCGGGCGAGTTGCCGGAGTGAGCCATACCCATGTCAGCCATGGTCCGAAGCGGGCGCTTGCGCCGAGCGGGAAGATCGGCGCGCATGCCGGAGCGGGGCGCCAGAGTTCCGGCGGCGTACCCACTGCGGTCCATGGCCTCAGCGAAGACCGTGTACGCCATTTCTTCATTGGGTTCAACAATCACATCGTACGTTTCAGCCACGCCAATCCGAAACTCATCCACGTCTATCGGTTCGACATTCTGACCGTCTGCCTGGAAAACCGACATCTTCAATCCGGGAATCCGGACGTCGAAGATTGTCATCGCCGAGGAGTTGATGAACCGGAGGCGAACGCGTTCACCCCGGGTAAAGAGCCCTGTCCAGTTTGATTCCGGAGCAAGGCCGTTTACTAGGTAGGTGTACGTATAGCCGGTGACATCCAGGATGTCTGTGGGATCCATCCGCATCCGGGCCCACCTCAGACGGTCCGACCATGTGGCGCCCCAACCCTTGCGCGAGAGATCCCGGAAGAGGTCAGTGACAGTGCGCCGCTGAAAGTTGAAGTAGTCACCCGCCTTCTTCAGCTTGCCGAGCACTCTCATCGGATCCTCGAAGGTCCAGTCGGACAACATCACGACGTATTCACGATCGTATTTGACCGGCTCATCTCCGGCCGGATCGATAATGTATGGACCGAACACTCCGGTCTGTTCCTGCAAGGCCGAATGGCTGTGATACCAATAGGTCCCGCTCTGGCGAAGCGTATAGCGGTATGTGAATGTTTCGCCTGGCCGGACCCCCGGGAAGCTGACGCCGGGTACACCGTCCATCTCGAACGGCACCAGAAGACCGTGCCAATGGATAGATGTGGTTTCCTGCAGATGATTCGTCAACCGCACCGTTACCTTTTGACCCTCCCGGAATCGCAATGCCGGCCCGGGTATCGTTCCGTTGATCAGAGTTGCACTGGCCTCTTTCCCTCCGATGCTGATTTTTTCCTTTTTGATGACGAGATCAATTGCGTCAGGCTCTGCGCCTTTGGGAGCTTGACCCAGCGCATTGGCCCAGGCATAGGCAGGCGCCAACCTCTGAAGACTGGCGGTCAGCGTTCCCGCACCCGCGGATTGCAAGAAACGGCGTCTCGATGGATCAGGCATACTCTCCAACTTTCGATTAGAAACAGAAACAGGGTCTTCGCCTCGAACTTCTCCCCGGCCGCAGATCAACCGATCTGTCCGATGATCTCTTCTAAACTTGCGAGCACGTAGCGGTCCACAGGAGTGTCCGAACTTTACAAGGAATCAGGCCTCGGGACTGGAAACCCACAGCTTCTACGTAACTGTTTAGCAACACGAACACTCTTTCACCAACTCGCGAATACAACCACCCTGCCCGCGCTCAAAATCTGTCGCGCTCGTTCCACCATTTGGTAGACATGCGTTGATCTGTCGGTGTTTCCACGTTTCCGTGGAAAGACTTACACCGTTTTGCGGATACACCCGGGGGTATCGAGACGCTGATTCTGCTCTCTCCATAAGGATGGTGCGCGGTGGCTGATTGAGGACACGTATGGCATTCTGATGTAATCGCCATGGCGAAAATCAGGAAAACAACTCCGTGCCACGCTTCCCATCGACCACAGTTACCAGTTGCCACGTCTACGGCGCATCGAAGGACAGATCCGCGGGCTTCAACGGATGATTGAGGAGCAACGGTACTGTCTCGACGTGATCAATCAAATCGGGGCAATCACCGCCGCTTTGCGGCGGGTGCAGGGTGATATGCTCCGTGAACACATTGCCGCCGTTGCCCGGGCTGCAACAGCCGGCCAACTAAGCGACCGCGATCGCCACAGAATGGCCAATGAGGTGTCCCTGCTGTTGAAGCGCCTGGCTTGAAAGTTTCGCTACGCTGATCTCTACAGGCGAAAGTAGCTTGTATTTACCTGCTTATTCCGCCTCTGTAGCGTATTGCGAATCGATTTGCCGCTCTGCCGCGATCCCCGGATTCTTGATCGACTCCTCAAGAGGGCTCCTGATTCATAGAAGACTCCGGTGGAACGGCCCGGCTCCTAACGTAGTTACGTCACGTCATCCCAACAACCCTCCTCTCTTTGTAAGTCAGGGCCATCGTCCCTCCCAGCGCAGCCCAACGCGCCATAAGCGTGGACCACCGAGGTTGGGCGTAGGACTGAAGCCCACCAAGTATTGCCGATCTAAGAGATTCTCCGCCTCCGCGAGGGCAGTCAGCGATGCCGACAGCCGTTGCCGTATGACCAACTGCACCGTCGCAAAACCCGGCAACGCAAATTGGTTACGATCATCCTCGAACTGCAGCGCATAGCTGCGTAGTCCGGCTGAAGCCGTTGTCCCGCCGCGCTGGTACACGAGTTGCGCCGAGCCTTGATGCCGTGGCGATTGGGGAATACGCTCGCCTGTCCGATAACGAGAGTCGGAATACAAATACCCGAGCTGCCCTTGCCAGTGGCGCCAGCGCTGATGAACTTCCACTTCCACGCCCCGAGCCAAGGCGGCCGCTGCGTTTTGACGCTGCCTTGTGATCAGGCTGGGAGTCGCGGTCAGGGTGACATTTGTGATCAAACCATCGAGTGCAAGCCGGTAGCCGGTCACCGTCAAGCGCATGTCCTTGACTTCCCAGTCGGCCCCGATCTCTGCTCCGAAAACTGTCTCCGGCCGCAAGCCGGCGTTGGCCAGGGTGACCACATTTCCCATGCGAAACTCACGATAAAGCTCATTGATGGTCGGCGCCCGAAAGCTTCGGTAAACCGAGGTCCTCGTGCGCCACGAGCCTCGTCCGGCTACGACACCGGCACGTGGGCTAAAAAACTGCCCGCCTTGCCCAGTCCAGTCTTGTCGTGCGCCAACGAATAACAGGGCCTGCCGAAATTTTCCTTGGAGCTGCCCAAATAGACCACGCTCCCAAATAGTCCCTCCACCGACGCGCAAGCCGGTTGGGACCAGCCGGTCGATGCTCTCACCCGCGCTGCGCTGTGTGTCCGCTCCCCCGAACGCTCCCCATTGGCTCCGGCGATGTTGCATATAAAGAGCGCCTCCGGTAGCCGTCGCCGGCACGGTCTGGCGGCTGGTCAGCCGCTCACTGTTGCGGTCAGCGGCGACCGCCGAGAAACCAGCGCGGAACTGCTCACGCGTGTGGTAGGCCAAGCCAGTAAGGGTTGTGTTCGCGGACTCCCGGAAATAGCGCCCCGAAACGGTGCCTAGACTGGTCGAGTTCGTCTGCAAGACTGTTCCATTCTTCCGATCTTCGACGAGCACATCGGCTTTGATGAAAAGGCGATGGCGGGGCCCGATATAGTCCAGATGCGTGTTGCCGGTTACGAAGCGAACGCCGGCCGGAGTATCTATGCTTCCTCGTACAGCGGCGGGAACAATGAAGTATCCATCTGTCGTAAATGCCCGAGCAGCGATCGAGGCGGCCCAGCGGTTCCATGACTCAGAAAATCCGGCCGAGACTTCCTGCGTGTTGCGATTGCCGGCTATATAGCCCCCGGTAAGTCTTGGCATTTCCAGCGGGCGCGAGAAAAGGGCGATGGCTCCGCTAAGCGTACGGTCTCCGAAAGCGCTGGTGGTTGACCCCCTTGCGATCTCCACTCGATCGAGCTCCTCCGGATCGAGGCGCGTCCAATATACCCAGCCCCCGAACGGATCGTTGAGCGGTATACCATCCCAGAGCACCAGGGTTCGGCTTGCTCCGCTCGATCCCAAGCCACGCAGCGAAACACCCTGCGTGGTTGGATGAGTCACCAAGCTGGACGCTCGCCGGAACAAACTGAAGCCCGGAACATTTCGCAGACGATTATCCAGTGTAGCCGCAGGGATCTCTTGCAGTTGTTCCCGTCGTAGAACGGAAATGGTCGCCGGGGTTTCGGTCGTCAGATCGCCTACCACTGTAACTGACGTTTTGACCGGTTCTGGTGGCGTAGATGTCTGTCCCCAGAGGGAGACTCCCGCCAAATAAGTCCCCAGCGATATGCCCGACGCCATGCGGCATATCCACGAGAAACCCCCAACTTCAGTTCCTGGGCGGCCGCGTCCTGCGGACGATTGCTGCATTCTCATCTCCCCTGGTGTACTTGGACAATTCGGCGCCATTATCGTGGTCATTTCACACGTTCGAATATCTCGTTCGACGAAATCTGATACCGCACTGCTTGGATTGCTCCAGATCTGCCCACACCCCAACCGAGCGCCTTCGTACGAGAAATGCGCAGGACGTCGATGAAGTAGCCCACTTTTGCTCATCTTGAGTGACCGTTATCCCGCATCGCTTCTTTCCATCCCCGCCCGTCCACTTCAGCTCGCCAGCGTTGAAGTCGAGCCGGATCCTCGATCAAACGCTCGGCTGCCCGCTGCGCCTTTGCACTAGTGAAATACAGCAACGTCTTTGCGATCAGGTTCCGCTCCTCGTGTTCCATCCGCTTCGCTGCCGCAATAATCTTCGGGATACAGGAGTCATCCTGTAGCCGAGCAAGCCCCAGCGACGCCTCGAAGACAACCAGCACATTCGGTGACTTAAGACCGCTCAATAGAATCGAGCGCGCTCGGGGATCCGCAGCTTCCCCGAGCGCTTCGACCGCGGCAGGGAGGTCAAAGACGGCCTGCCACAGCGCAAACTGCAAATCCGCTCGGTGCTTTTTCACCCAAGAAAGAAAGTCCGCCTTGACTGGGAATAGCACGGTGTCGAATTGAGACCCAAGCGGTACCGGAAATGGAAGATCACTCGCTGCGGCTACGGCCGCTCCGCTCGCCAGGTATTCAAAATATCCGTGATGGGAGTCGCCCAGCCTCACGAGAGCCGCAGCAAGGAATTGCCGGGTGAGTTCGCGATCGGCCCGGCCGAAGGCGCGTTCAAGACCGGTGATGACGCTGCGATCCCCGAGATCGATAATCCGGCGAATGGCGAATAGCGGGTATGGAGGATCGCGAAGGTATTCTTGCAGAAGTTCATCCGCCGATTTTCCTCGGAACGCGGCTAACAGTTGTTGGTCCGATAGTGATACTGTGCGGCCAAGATCCTGGCCATTGCACAGCCCGGTATGTATCGAGACTATTGGCATCACGAGCACAAGGGGCACAATGCAAGTGGACAGTACTCTCGGAGCCCGAGCGCAGTTGTCACGCTTCTTTGCCATTGGTCCGAACATTAGCCTTCCCCCGGTCGTGCTGACGCGCTCTTCAGATGGGCGCGGACGGCGCACCGGCAGCGGTGAAATCAAAGAGCACTTGAGGCTGAAGGCCGAGCGACCTGAAACCCCACTTCTACGACAGCGCCGCCCCCGCTATCGACATCAATGACGCGGTTCATAGTGCCGAACGCATTGCGTACGCAATGCGGCAATTCTGTGTCCTCGCCATGTCCCGGCTCGCAGCACCAGTTACCGTTGATAAGGAATTTATATTCATAACGGCCGGGTTCGAGCTCCAGTTCGGCCCGCCACGCACCGTCCTCTCCGCGTTCCATCAACGTCCGCTGTGGATCCCAGTCATTAAACGTGCCAGCCAAGCAGACGCGCTCAGCGTCGGGGGCGTGGCAGACAAATATTGTGCGGTTCAAAACTTCGGAATCGTTTTTTTTCTTCGCCATCTTTGGCCTCCTTTCAGGTTTTTCCGCTGCCGTTGTTCGCAGCGATTGCGAGGGTTGGGAACTGTTGCTCCGGTTCGTGGGCGGCACTGTTTGCACCCGCCATCCTTGGCCAAATAGGCCACCAGCGGACGACGTCATTGGGTTGCCGCGTGTTATTAGCGACAGGCAAGGCGCCGCCCCGCGCGGGAAAAACGCTGAAGCTGCAATTCAACAGCTTGAGAAATCTTCCCTTCGCGAGAACCGTCAGCAGTTCCTTGACGAACGAGCTATTTCTCGTGCGTAGAGCCAGGGCGGCTATGCCGACAACAGACTTGGAAACGAGACTAGATTCTCAGGACAGCGCTGAGGCGAGGAGTGTGGGTTGGCGGAGAGTGTTCTTTGGCCAGCACACTCGTTGAAAACCATAAGCAACAACGCAGCGGATCGGCCGGCTGTTCCTCAGCGATGGCGTTGAAGTGAGGAATCAGAACCCAGGCGCTTAGTTGATCCTGAGCAGCAAGCAGCGAGTGCGAACAGCTCTGGTGCTGATCATGCTTTGGCATGGACCCCGAGTTGCCAGTTGAATCCGGCATATCAGAACAGTCAGTATCCGTCTTGGGCTCACGGGCTGCCGTGCTCTGATCGCATTTGTGAATCTCCCGAAGTTCACAAGACAGGAAGCAACGGGCGTTCGCGGCAGTCAGTCCGATTGCCAGGAACGCAATGAGACGAGTCGGGGCTACGGCCTGCATCGGACGAATTATATCACGTCAGGAAAGCGGATTCGATACCGCTCGCGTTCGAACCGCTCGCGTTCGAACAGGCGCGAACATCGTCCTCTTCAAGGCGAACTGCCGGGAGAACGTCCGGGCGGAGGGGCACGATTACGGCGGTTCGTTCGCTCGCTTGCAGATTTCTCCTCCCGCCAAGGGGCAAGCTTCTATGGCAGAATCCTTAATCACGGCAAAGGTGTTCAGGGACCCACGGGACCAGGAGCGTCCTGCGCACTAGGGCGATTCACAGGGATTATGGCCGTGTTCAGTTCAACGGTCGGCACGAGCTTTCTCAGCTCTTATGCTCTCCGCTTCCGTCTTGCAGAATTCACCGAGGTCAGCATGTAGCGCCTTTTGTTGACACTGGCCCAAGCGGTCGAGCAGTACCCGGTATTGCTTCACCAACTGGTCTCGAATCACGGGGTTGGTTTTGCCTGGCTTCGCCTTAAGGATAGCCTTCACCACGGGCTCTTTCTTAACGTCCCGATGTTCTGTAATTGTGGTTTGATACCACTGTTCGGACCAGGCTTCCAGCCGACCCACTTCTTCCCTGAAGCCGACGGCCGTTGTGCATAAAGTCACGATTTCTTGACGAGGGTTCCGGTCGAGACAGGCCTGGGCCAGCGCTATTGTGGTGCGATAGTCGTCAATCAGATCGTGAAGGAGAGGATGGTCAGAACGTGTGTTCGCCTGAAATCCATGCGCAGTTGAGGAGACTGCCACCATCAAGAACACCAGTCGCCATGAAGCATCGCCGAAATGGCTTAGGCCCATCGGCGAGCATACAATGGCACCGCCTGGGTGAATCGCCGATCCAGAGAACATGGTCGCGCTAGCCTTCATGCATTACCATACACCAACGCGACTCCAACAATGGGCTCGTCGTGCACGCTCAACGGCAACGCGATGGCGTTCCGCGCCTGGTTGACTTCTTCCTGAGCGGATATTTGAACGTTCGGAAATAAGCTATCGTCCGAATGTATGATGACTGGAGGTGATAGCGTGGCCGTCCGTCTTGGCATCCGACTGGCATGGTTGAAATTTGCTGCCGGCCGACTATGGTTGTTGTCCCTCGCTCTGCCGGGACAGGTTCCTGCCCGGAACCGTGACCTCACAATGGGTCCCGCAGCGATTTTGTGCCACCCTCTTCGTGATCTCCCTCGGTTTTCAAGTACCTCTTTCCGCGGCGCACCAGGCGAGCGAACAAGCTCGCAACAGCTGCAGCAGCGAGGTAGAATCACCCAAACGTATGGTGACGCGACGTTAAACGGCTTCAACATCGCGTGGATGCAAGACGGAAGAAGAGAGTCAGACCAAGCTGAAGACGGCGTAGATGAGCAGGTCTATAATCTCGGCCAAGAAATCACGCCTCCTCGAGCCACGCGGACCAAGAAGCCTGAGTATACAGATCGAGCCCGGCGCGCAGCAATACAGGGAACTGTTTTGCTCGGCTTCATCGTGACATCAAAGGGACTCCCGAAACAGATTGTTGTCGTGGATAGCCTGGACACCGAGCTAGACCGCGCCGCAGTTGAGGCCTTGAAGGAGTGGAGGTTCAGCCCAGCGACCAAGGACGGCAAACCTGTGGCGGTGCGCTTGACTGTGGAGTTCACATTCAAAGTTCTATGAGGTGTACGCAGTAGGGTCGCCGTCGCACTCTAGTTTCTAGTGCGCACGGATATGTCCAGACGTCCGGCGCCATGTTGATCTGCAACAACTCATCGGCGCGCTCGTGAGCGTGCTCCCGTCGCCGTCTTAGGCGCGCGCAAGGGGTGAGGGTAGGCATATGGTGTGAAATAGTTGGTCCACTGATTCGCCGCCACGCACTGGAATAGAGTCTGGGTATCTGTTGCGAAATAGGCGGTCAGGGTAGAGCACGTTTGCGGCCGAGCGCTGGCTAAACCGACGCCAACGCCGGTGCTGCCATCGAACGTGGGGGCTTGATTGTAGAAGTCCCGATTTTCAAGAATGTGCGTGAGCAGGAGCGGGCCGAGATCGCTCTGGACAACAGCATCCGATCGAGCTCCGTTCAACGTGTTCGACCATAGGTACAGCGGCCTAAGAGAGTTACTTCCACCGCGATTCTCGGTAAAGAAATGACCGATTTGATCGAGGCAGGCATAGC